>SAMEA104315421__coassemble_554_pt1 | contig 56195 bp, 52 predicted proteins | sample SAMEA104315421__metabat2_low_PE_038 | metagenome-assembled genome bin SAMEA104315421 (sample SAMEA104315421) | gut metagenome | biome: Monkey gut; feature: monkey-associated habitat; material: faeces | place: China | collected 2013 | reverse complement strand
ACGACCGAGGACGGCGGGAAGACGGCGACCTGCAAGGTGACGGTGAAGGCCAAGGTGGTTCCGGTGACAGGTGTGGATGTCAAGCCGTGGTCCGTGACGATCGGCGCGAACGGCACAACCAAACTTACCTGCACGGTCGCCCCGTCCAATGCCACTAACCGCAATGTGAGGTGGGAGTCGGATAGCCCGTCCGTGGCCACGGTCGATTCCGACGGCAACGTGAGAGCCGTTTCGGCGGGTGTGGCCAAGGTCAGCGCTGTCACCGAGGACGGCGGCTTCAGGTCAGGCTGCACCGTCACCGTGAAGGAATTCTCTTCCGGGTTCGAGGTTGGCGGCCTGTTCTACAAGACCGCCGAAGGTTACTCTATGGATTTCGTCGAGGTGACCGGTAACCAGGGCGGAGGCAAGTATTCGGGAGATGTCGTGGTTCCCGGTACGGTTGAGTATGACGGGATTACCTATACCGTCAAAGGGGTCGGGAATAGGGCCTTTGAAGGGTGCGGTGACCTAAGGAAAGTCACTATCTCGGAGGGGATATATAAGATCGGAGCCTATGCTTTCTGTTATTGCGGGAATCTTGAACGTGTCATTTTACCTTCCACGTTAGAATATATTGATAATTTAAATCGGGTGTTTACTGGTTGCTCTAAACTTGAGATTATCACAACCGCGCCGAGGGAAGGTCAAGAGGACTACTATTATCTGTATGACGAGGCTTTGTATATGCACATTAATCAGGGAAAGAGAGAGATTCTGAGTTGGATTCCTGAAAAGAAGACCGGTACGGTGGTGATAAAGGAAGGCACTACGAAGATTGCGGACTATTCTATTTATCTAACGAATGTAGATAAGATAGTTATCCCTGAGTCTGTCAAATCCATAGACATTAACACATTTGTGTCATGCAAAACTCCTTTGGTACTTGAGCTGAACTGGAAGACCAAGGAGGATGTTGACGAGATAACAACAAGCGCCCCGTCATCTTTTTTCTTTAACGGCACAGACCGCTCAGCCGTCAAGGTGACGGTTCCTAAAGGCACTAAGTCTCTCTATGAGTCGCACTGGCTCTGGTCTCACCTCGGCGGCATCGAGGAGCGCCCGTAGAGCGCCCGTAGAGTCCTCGTAGCGCAGACAGCTCCGAGTCCGAGGTTGTCTCGTGGGTGAGACGGCGCGTTCTGCTCACGGAAGGGTCTGCCGAGGATGTCTCGTGAGCGAAAAGGCGCGATCTGCTCACGAAATGGTCTGCCAAGGATGTCTCGTGAGCGAGACGGCGCGATCTGCTCACGGAAGGGTCTTCCAAGGATGTCTCGTGAGCGAAACGGCGTGTTCTGCTCACGGGAGGGTCTGCCGCTGTGCTTCCGGGCGACGGAAAGGCGCGGAAGTGTTGCCCAAGCGTGTCGTACTGTTCTCTTGGGTGACGATATTGGGTTAAAATGTTGCCTGAAGTGGGTGTGTGGGATCACATCGTAGTACAGCACCGTTGTGATGCGCCGTGGAACTGCACCGTTGGGACGCACTGTAGGGCTGCACCAGGGCTTCTACCTTATGTGGCTATACCATGTGGAGGGAGGAGAAGAGGCAGCGGTAGGCGGCGGCTTTCTTGTCGAGTGAGAGGGGGTAGGCTCGGGAGGAGGATGGCATACGGTAGAGGCGCATCGGACGGCCTTCGAAATGGAATTCGGAATATTCCCCGGTGGCTGGTGGGGTGGTGCCGAAGGTTTGGCAGAGGGTGTCGGTGGCTTTTTCTCCGGTGGTGACAATGGCTTGGCACTGAGGGATCTGCCTTAGCAGGGCGGGGATGTCGGTCGGGGTCACTACCTCCAGAAACTTGTCTGAGGCGTTGTCTTTCAGGCGGCGGACGGCGGTGGCGGTGTCGTACATCGCTATGCCGGTTCCGGTGCAGAAATCCACTATGTCATCCAGTCTGAATTTCTTGGCGGCAACGTCCACGAAACGGTTCTTGTCGTTGAAAAATATCAGACCCATAATCCGCCACATGTCGTTGATGAAATTCGGGTAGTAAAAATCTATGCTCCAGCGCTTGGATTGGGGCGGGAAACTGCCCAGCATCAGCACCTTGGCATTAGCCGGCAGGAATGGCTCGAAAGGATGCCGCTCAACGGGAATTGGATTGCGCTCTGGAAACGGCTCGTATGTGTTTAATCTTTCGATGGCTGGGCCTACATTTTCGGCCTCTGGGCTTGCGGTTTGGCAAAGTCCGCCAACCACCGAAGCGCCCGAAACAATGGTGTTGTTACGGCAGGTCGCTTTTTCGGCCTCTGAACTTGTCGAAGCGATTAAAGTTTCTCCGGTCACTGAGTCTGCTGAAGTGACCGGAGAAACAGCTTTCAATCCTTTTTGAATATTCATTACTTGGCGGCTGCGCCAGCGGAACCGGCTACACCGTCATCCCCGGCTGCGCCAGCGGAACCGGCTGCACTGGCATCATCCGCTGCACCGGCGGCACCGGCTGCACCGGCAGCGTCGGCTGCACCTTCGACGAAGGCGACGACCTCACCTTTGACGACCTTGTCACCCTGCTTGCCGAGGGTGGCAACTATGCGGCCGTCAACGGCGGGAACCAGTTCCTCCATTCCGTAATATGTCTGCACGAAGCCTATGCCCTTTCCGGCCTTGACCTCTGTGCCGGCGATCGGCGCTACGGAATCGTCCTCCACGTCGACCTGCCAGAGAAGCTGACCCTTGGCCGGAGCCTGGACAGGAACGGCGTGAGGGTAGCGCCTGGCATATTCATCCACATCGAACTTCGGCATCTCGACCACAGGACGCACCACCTCGATCGGGGCGTTCGCCTTGGCCTTGAGGTCGGCCAGCTCGGCGTTGAAGCGCTCTTTGGCCACGCCGCTCCGATAGTCCCTGTACTGGCGCTCGTGCATCGCGAACTCGAAGAGTTCCTCCTCGTCCTGACCTTCGTCCCAGCCCTCTTCCTTCATCATCTGACGGAATTTCGGAAGCTCGTCCGGGTACATCTCCTGAGGGTCGCCGGTGTAGAACTCCATGCCTTTCTCCTTGGCGAGCTGTACGATTTCCGGAGCGAGCTCTCCAGGGAGGCGGCCCATCTTGCCGAGGATCATGTTCCAGGTGTCCTTGTCGATCGTGGTCCAGCGAGGCTTGCCGTTCAGAAGGTTCAGGAGGTTCATCAGCGCGGTGTTCTTCGTGTACTGGCTGAACGGAGTCACAAGTGGCGGGAATCCAAGACGCGGCCAGACATATTCAACCTCCTGGAACAGCTTGACCATCAGGGTGTCGAGGCTGATCTCAGGACGGCCGTGAGCCCTTTCGGCGGCGTTGATAGCGCCTTGGAAGCCCTTGAGGTCGGCCATCATCGAGCCCATCATTCCGCCAGGAAGGCCGCAGCCCACGAGCAGCGAGCTCATCTTGGCGTTGGAAGGGTTGATCCAGTAGCCGAGGAAGTCGTCGATAAACTTCTGCGTGAGGCGGCGCACCTCCATGTATGCGTCCATATTCAGATCCTTCACAAGGAAGCCGTCGGCCTTCAGCATCTCCCTGATGGTGATCACGTCCGGGTGGACCTTGCCCCAGGAGAGCGGCTCAACGGCCACGTCCAGGACATCAGCGCCGGCGCGGGCCACCTCAAGCATCGAGGCAGGGGAGAATCCCGGTCCCGAATGGCCGTGGTACTGTACCAGAATGTGTGGGTATTTCTTCTTGATGTCCCTGGTGAGCTGGCCGAGGAAGGTAGGGCGGCCGATTCCCGCCATGTCCTTGAGGCAGATCTCGTCGGCGCCATATTCAACAACCTTGTCCACAATGCCCATGTAGTACTCGACCGTGTGGACAGGGGAGTTGGTGATGGAGAGGGCCACCTGTGAGATCATTCCGCCTTTCTTGGCGAATTCGACTGAGCGGCGCAGGTTCCTGTGGTCGTTCAGGCCGCAGAAGGAGCGGGAGATGTCGGTGCCCTGCTTTTTCTTGACCTTGAACATCAGTTCCCTGACATCCGCCGGTACCGGGTTCATTCTGAGGGCGTTGAGGCCTCTTTCGAGCATGTGTGTCTGGATGCCGGCCTTGTGGAAAGGGGCGGTCCAGCGGCGGACGGCCACATTGGGGTTCTCGCCGAAAAGCAGGTTCACCTGCTCGAACGCTCCGCCGTTGGTCTCGACGCGGTCGAAGCAGCCCATATCGATGATGGCCGGTGCCACTTCGACAAGCTGGTCCACACGAGGAACGTACTTGCCGGACGACTGCCACATATCCCTGTAAACGAGGGAAAATTTGATCTCTCTTGCCATAATATTCTTGCTTATCTGATTTACAAATATACTTATAATTTTATATTTTTGCTTAGGGTGGAATTTTCACTAACTTTGTAAGTTATGAAAAATGCGTTTCTGACAATAGCGATCATGGCACTCGTCACCGCCTCGGTGACGGGCTGCGATTTCTTCCGTAGGCTTGCCGGACGGCCTGACTCTGAATGGATTGAGGCTAAGGCGGAAACCATCCGTCAGGAAGAGGAGACGCAGCGGATCCGTCTGGACTCGCTGGAAAAGGCCCGAAAGGCTGAGGCGGACTCGCTTGCCGCCGCTGATTCTGTGCGTCTTGCCAACCATCGCTATCGTTTCTGTGTGATTCTGGGCTCGTTCTCCAGCAAAGAAAATGCCGAGCGGTATGTCGAGGAGATAGCGGCGAAGGGGTATAAGTGCGAACTGCTCACTTTCAGGAACAGCACAGCCGTGGGTGTGTGTCCGACAGATGACGAGGCTCAGGCCAAGAAATCGTTGGATGAGCTGCAAAGGCAGGATTTTTGCCCTAAGGGCGCGTGGATTTTAGAAAGGAAACAATGATGAAAGGAAAAATCACGATCATTTCGGCCATATGCGCCATCTTCATCGGAATCATCCCGGCGGAAGCCCAGTTCAGGGACGGAGCCTCCTACGCCGATCTGGAGGACAGTGAGACCGTCCGCGCGTTCAAGGAGCACGTCTCGACCATCTCGGCAGCCGTGATGGAGGGGCGCAAGGCCGGCTCCGAAGGCGAGAGGATGACCGCTGGATATGTCACCGGAATATTCAAGAAATATGGCGTTGACGTGCTGTCCGGGGAGGACGGCGATGTGTTCGGCATCCGTCAGGAGAATGGCGACACGCTGACCTCATGCAATGTCATAGCCTTTATTCAGGGTGGCGACAAGTCCTTGAGGAATAAATATATAGTCATCGGGGCGAGGATGGACAACCTTGGCACGGACACGATGACGATAGACGGGCGTACCGTTGAGCGGACATATTACGGAGCCAACGGCAACGCTTCCGGCCTTGCGATGATGCTTGAGCTGGCGCGGATGCTCCAGACCAACAGTCCGCTGCTCGGACGCTCTGTGCTGTTCGTGGCTTTCGGGGCCTCACGGCAGACATTCGCCGGCTCATGGTATTTCCTGAACAGAGCATTCTCGGAGGTTGCGGACATTGACGCGATGATCAATCTGGACATGGTCGGCACAGGTGGGGATGGCTTCTACGCCTACACCTCCTCCAACGCCGACATGAATGAAGTCCTGAAGTCCATGGCTGGCCAACTGCAACCGATCCTTCCGACTCTTACGGCACAGGAACCATTCCCTTCCGACCACAGGGCGTTCTACGGCAAGGAGATACCATCGATCTTCTTTACGACCGGCCATTATCCTGAATATGGCACCGAACGCGACACCCAATCCATCATAGACTACGACACGATGGAAAGGGAACTTGAATATGTCTATAACTATTCCGTGGCTCTCATCAACGGTCCGAAGCCTATCTTCAATCCTTCAGATTTGTCAAAGCTGACAAAATCCAAGGGTGATGACACCGTCGTGCCGTATTACGATTGCGACTACCGTCCGTCGTTCCTTGGCAGCCGTGACCCGAGAGTCTTCCTTGAAAAATGGGTATATACCTACATGAAATACCCTAAGGAGGCCGTGAAGAACGGAATTCAGGGCCGTGTGCTTGTGGATTTCGTGATCGACGAGAAGGGCAAGATCCGTGATGTCAAGGTGCTCAAGGGTGTGGATCCGCTTCTTGATGCGGAAGCCGTGCGGATCATCAGCGCGTCGCCGGACTGGAAACCGGGCTGGCTGATGGGCAAGAAGGTCAAGTCCAGAATGTCGCTCTACGTCGAGTTCCGTCTGGAGAAGAAAGGCAGCTTCGGGCTGAAAAAACATGATAAGTAATCAACAACAGTAATAAAATGGACTACGATTTCAGGAAAATTGAGAAAAAGTGGCAGGCCTACTGGGCCGAGAACGGCACTTTCAAGACCAAGGAAGATCCTTCCAGGCCGAAGTTCTATGTTCTGGACATGTTCCCTTATCCGTCCGGAGCAGGTCTGCATGTCGGCCATCCGCTGGGCTACATCGCCAGCGACATATATTCCCGCTACAAGAGACTCAAGGGCTTCAATGTGCTTCATCCGATGGGGTACGACGCTTTCGGCCTTCCTGCCGAGCAGTACGCCATTCAGACCGGGCAGCATCCTGAGGTAACGACTGTAAACAATATCAACCGTTACCGTCAGCAGATGGACAGGATCGGCTTTTCCTACGACTGGAGCCGCGAGCTTCGCACCTGTGATCCGGCTTACTACAAGTGGACTCAGTGGGCTTTCCTGAAGATGTTCGGCTCTTGGTACGACAATGACGCTCAGAAGGCTCGTCCGATCGAGGATTTGATAGCCGCGTTCGAGAAAGGCGGAAGCACTGCCGTAAACGCCGCCTGCACGGAGCACGAACCGTTCACGGCGGAGCAGTGGCAGGCATATTCCGAAAAAGAGAAGTCGGACGCGCTGATGAACTACCGCATCGCCTATCAGGGTGAGACGGCTGTGAACTGGTGTGCCGGACTTGGGACCGTGCTGGCCAATGACGAGGTGAAGGACGGACTCTCGGTCCGCGGTGGTTTCCCTGTGGAGCAGAAGAAGATGAAGCAGTGGCAGCTGAGGGTCTCCGCCTACGCCGGAAGACTTCTCGAAGGGCTGGACAGGATCGACTGGACCGACTCCCTCAAGGAGATGCAGCGCAACTGGATCGGAAAGTCCAACGGCTGCGAGGCGGTTTTCAAGTGCTACAACGGTGAGACTGAACACGATGTGACCATATTCACAACCCGCGCGGACACTATGTTCGGCGTGACCTTCATGGTGCTGGCTCCTGAGAGCGACCTCGTTCCTCTTCTGACCGCACCGGAACAGAAAGAGGCAGTGGATGAATATCTTGCCGCTGTCAAAAAGAAGACCGAGCGCGAAAGGATCGCCCAGACGAAGACCGTCACCGGCGTGTTCAGCGGCTCCTACGGAGTGAACCCTATGACCGGCGACAGAGTCCCTATCTGGATCTCTGAATATGTCCTCGCGGGTTACGGTACAGGTGCCATCATGGCTGTCCCTGCCCACGACAGCCGCGACTATGCGTTCGCGAAGAAATTCAATCTGCCGATCATTCCTCTGATCGAGGGCTGTGATGTCAGCGAGGAAAGCTTTGACGCGAAGGAGGGTAAGATGATCAATTCAGGATTCCTTAACGGTTTGGATGTCAGGGAGGCGATTCCTGCCGCCATCGATTATGTCGAGAAGCACGGGATTGGCCACAGAAAGGTCAACTACCGTCTTCGTGATGCGATTTTCAGCCGTCAGAGGTACTGGGGTGAGCCGTTCCCGATCTACTACAAGGACGGCATCCCGACTCCTGTTCCGTTCGGGGAACTGCCTCTTCAACTGCCTGAGATCACTGAGTTCAAACCGACCGAGAGCGGCGAGCCGCCTCTCGCGAGGGCAAAGGACTGGACCTACGAGGGTTATCCTCTTGAGACCAGCACGATGCCTGGCTTCGCCGGATCCAGCGCCTACTACCTTCGCTATATGGATCCACACAACAACGAGGCTCTCGTTGACAGGAAAGTCGATGAATATTGGCGTGATGTGGATCTGTACATCGGTGGTACAGAACACGCTACGGGCCACCTGATATATTCCCGCTTCTGGGACAAGTTCCTCTTTGACCTCGGCTATGTCTGCGAGGACGAGCCGTTCCGCAAGCTGGTCAACCAGGGCATGATCCAGGGACGCTCCAACTTCGTCTACAGGATTGTGGGCACCAACAAGTTCGTGTCCCTCGGCCTGAAGGATCAGTACGAGACCACCGAAATCCACGTGGACATCAACATCGTCCACAACGACAAACTCGATCTTGAGGCGTTCAAGGCCTGGAGGCCGGAGTTCGCCGACGCCGAGTTCATCCTTGAGAACGGTGAATATGTCTGCGGCTGGGCCGTGGAGAAGATGAGCAAGTCGATGTACAATGTTGTCAATCCGGACAGGATCTGCGATGACTACGGTGCCGACACTCTCCGTCTCTATGAAATGTTCCTTGGCCCTCTTGAACAGTCAAAACCTTGGGACACAAAAGGTATCGACGGTGTGAACAGATTCCTGCGCAAGTTCTGGAGGCTGTTCTTTGACGGAGACAACTTCATCGTCACCGACGAGAAGGCCACTCCTGCCGAACTCAAGGTCCTGCACAAGCTGATCGCCAAGGAGCAGGACGACATCGAGCACTTCTCCTTCAACACGACCGTCAGCGCGTTCATGATCGCCCTGAACGATCTGGCCGGACTCAAGTGCCACAAGCGTGAGATCCTTGAGCCGCTTACAGTCATGCTGTCTCCGTTCACCCCGCACATCGCCGAGGAGCTCTGGTCAGTCCTCGGCCACAACGAAAGCATCACCTACGCTCATTTCCCTGAGTTCAACGCGGCTCTCGCCGCCGAGGACAACGTGACCTACCCGGTTTCCTTCAACGGAAAGATGCGTTTCACGGTGGAACTCCCTAAGTCCCTTTCCCCTAAGGAGGTCGAGGCTCAGATTCGTGAGATGGAGCAGACTTCAAAGTACGTTGGCGGACAGAATGTCGTCAAGGTGATCGTCGTTCCTGGCAAGATAGTAAACTTTGTTTTGAAATAGTGTCAATGTCAATAGGTTCTTCAACAATTCTCAGAGGGGTTAAGGAATATCTCCTCATAACCCTCGGTATAGTCATCTACACCGTAGGTTGGGCGATTTTCCTGACACCGAACAACCTCATCGGGGGCGGTGTTTCCGGTATAAGCGCCATCATCCAGTATGCCACCGGCCTCAAGATGGGATATTCCTATTTTGTGATCAACACGATACTGTTGATAATCTCGGTCATCATCATCGGCCCCGCGTTCGGGGCGAAGACGGTGTATGCCATAATTCTTGCGTCTGTCTGCCTGAATGTGTTCCAATCCATTATCCCTGAGACAATCATTCGGGATTTCGCGTTGTCCAACGGCAAGCTGATGTGCTCGATAATCGGAGGATCGATGGCGGGAGTGGGAATCGGTATGTCCATATCCCAGGGCGGAAGTACAGGCGGAACGGACATCATTGCGATGATCATCACCAAGTTCCGGAATATCTCACCGGGACGTATCATCCTGATAATTGACGTGTTCATCATCACATCCTCGCTGTTGTTCCCTTCGTTTGACACCACAGGACAGGTGATACCGTTCGACGCCAAGTTCTCCATCGCCGTCTATGGCATGATCATCGTTACTGTCAACGGCTATGTGGTTGATCTGTACCTTGCCGGTTCGAAACAGAGTGTCCAGCTGTTCATCCTCTCAAGACATTTCGAGGAGATCGCCGACATGATCGGACGTGATTTCCACAGGGGTGTGACAGTCCTCAATGGAGAGGGGTGGTACACCAAGCAACCAGCCTCTGTCCTGATGGTTATTACCAGAAAGACCGATCTGAATCTTCTTCTGAAGTCAATCAAAAGGGTGGATCCTGACGCTTTCCTCTCGATTTCCTCTGTCAGCGGAGTTTACGGGCAAGGATTTGACTCGATAAAAGGCTCAAAGAAAAGCTGAATTTTCCAAAAGAAAACGATAATCTCATTTCATACCCCCGTGCAAACCACCGCACGGGGCATTTTTGTTGTTATCTTGTCCAAACCATAACCATATAATAATGACCGAAGATGACAATACTTATCGCATTTCTGGCTCTCATCGAGTTGTCCATTTTCTTTGTCTATGATTTAGTGCTCAGTAAAGGAAACAGGTCAGAAAGATACTTTATCCGTCTGATGTCGTGCGTCGGCGGCATCGCATTGATCCTGTCGGAGTTCGCGCTTCCATGCCATACCGGGATGCAGGAACTTGCCGTGGACATCTCAATGTCGGCCGCCATACTTGTGATGTATCCTTGCTCTTTCGAGAAGCCTAAGGTTTCGCTCAACGCCTCCGCTTGTCTGCTCGTGTTCGGTTTGGTCATGTTCGTATGCTTCGGTTTCAGACCCGCCGGCTTCCTTGATTTCAAGTGTCAGCGCGCGGTGTCCACCTTCGTTCCGATGTTCATCTTTGTCCTGTGCTACTATCTTTACATCGCTTACAGACGGTTCTCCGGAATACGTATGATGTTCCGTCACACCGCTGTGTGGCATAATGTGGAGGAGCATTCCCGCTTCCTCTATTCGATCGCTTTCCTTGTGGCCGGCATGCTTTTCATATGCGGCGTCCCGGCCTCCGGATTTTGGAGAAGTCTCCTTTCGACTCTATCCATGTTCATGTATCTTGGACTCTACGCCCTCCTTTATCTCAGGGCGATGACCGGAAGGACTTATGTAGTCAACCTTGAGACGGAGAAAAGGATAAAGGACATCATCAAAGGCAATCTGAGGACATCGTATGCCGACAAAGTCGATGAGGACAAGAAAATGAGCTATCTCTACAAACGGATTGTGATGTACATGGAGGAGAAAAGGCCTTACCTGAACCAGACGTTCGACATGTCCTGTCTGGCAGACAGGATGCTTACGAACAAACTTTACCTTTCGAAGACGATAAACATCCTCTCCGGCCGTAATTTCAGGCAGTTTGTGAATTATTATAGGGTGAGGCGAGCCATGGAACTCTTCAAGGAGGATCCCCGGCTCAAGATCAATGAGGTTTCGGAGATGTCCGGATTCAAGACCGCCGTCTCATTCAACATGGCGTTCAAGGTGAACACCGGAAAGACTCCGACGGAATGGTTGCAGGACTGCGTGGCGGAACCTCAGGTCAAAGGATGACCGTCATATTTTCCAGGAGGCCGGAGGCGGGGCGATGATGTCCATCTCTACCTTTTTCACGGGATGGACGAATTTCACCTCGTGGGAGTGGAGGCATATTCCTCCGTCAGGATTGGAACGTGGCGCGCCGTATTTCAGGTCGCCTTTGATGACACATCCGATGCCCGCCAACTGACAGCGGATCTGGTGATGCCTTCCTGTGAGCAGACGCACCTCGACCAATGAATATCTCTCCGTGTCTCTGAGGTGGGTGTAGATCAGTTTCGCCAGCTTGGCGCCTGGTGTCCTCTCTCCGCCTTTGGCGATGAAACTCTTGTTGATCTTCTCGTTGCGGACCAGCCAGTCGTCCAGCTCGTCGGACTCCTTTCCCGGAGCCTTGCAGCACAGCGCCCAGTAGGTTTTGTGAATATTCCCGGATCGGAACATCTCCGAGAGTCTTGAAAGAGCCTTGGAGGTCTTCGCGAAGATTGTTATACCACTGACAGGCCGGTCAAGGCGATGCGGAATTCCCACATACACCTTGCCCGGCTTGTCATCTCTTTGGGCTATGAAGGCTTTCAGCGTCTCGGCGAGACATTCGTCCCCGGTCTTGTCGGCCTGGACAATCTCTCCAGACCTTTTATTGAAGACGAGAATGTGATTGTCCTCATAAAGAATCCGAGACTCCAGATCCCGGAACTCCTCCTCGCCCAATAGTCTGTATTCCATTCCTATCCCTCAATAGGAACAAGCGCGAAACTTGGCTCGCCTTTGCAGCAGAGTCTGCCGTTGACTTCGAGTTTCGCGTTGCAGAAGAACAACTGTCCACGTCTTTCTACCAGTCTGGCGGTGACCTCACAAAGATCTCCCGGCTTGACGGAGTTCTTGAAACGCACTTTATCAAGCCCTGCGTAGAGGGTCAAGTGGCCGGGGATCTCATCCTTGACGAGTATCGCGCAACTCTGTGCCATAATCTCGCAGAGGATGACTCCCGGGACTACCGGATTCCCGGGAAAGTGGCCTCTGGTGAAGAACTCGTCTTCCTTGACGCGGTATTTCGCGTGTGCGGTACCTTCCTCGTCAATTGTGGCTTCCTCGATAAGAAGCATCGGCTCTCTGTGAGGTAGGAACTTTTTTATTTCTTCCTTATCCATATTCCTGAAATTATGAGATCAGTAGACTGTTCATTCACTGCACTTTCTGAATGCGACGCATGCGTCGTGACCGCCGAATCCGAACGAGTCGGAGATTCCGAGTGTCAAGTCAGTCTTAACCGCCTTGTTAGGGGTATAGTCAAGATCACACTCGGGATCCGGTGTGTCCAGATTGATTGTAGGAGGACAGATTCCGTCACGAAGCGCGAGCACGGTGGCGATCGCCTCGGCGGCTCCGGCGGCTCCGAACATGTGCCCGGTCATGGACTTGATGGAGCTGATGTGAGCCTTGTAGGCGAAGTCTCCGAGGGCGTTCTTGTAGGCAAGCGTCTCGGCGACATCGTTCAGTCTTGTGCCCGTTCCGTGGGCGTTGATGTAGAGGTTGTCCTTCTCCTTGTCGAATCCGGCCTCCTCAAGGGCGAGTTCGATACACTTTGCCTGTGTGGTGCCGTCCGGCCTCGGCGCTGTTGAGTGGTAGGCGTCGCAGGTGTTGCCGTAGCCGACCATCTCGCCGATAATCTGCGCTCCACGGGCCTTGGCGTGTTCATATTCCTCAAGCACAAGCGCTGCGGAGCCGTCCGCCATGACAAAGCCGGCACGGTTGCCGTTGAAAGGAAGTGAGGCGTAATTCGGATCCGTGGCTCTGGAGAGGGCCTTGGCGTTGGCGAAACCGACGATGCCGATCGGAATGGTGGCGTTTTCGCAGCCTCCGGTGATGATCGCGTCGGCGTAGCCGTTCCTGATGGCGCGGAAAGCCTCTCCCATGGCGTTGGTCGATGTGGCGCAGGCTGTCACGATGTCAAGACATGGACCCTGTGCATTGTGGAGGATAGCGATGTGTCCAGCCGCGATGTTGGAGATCATCGTCGGGATGAACAGCGGAGAGATCCACTGGCCGGAAGGATCCTCGATCATCTTGGAGATTTCCCTGTACTGTGTGGCGAACCCACCGATTCCGGAACCGAAGTAGACTCCGAGCCTGAAAGGATCGATGTTCTTGTCTTCGCCTTTGGAGGAGAGTCCCGACTGCCTCATCGCCTGATAGGCGGCGGCCACGCCGTACTGTGTGAACAGATCCTGCTTTCTTATGAACGGCTTGTCCATTCCGTATTCCTCGGCCTTGAAATCCTTGATGATACCGGCGATTCCGACCGGGAGGTTGTCCGTAGGGAAGGACTTGATGTAATCTATGCCGCACACTCCGTCGCAAAGGTTGCTCCAGAAGGTGTTGACGTCATTTCCTACCGGGGAGATGACTCCCATTCCTGTTATAACTACTCTTTTATTCATGTTTTATCCTTTATAGTCATTGATTCAAGCCAAGAGTCCGGGAGCCCCGGCGAGCAGTCTCTCCGCTCCGTCCATAAGGTCTTCCACAATTTCCCTGGCTGTTTCCTTCTTCTTGATCATGCCCGCTACCTCTCCGGCGAGAAAACTTCCTCCGGCGAGGTCTCCGTCAAACACTGCCTTGCGCATCGAACCGGTGCCGAACTTCAGGACCTCCTCCTTCGGGACGGCCGGGTCATATTCCATCTTGAAGAATTTCTTCGCGAACGGGGTCTTGAGGCCACGGACGGCGTCTCCGAGCGACTTGCCGGTCACCATCGTGCTGACATCGGACGCGGCGATCAGTCTGGCCTTGTAGTTTTCATGAATATGACATTCGTCGGCTATGAGGAACCTCGTGCCGACCTGAACCCCTTTGGCTCCGAGCATGAACGCCGCGGCGACACCTCTGCCGTCGAATATTCCACCTGCGGCAAGGACCGGAATGTCAAGGGCGTCAACCACCTGCGGCACAAGCGCCATTGTATGAATATCCCCTATATGTCCTCCGGATTCGGCGCCTTCGGCCACGACGGCTGTCGCTCCGAGCTCCTGCATCTTGAGGGCGTAGGCCACGGACGCCACGACAGGGATGACCTTGATTCCGGCCGCCTTCCATTTCTCCATATAAGCGGCAGGGGAGCCGGCTCCGGTCGTCACGATTTTCACGCCTTCCTCGATGAGCATGTCCGCCACTTCTCCGGCGTTAGGAGCCTGGAGCATGATGTTGACACCGAATGGCTTGTCTGTCAAAGTCTTGCATTTGCGGATCTCTTCCCTGACGGCTTCCGTGCCGAAATTGATGGAGGAGATCAGTCCAAGTCCGCCGGCGTTTGAGACGGCCGCGGCCAGTTTCGCGTCGGCGATCCAGGCCATTCCTCCTTGGAATATAGGACGCTCGATTCCGAGCAGTTCACATATAACACTTTTTATCATATACTTGCAAATATAGTAATTAATGTTCAGATTACCATTCAACTACGGCCGCTCCCGAGAGCAAACCGGCACCAAAGGCACTAAAGACCAGAATATCTCCCTTTTTGAACATTCCCTTCCTGTTGCATTCGTCCAGAAGGATAGGGCATGAGGCTGACGAGGAATTTCCGTGATCGGTGATGTTGACGGGGAACTTCTCCGCAGGCTGACCCATATAGTTGATGATCGAGTCGATTATTCTCTGGTTGGCCTGATGAATCATGAAATAGGCTACCTCGCTCTTGTCGATTCCCACTTCGTCCAGAAGACTTTGCACACCTTCCGTGCACGCCTTGACCGCGAACTTGAACACCTCCCGGCCTTTCATCTGCATCGGGACGTCTTCTTCCTTTTTTGTGATGTAAGGCGTGTCAACAAGTGTCCTGATCTGCCAGATCTCATCCTTGGATGGCTCTGCATGCAGTTTTGTGCCTTTGATGTTGTCCCCTTCGGTCAGCACTACAGCCCCGGCCCCGTCTCCGAACAGGACACATGTTCCTCTGTCTTTCCAGCTGGCCATTCTGGTCGGCTCCTCGACGCACGCCACGATGGCGTTCCTGATCTTTCCGGCCTTGTAGTATGTCTCCGCCATATCCAAGGCATAGACGAATCCCGGACAAGCGCAGTTGATGTCGAACATCGGGCATTTGAGTCCGAGTTTCTCACCGATGATGCAGCTCATTCCCGGGGTGATATATTCGGAGACGACATTGGAGACTATGAAGAGGTCGATGTCTTCGGCTTTCAGTCCGGACATCTCAAGAGCCTTGCGGACAGCCTCGGTCCCGAGGTCCTCAAGGTTCTCGTCCGTGATCACATGCCTTGTCTTTATCCCGGTGCGAGGGTAGATCCACTCGTCGCTTGTGTCAAGAAATCCGGCAAGCATGTCGTTTGTCACGACCTTTCTGGGAAGCGCGCTTCCCGTACCGATGATTTTCATATATTCACTAATATTAATGTATTCTCGCCGACAAAAATATGAATATGCCAAAATCGCTCAAAAATTAAGTGGTGAATGTGCCCGTGGTGTAGCCATCTCGATGTTTTTAGTGGCGATTTGGCCGGATTTGTGGTGAATCTCCGGTTTTTGATAAACCTAAAAAGTGTTATATTTGCCATGTAAAAAAGAGAAAAGGATGAGTTTTTTCAACAAGCCTCTGCCCGGTTACCTGCGCGGCAAGAACCAACTTATCTACACTGTGACATTCACGGCGTTGTTCTCCATCGTTTTTCTTTTGGTCAGTCTTCCGTTCTCACACAACAGCTGGATGGCGTTGGGCAATTCCCGGTTCTTTGTCTTCACGGTGCTCTTCGCTTTGGGTTCCCTTCTGATCGTCATACTGAGCAAATTCATCATGTACAAGACCCGGAACAAGCTGAAGATGAACATCCTTGGCTACATAACGTGGTGTGTCTGTGAGGTTCTCGTGATCTGTCTGGCATATTCATTCATCACAGTGCCGATCACCGGGATCGGATGGGATCAGTTCCCGGCGACTCTGGGAAAGGCTTTGTTGTATGGAAACACTTCTTTGATAATTCCTTACATCCTCGCCGGGATGTACTACGCCATTCAGGACAAGAACCAGATCATCCGTCTGATGAACTATGGCAACGTGGTTTCGGACGAGGCGGTGCCTGTCTCGCAACTGGAGAAGATCACTCTTTTCGACAACAGCGGAGACCTCAAGCTCTGCGTCAGCGCGTCCAACCTCTACTACATCGAATCTGACGACAACTACATCGTGGTCTGGTACACCGACAGCAAGGGCGATCTGAAACGCTACATGCTCCGTTGCCGCCTCAAGACCGTGGAGGAGAGTTTCCGGGGCAGCAGCCTTGTGCGCTGTCACAGGAAGTACATTGTGAACATGGACAAGGTCAAGGTTCTGCGCAAGGAGAAGGATGGCTATGAGCTTGATCTGGACAACGACGCCATCTCGCCGATTCCTATCACGAAGACATATTCAGAAAACGTCCTGAGCCGTTTCAACAACAGTTCAGGACGCCGTATGGAGTGATATTCCCGTTTCTTCTATTCGCAGAGTTTGTTCAGGGCGAGTTCAACGAGAGCGCGCACCTGTGGCTTGTAGTCCGGGTTGCTGCTCTTGAGGTAGCGGTTGGCTATCGCACAGCAGATCGTGCCGGCCTCGTGTCCGAGACGCTTGGCCATTCCTGCGACCGCCGAGCTTTCCATCTCGAAATTGGTGATCCGATATTCCCCGAAGCGGAAGGACTCGAAGTCCTCCAGCATGTTAGGCATCGCAAGACCCTGTCTGACAACTCTGCCCTGCGGGCCGTAAAATCCTGAGGCCGAGATTGTCATGCCTTTGACTGAACAATCCTCGAACTTCTTGATAAGTTTCTCGCTGGCCTTCACGAAGTATGGCGAAGGAAGGTTCTTGTCCCAATGCGTGTGCTCCTTGAAAGCCTTCTCCATCTCAAGGTTGGAGAGTTCGTCACGGCCTTCGTACCAGTTCATCAGACCGTCGCAGCCTACGGAATAATGGGAGAAGATAGGGGAGCCGAGCGGAATGTCCGCCTGTACGGCCCCGCAGGTTCCTATCCTCAGGATTGTCAATGTCCTGTGTTCCTTTTTCGGCTCGCGTGTGGTGAAGTCCACATTCGCGAGGGCGTCCAGCTCGGTCATCACGATGTCGATGTTGTCCGTTCCGATTCCGGTAGACAACACGGTGATTCTCTTGCCGTTGTATTTTCCGGTTGTGGAGACGAACTCCCTTGACTGGTGACGGAACTCGATGTCGGTAAGGAATCCGGCGACCATATCGACTCTTCCAGGGTCGCCGACGAGAATGACGATGTCAGCCAGCTCTTCCGGTTTCAGATGGATGTGGAACGCTGACCCGTCATCATTGATGATAAATTCAGATTCTGCTATTCTCATAATATGAATTTTAATGTTTAACCCGCCAAATATAAGAATATTCAACGGAATTAACTATTTTTGTGAAATATGTGGCAAAGACTTCAAACTTTATACCTGTGCTTGGCGACAGGTCTCGTTGTGGCGCTTTTCTTCAGCGTCAAGGCGTTCACTTTGGGTCCCGGTGGGGTTCATGCGGCCGAGTTGACCTACGTCAAATACACCCCTTACCTTATTCTTCTGATTCTGATCACCATCCTGCAGCTGCTGGCGGTGTTCACTTTCAACGCGCGTGTCTTCCAGATGCGCACGGCCGTGCTTGCCGCCATCCTGATGATCGCCCTTCAGGCTTGGATCGGAGTGGATTACTTCACAGCTGACAAGGAGTGGATATTCAAGTTCACCGCGGTGTTCCCGCTTGTGGCGGCCATCCTGAATTTCATCGCGGCGAGGTATATTCTTAGGGATCAACTCCTTGTGGAGAGTGTCTCACACCTCCGTTCCCGGAAGAAGAATCATAAGATCTGATTCATCTGGTCGCCGGGCCTGTCGAAGCGCCGAAAATCTAAGGGACGGGATCATACCCGCTGCCGCCCCAAGGATTGCAACGAAGGATTCTCCAGACAGTCAGGAACAACCCTTTGATCGGTCCCCGCTTCTTGAACGCCTCGATGGCGTAGGTTGAGCACGAGGGCTCAAACCTGCATGTCTTTGGAATATAAGGCCCGATGCAGGTGCGGTAGAACCAGATCAGGGCCAGAAACGGTGCGATGCACACTTTCCGGATCCGTTGTCTCCATGGAGGAATATTCCCGCTAGGTTTCATGTTCCGCAAGTTTTTGAAGAACCGAGGCGACCTGCTCCCGCAAAGCCGAATATTCCAAGACCTCCTTTGTGTTATAAAGGAACAGTATTGAATATCCTTTCGGAGGGAGAATGTCCTTCTGGGTCCTGTAGGCTTCCCTGAGCCTGCGTTTCAGCAGGTTTCGCTTGACGGCCCGCTTGAAAAGCCGCTTGGGAACAGACACGATAATGGAATTGGTTTGTGACGGAATTCCATCATCGGCAGCCTCTTCTTTCAGAAAACAGTATTTGAGACCGGGCGTGAAGCCCCAGCGGCCCCTTGACATCAGAGCCGAAATCTTCGACTTTCCGTGAAGCCGCTCGGATTTCGGTAGTGTGAACATTCAGGGAACTATTTCTGGTTGCCGAGATAGATCTCGATCGCACGCGCTACAGACGGGGCCTCCGGAGTCGGAGCCTGGATCTCGATCCTGAGACCGGCTTCCTCCATCGCCTTCACGATGGATTTTCCATAGGCCACGAACTTGATGTCACCCTGCTGGAACTCCGGGAAGTTCTCGTAGAGGGACTTGATGTCGTAAGGGTTGTAGAAGACGATCATGTCGTAGTCCTGAAGGTTCAGGTCCTTAAGATCCTGAGGTACGGACTTTACAAACACAGCTGTCTTGTAATCAAGTTTTTGCGTCTCCATGAGGTTTGTCAGAGGAGAACTGTTGCTTGAATCGGACTGGGTCACGAGGAACTTCTCCCCCTTGTGTTTTGTACCGATCTGCTCGATGATGGAATCAGGGGTGCCGTTTCCGTAGAATATCTTGCGCTTGCGATAGACAATGTGCTTTTGAAGGTACATGGCGACAGCCTCGGTCGTGCAGAAATACTTCATCGTCTCCGGAACCTTGACCCTCAGCTCATCGCAAAGGCCATAGAACGCGTCAATAGTATGGCGGGACGAGAAAATGATTGCGGTGTAATCCAGAATGTTTATTCTCTGCGCCCGGAACTCCCTCGACGAGAGAGGCTCGATGAGAAAGAACTGCTTGAATGTGATGTCAACGCCGAATTTCTCTTTCAAGGCTACATAAGGTGCGTCATTCAGAGGTGCGCGCTGTGAGATCAAAATCTTCTTTATTGCCATATTCCTGTTTTATAATTCGGCCTCCGGAGACGCTACAGCAGCTTGGCTGAAAGCACCAGGACGGCGGTCGGAAGTAATTCAAGGCCGCAAAGATACAAAAATGTTGTGAAAGGATTGCAAACCGACGCGAAAATCTGTCCCCGCCTGTAGATGTGGAATATGTAGGTGAGTGCGGTGACATGCAGGAGTATGCTTCTTGTAAGTTCTTCATTTTCAGTTAAAACCCGGCATGCCGCTCCTAATGGAAGGAGGATGATGAACACGATGGTCATGTAGTTGCGGAAGGATCTGTTGGCCGCGGTGAACGTCTTTGTCCTGTAGGACCCCATCTCAAGCTGCCAGTCCAGAAAGGAGCGCAGGATCAAGTAGGCCAGCATGCAGCCACAGAGTGCCGCGAACCCAAGTTCCGGCCGCAGGGCATCCATGAAGTCGGGGTGGTAGAGGTCATGTGAATATGCCACCATGCATAGCGGCGCAAAGAGGATGACGGCGATCAGGTCGCGGCTGCCGCTCATCTGAAGGCTGTCTTCCAGATCCAGGCTCCCTTTCCACCTTAGTATGCAATCCCATAGCGAGGGGAGAATCTTGAAGAAACTCCTGACGCTCAACAGGAAAAGGAATGTGAATATGACCGCGAGGCCACAGAAAACAGGATTGTCCGTCATGTCCGTCAATTGCCTCTTTTAGCGTTGTAGCCAAGATCCTTGAGCAGCGAGGTGACCTTGTCCCGCAGGTCTCCCTGGATGGTGATCTCTCCGTCCTTGGCCGAGCCTCCGACTCCGCATTTGACTTTCAGAATCTTGCCGAGGGCCGCAAGATCCTCTTGTGTGCCCACGAAGCCGCTCACCAGTGTCACCTGTTTGCCGCCCCGGTTCCGTCTGTCGATCGTGACCGTAAGCCGTTGCCTTGACGGCTCAAGAGTCTCTGCCTCGACGGTCTCCTCCTTGGCGTAATTGAAGTCAGGGTTCGTCGAATAGACGACACCGAGTCTCTGCTTCCAGTCGTTATCGGGTCTCATAAGATATTCCTTGTTATATTTTTGCAAAGATAGCGAATCCTTTTGTATCTTTGTCTGTTTAGTAAGCGTTAAAAAATAAGTTGGAAAAGACAATCAAAGATCACCAAGTTATTTTTTTTGAAGGTTACTTGCGACTTGATTTAGGAACATCGTTAGTTTATGGACATTAAGAAATTCAAACTGTGGAACAAGGTGACGGCGTTGGCTGTTCTGGCCATCTCCGCGTTCACCTATCTCTCCACAATCGAGCCGACAGCCTCTTTCTGGGACTGCGGAGAGTTCATCGCGTCATCGTACAAGCTTGAGGTCGGACACCCGCCGGGAAACCCTGTCTTCCAGCTCATAGCAAGGTTCTTCACCATGTTCACGGGTCCGGACAAGGCCGCTGTGATGGTGAACTCGATGAGCGCGGTCTGCTCGGCTCTCACCATATTCTTCCTCTATCTGACAATCGTTTTCCTCGTCAAGAGAGTGATTGTGCCGAAACGTGACGGCGAGGGCGGAACCGGGGAGTATTCACTTGGCCAGGCCATAGCCATCTACGGCAGCGGAGCCGTCGGCGCTCTGGCTTATTGCTTCTCGGACACGTTCTGGTTCTCGGCCGTCGAGGGCGAGGTCTATGCGATGTCGTCCCTGTTCACGGCGATGGTCGTGTGGGCGATGACAAAGTGGTACGAGGAGACCGACCGCAGGTACGCGAACCGCTGGATCGTGCTGATCTCGTTCCTGATGGGACTCTCCATCGGAGTCCACCTGCTGAACCTGCTGGCGATTCCGATGCTGGTCTATATGTACTACTTCAAGATGAGGGAGGACAAGCCATATTCATTCTGGGAATATGTCAAGATTCTTGCCGTCTCGGTGGTGATCCTGGCGTTCATCCTCTTCTTTATGGTGCCTTACATCCCTAAGATAGCCGCGTATTTTGACCTGTTCTTCGTTAACACTCTCGGGCTTCCGTACAACACCGGAGCGGCGTTCTTCATCGTGGCTCTTCTCACTGCTTGCTTCTGGGGCCTTTTCAAGACCCTCAAGACAGAGAGGGTGTTCTGGAACACGGCCCTGCTGTGCTTCACGACGATCGTGATCGGATTCTCCGTGTTCAGCATCGTGATCATCCGCTCATGCGCCAAGACTCCGACCAACGAGTACCAGCCTGACAACGCGTTCACCCTCGTGCGCTATCTCTCCCGTGAGCAGTACGGCTCGACTCCGTTGCTCTACGGCCAGTACTACGGCGCTCCGTACGAGCTTGAGCAGAAATCCTATTGGGCTCCTCTGGACGGCAAGTACAAGAAGGCCCCGAGCCCTGTGGACGTGAAATATGACCGTGCCGGAAAGATGCTGTTTCCGAGAATGTACAGCAACGATGAGAGGCACATAAAGTTCTACGAATCCTACACCAACGGAAAGGGCACGCCGGTGCCGGGCGCTCAGTACAAGAAGCCGACACAGGGTGCGAACCTGTCATATTTCTTTGATTTCCAGCTTGGATGGATGTACTGGAGGTACTTCATGTGGAACTTCGTGGGACGGCAGAACGAGATCCACACGCCTTCCGCCGACCTGTTCACGGGCAACTGGGAGAGCGGAATCCCGTTCATCGACAAGATTCATCTTGGCGACCAGAGCAACGCTCCGCAATGGCTTCAGGACAACCCGGGCAAGAACCACTACTTCTTTCTGCCTCTTCTCCTTGGACTCATCGGTCTGTGCTTCCAGTTCGACAAGGACCGCCGAGGCTGCTGGCTGACATTCCTGCTCTTCTTTATGACAGGAATCGCCATCGTGCTCTATCTGAACCAGGTTCCGTACCAGGTGCGTGAGAGGGACTATGCCTACGCTGGCTCGTTCTACGCCTTTGCCATCTGGATCGGATTCTCCGTCGCTGCCTTATATTCATGGATCACTTCCGCGTTGAAGGAAAAGCATACTGTCGCTGTGGCGGCCGTGGCCTCCGTGGCTTGCCTTTTCGTGCCGGCGCTTATGGCGGAGGAGAACTGGGACGACCACGACAGAAGCAACCGCTACACCGCCGTCGAGGTCGCCAAGAATTATCTTAATTCAGTGGAAAAGAACGGTTTACTGATAACCCATGGTGACAACGACACCTTCCCTCTGTGGTACGCCCAGGAGGTCGAGGGCTTCAGGAATGACGTGAGAATATGCAATACATCCCTCCTTGGAACCGACTGGTACATCGACCAGATGAGGTACGCGATCAACAACTCCGCTCCTCTGAACCTCTCGATCGGACAGGAGCAGTACCTCTACGGAACCAATGAATGGATTCCTATCGAGGACAAGCGTGGCCAGGCTTTGCTGCTTTCGGACTGCGTCACAGTGTTCAAGCATCCTGACGCCAAACTGGTCTATCAGGACGGGCGCAAGACGGATTACTGGATTTCCCGCAAGATGATAATTCCGGTCAACAAGGAGAACTGCCTCAAGAGCGGGATCGTGAGCGAGAAGTTCGCGGACCAGATTCCGGACTCCATCGTGATTGAGATCCCTAAGAGCAAGAATTTCCTCAGCAAGCCTGAGCTCTTCCTGCTTGACTTCCTCTCCACCTATCAGTGGGACAGGCCTTTGAATATGCTCAACATGGGTGGCGACCTCAACATCGGCCTGAAGGACTACCTGATGTACGAGGGATTCTCCTACAAGTTCACGCCGATCCGCAACAAGGTCCAGTCTCTTGAGGTCGGTCTGGTGGACACTGATGACCTCTACGACAAGATGACAGACAAGTTCTGCTTCGACGCCGTTTCCCGCGAGGACTATTGTGTTGATTACCAGAACACCTACACCTTCCTTGGCGTCATGTCTTTGAGGAATATGTTCGTGTCCGCCGCCAACGCCTTCATCGCCGCCGGGGAGAACGACCGCGCCGAGCAGATGCTTGACAAGTGCCAGCAGGTTCTCAAGCCGAAGGAATATCCTTATGACAACTCTATCCTCGGCTGGGGTTCCAACGCCCTCTTCCCGATCGAGATGGTCAAGGACTACTACGCTCTTGGCAAGCCTGAGAAAGCCAAGGCTCTCGCCACGGAACTGACCAACGAACTCACCGAGTCCATCAGGTTCTACCTTGACTTCTACCCGATGTGCAAGAGTGACTTTGAATATAACTGCAACCTCATCTACTACATGACCAACGATGTCATCCGCAAGGCTGGCGACAAGGACTTCGCCGACGAGATCGAAAAGACCCTCGCCGCCTTCCTTTCCGCCCAGTCATAGGGATTTCGGTCGCCTCAAAGATGCTAGTGCCGCACTCCGTTCCTTCCGGGTGCGGCATTAGCATTTTTCTCAACGATAGCCGTAAGCCCAGATGCAAGTGCTTTTCGGTCGCTTGGCCAGCCTCTCTGGTCGCCGAGCCTGTCGAAGCGACCTCGATACGCCTCGACAACATATCAAAAGAAAACGGAACTATGCACTTTGGGCTTGCTCCGAATCCCTTCGGTAACACTTTCGGCCTTTTTTGCTCCTCGAGAGTGCAGTCTGCACTCTTGGGAAACGTTTTCTCCGCTTTTCGTTTCCCGAGGGTGCTGCCGAGCATTCATTGGAGACATTATTTCCCTTTGTCACTTCAGAAAGGCTATCCGGCATGCGCACGAAGACTTCTTCAGCACTTTTGGGATGCATATACGCCTCTTTTCGTTCCCCGAGAGTGTCGAATGGCGCTTTTGAGTAACGTTTGCCCTCATTTTTGTCTCTGAAAAGCTTGATAGTTAGAGGCTATGGCATTCATTGATGTCAGCGGCTTTCCACTTTTGGCTTGCAATTCATAACAAGGTCACGTAAGTGGTGCCTTTACTACGAGCAAGCCTAAAGTGCATAAGTACGAAAGAAAAAAAGTTTCTGTTTCTTTTGAATCATTTACGTTTCTTTTCGTTTTTTACGTTTGCAATGCCTATCTTGCTCGCGTGTTCCGGAGACGGTCTCCGGGATTTATAGTTTTGCCATTAACCACCATCACAACTATGAAAGATTCAGAAAGTACGAAGGCGGATAAGTCCGCCGCGATGGCAGATGACGCCAAGGCTCAGTTTAAAGCGGACGTGAGCGGCTCCACGCATGTGGGCGCCTCCGACGAGGAGCAGGAGTATCGAAAACGCTACAATCACTGCCGGAGGCTCATGGAAAGGCGCGAGCCGTTCCGGTCGATGTCAGACGAGGAAAAGGACGGTCTTGCGCGCAAACTCTCCGCCTCCGAATATCTCGACCTCACATCTGACTGGGCCTTCAAGTATCTCTTTCACGGCCATCCGAACCTGCTCATTATTTTGCTGAACGACATCCTTCAGGAGAGCGTCGTGTCCATTACCTTCCAGAACCATGAATTGGTGGACCTCAGGCCGGAGGACAAGAAGGTGGTCTTCGATCTTCTATGCAGGACCGACGACGACCGGACATTCCTGTGTGAGATGCAGAAGACGACCCGCTCGGACCAGCGCGACAGGCTTTTCTACTACGGTTCTCGACTGGTCGCGAGGCAGATGAAGTCCGGTGACCGTAAGTATGTGCTGTCACCTGTCAAGGTCGTCTGCATAATGAACTACGAGGACTCCCACCCGGGCTCGCCGGACGAGAAGATCCTTTACCAGTACCGCACCCAGGAGATAGAGACAGGGGAGCCGTTCGGAGACCAGATGACATTCCATCTGCTTGAGCTTCCTCGGATCATGCGGTACGCCGAGGAATATGAGAGCCCGGTAGCTGGTTGGTGCCGAATCTTCAGAAATTTTAGTATATTTGCCAGGACGGCTGCGGCGAAGGGTTCGTGGTTCAGTGAGTTGGAGGGAGCGATGCGCATCCGTGGCCTAAGTGACAAGCAGATGGATAGTTATTTCAGTGATATGATAACAAAGGAGGACATGCTGCCTTACCTTGAGGGCAGCGAGCAACAAGGCTACCGTCGTGGCCTTCGCGATGGTCTGGAGCAAGGCAGGGACAGAGGGCTCGCCGAAGGGAAAGCCGAGGGGAAATCTGAAGGTCGGTCTATGGCTCTGGCGGATGTGGCAAGGTCGTTGCTGGCTATGGGCTTGCCTGTGGAGCAGATTGTGACCGCCACCGGCCTATCCGCGGAACAGGTCAAGGCCTTGAAGCCGTAAACATAGTACGGTTGACTCTAACAATGACTAACCCGGTCCGGAGGATTGCCTTCGGAAGTAGGGTTGGAGTTCACCTCGGTGTACTTACGGAGGATTAAATTCTGAAAAGTGGCAGCAAACTTATTGAATTTGCTGCCACTTCGTTACTATTATCTCGCCTCATACGCCGGTTCGGCGGATAATGTTAGTAGGTGTATGTCGTGCCGTCGATAATCCACTGAGCATTGCGGTTATCCGGGGTATTGTCCATAATGTTTGAGTCGATAGGAGTACCATCCTCGTATTTGCAGTTGATAAACTCTATCGTAAACGCATCTGAACCACTTGGAGAGACGCAGAAGTCGGCTGAGAAGGTGCAGTCCTTAACCACAGTCTTGCTGTACGGAACCAAGTAGGCGTAACCACCTGTGCTCTTGCCTAAAGTGCAGTTCGTGAATGAGACAAGCTCAAGTCCACTTGTATAAGAAGTCCAACCCTTAAGCTCACTGTTGGTCACGGTAATTTTGCCATTTCCTGCATCACAGTTGAAAGGATAGGTGTTGTCAAACAGGCAGTTGTCAATTTTGATTTCATCACCAGTGTTCCAAATCATGATTCCGCGGAAACCGGATTTCCTGAAATCACTGTCACTGATAGTCGCTGTTCCGCCAACACTCTGTGATACTGAAATGTCGCTGCCATAAGTATTCTGACGTCCATTTTGGAACGTGCAACCTTTGACGGTCGCATTTGCCCCATTCATCGCAAGGCTTGAACCGTCTATGAATGCTCCGTTACCTTTCACGATGACGTTTGTGATGGTGGCGTTCTTTGCCGTGACAGTTGTAGTTGATGCGCAGTCAATAACCTCGTCCCCTGTCTGGCCACTGATTCTCACGCCGTCGGCCTTGACTGTCTCCGGTAATGTATATGTTCCGTTGCTGAGGTTTATTTCGGTATTCCCCTCAGAAGGAATATTCGCAAGTATGTGGTCCAGTTCGTCTTGTCCGGAAACGCTTACAGAAAGAGATTCGCCATCTTTTGCCACTACATAGTAGTCACCGACTTTTGTTGACTTGTAACCTGCAGCCACGAAGTTTGTGTTCGGGCCTTCGGCAAGGTTGTTGGACGGATCGAAATTCTCAAAGGTTCCACCATAGACGACTGCGCTGGCTGTGCCGGCATCTCTTGCCGCATCTACCAGATTGATCAGATATTCAGATCCATTGCCTACGGATGGCCATTTCTGGGCGAGTGAAAACTTTCCGCCCTTGATTTCGACGGTACCTTCCTGTACTTGTACGACAGAGACATTGCCGACGAATTCACCGTCTTCAATGATGAGTTTTCCGTTATCTTTAACGTTAAATGTGTAGGCATCGTTTTCCTTGACACTGATTTTGCCTGCTCCCTTTATTATAAGAGTCCCACCATCGACTGCGATAAGGGAAACGGTCTTAGGCGAAGATGATTCGTCCCAAATGTCCTGTGTGTTGGAAATGGTGTTGCCTCCAAGATCAAGCACAACACTTTTCCCTGTCGGAACAACAAGCCCTTGGGTAAGCTCCACATCTTCGGTGAGATCTACCTCACCGCCGTTGGCGAATGCGAGGCTGAGCTGGTTGTAGATGTAGTCAGGTGTCTCAGGCGTGAGCTCGTTGTAGAGAGGGTCCACGATGATGTTAAAGACGCTTTGTGACGTGAAGAGGTAACCTAAGATATTGGTTCTGTAATTGCCCTGAATAGGAGCGCCGGGAGCAGAGACTTTGTTGACCTCAACGTCATTCTCGTAAACCGTAAGCTCGACATCGGAGAGGTACTTCTTGTCTTTCCCGATAAGAACATAATTCATGGCTACATATTTGTAGGCAGTCTCAACGCCATCAATTTTCACATTGAGGTCTTCTGATGGCATATTGGCGAGAGAGAAAGACGCATCAACATCTCCGGAAACAGTGTCATCCCACAGATTAAGCTCATTGGCTACATTCTTCGCAACAACAGAAGACTTGTCAAAGTTGACTCCGGCTGCTATAGCCGCCGTGAAATCATCCTGAGGCACTCCGAAGTTGATTTGCGCGAAAGGACGGGTTAGGGTCACAGTCTCAGAGAAATTGCCTTTCACCTCGATTTCCTTGTGGGTGTAGAATGCGTCGCGATCCTCGTTGTTTGCTGCGTTTTCCACATCATACTTCACAGTGACTTTTTTGTTGGCTTCGTCAAGAGTGTAGAAGTTGTTCCCGGACTTGTCGGCCCAAAAAACGAATTGGTACTTGCGTCCAGAGACAAGTCGTGTGGTGAAAGTTGCTTTGCCTCCTGACATTGAAACCTCCTTGGAAACACCATCGAGATAAGTTCCATCTTCCTTGTAAACACAGCAGTGGACATGGTCCACAGTGTTGCCGTCGGAGATGCTCCTGGTCTGAATGTCAGGAGAATTGATGCTGAAAGTCACAACGGATTCATTTCCGTCAGCGACACCATTTTCCTTTGAACAAGCTACGGCCGCCAATACGACCAATGTGCCTGCCGCTAATTTCTTGAATAAGTTCATATCGTTAATGTTTGTAAATTAAATGACCTAATTGATTTTAGTTCCGTTTTCCCAGACCTTTGATCCGTTGACATAGACGACAGCATCGGTTTCGCTTTCGTTGCTGTTGAACAGATTTGATCCTGTGGTCGAGCTGAGGTTGAGATTTGTCCCTTTGTTATTGCCTTCAAAATAAATCTCATACTTTTTACCATCGTTCTGTTTGAATTCAAGGGCGGACTTGATGACCTTGGTAGAGTTGAAAGTACAATCCTTTACTGTGACCTTGTAGGCAATACGATGACCAGGCTCTTTGTAAAGATTCATGAATTTACCTACAGAGTTGAATGTGCAGTTTTCGAAGATGAACTCACTGCCGGAATATGTCCATAGGTTATAGTCTTCAGCGGTCTGGTTGAAAGTGCAGTTCTTAAAAGTGACCTTTCCATCACCCCAGAAACTGATCCTGTTCTCGAATACGCAATTCTCAAAATACAATTTTTTCACACGAATATATCCACGATAGTTGTCGTTGTCAACCTTGATTGTCATGTCTTTGAATGAAGCAGAGGTTGTTCCTTCCAAAGAGTAATCCCCATTAGCTTCCGAATCTGTGTGATTGTCAGTTCCGACCTCAAATGTTGTGTTTTCAGGACCGTTACCGGCAAAGGTAACGTTGACATCCTTGCCCTTAAGGTCGGAGCTTTCCCTGATCGTGAATGTTCCGGTAGGAAGTTGAACGGTCACATCGCTCCCGTCCTGCATGCCTTTGATCTCGGAAAGTGCGGTTGTTAAACCTTCTTGGTTTGCGACTGGCTTGACACCTTCTTTCACTACCACCCAAGTGGCTGGGCTAGTGCTGATTTGAACAGACTTATATCCTGGCGCAACATAAGAACCGGTATTTACATTATCATCACCATCCGCAGGATTGTAGTTGATGAATGTCCCTCCATAAACAGTGAAGCATGGTGTGGAGATGACATTGTCCTGATTAAGTACAAGATATTTGCCTCCTACCATGGCATCCGTGCTGAAGGTTCCGCCATAGATTTTAACACTGCCACTTTTCTTTGTGTATGTGTTGTACGTGACGTGAATGCAGGAATTTCCTTTCCCACTGGCGTCAGCGCCGATGGAATAGTTTCCTCCTTTGATTATCAGTTTACCACCATCTTGAACGAGAATGGCCTGGTCATTGGCATTATGATTGCCCGCGCATCGAACAGTACCTTCTCCTTCAATTGTCAGTTCGCCTCTGACATCAAGGACGTTGCTGCCATTTGTTGTGGTTGTATTGTTGTTCTCAAATTTCTTTCCGTTGAGATTTAATGTGCTCGTTTTGCCGCTCCGGATCACAACACCATTTTCACCCTCAGGAACAGTGACATCCATTGGTAAAGTAAGGTCTCCTCCATTTTCAAGAATGCTCAGCAATCTTGCGTTCTCGTCAAGGTTCTGCTCTCCATTCTTCCATTCGTTGTTGATTGTGACTGTAAACTGTGAGGTATTGGTCAGCAGTGAACCGAGAATGTTAGTTCTGGAGTTGAAGAGAATAGGAGTGTTAGGTACACTCATCGGAATTGTTGTTCCATTGTCTAATGTGAATTCAGCAGAGACGTTATGCATCGATTCTGTGTTGTAGCTCCGTGGAAACACATAAGCCATGGCCAGATACTGGTAAGTAGTACCCTTCACGGTCAAGACTTCGTTTTGTGAGTCTGGAGTGTCTGCGATTTCAAATGTTGCAGACTCTTCGCCCTCGAATTTCTTGTCAAATGGCTTAAATGTTGTGGCTACACCTTCAATCGTGATTTTTGAGGACACGACAGATTTGTTTGATTTTGCCAGAACTTCCTTGTCCGTGGTTCCAAAGTTAATCTGTGCGAGAGGGCGCGTCAATGTTATATTGATAGGGTTTGAGTCGGTTATTTTAACACCTTTTTGAGCATAAAAGACATCTCTGCTTTCGTCGTTGGCCTTTCCGTCATAGGTGACGGTGATGCTTTTCATGTCATCGGTATTATAGTATCCTGTACCTTTCTTTTGAGCCCAAAACAAGAAATAATAGTAAGTGTTCTTTACAAGGGTTGTCTTTATTTCAGTTGGTTGACCGGATGTGATTTGGATGTCATTCTGACGCAACTCCTGGAGTTCATTTTTTCTTACATCATAGACAGCGAACACGAGTTGATCTACGGTGAGGCCGTCACTGATCGCTCTTGTGCCAGGCTGCCCAGAAAATTCGGCTGTGAATGTGACATCGACAAGATCCCCGTCCTGTCCATTGGTGGTGGATTCCTTCGCGCAGGAAACCGCCAACATTGCGGCAAGCGCCGCGACTAAAAATTTTAACACTTTCATAATAGAGTTTTTTATGTGTTGTTTATTCTTGTTTCCTATAGGAATATGTTGAATTCTCCATCATATCGAGGATCAACGACTACCCCGTCTCCGGCCTCTTGGGTTAGGAATCGTCCTTTGACTTTTGTCAGATGGCTTCGCTTTAGTGGTATTTCCAGTGGATTCGTCCGGGATAGGAGTTCATTGTTTTTGTCGTACAATTCAACGACAACCATGACGGAGGATTCGATTCCGTTGACCATTACGTAATCAAAGCCAATGACAGCCTCATTACCGCTTAGAGGTCGTATGCTGGACTTGAAGGATGTTCCGGTAACCGCATTGAAAGGCCTGTTGTCAAGGACATCAAATTCAGAAGGAAGGAATCCGGAATAGCGTAATATTACATTGTAGTCATCCAGATTAACTTCTGGTGCTTTTGTGTCCGTTGGATCGGCCTTGGAGACCAGACTTTGAATCGCTTTTGTCATAAAATCGTCATAGTCTGTCGCCACGAATTCATATTTCGCTAATGGCCGGTTCATCGAAATCCTGATTGTTTCGATGGATTCTTTAGAGGAGCGTCTTTGTACGGAGTGCTCTTCTGTTCCAGAGAAAGCATCCTTCGCGTCAGTGTTTCCGGTATAAGAACCGCTTAAACGCACATCCGTCAAATTCTCGGTGTCGTAAAATGTTGATGCAGAATTAATATCTCCATCAGATCGCAGAACCCTGTCGGCCCATGCGGCGAACAACCAGTCCCCCTCGTCTATTTGGATATGGAAAGTTGCGTTCCAATCATTTAAACTTGATTTAGAGAACATGAACTTTTTCGTAGGAGTTGCCTCATGGCTCCCGTCAGCCAACAACCTATAAGCTTCAATTGTGTATCGTATGTTATAGTCTGAAAGGTCATATCCTCTGGTCTTAAGCTCAATTTCTTTATATAGAGGTAATTCTGTGTTGAAGTCGAGCCTGAGTATGACGTCCGCCGGCGCATCCTCGGGCCACTCGTGTATGTCGCACGAGGCCGCCGTGAGGACGGCGAGGACGGCCGCGAATGTCAGGAGCAGCGCGCTTCTGAGTGAATATGTCAGGCCCCGCGGTCTCATCTTGCGTCCCTCCTCATGTTTATGCTATAGGTGACGGACAGGGACACGTTGTCCGGCCCGATGTAGGTCTTGGACTCACTTCGGGCGAGCGCGCCGTTCGGCTCGTTGTGGAAGAGGTCGTGCCGCAGCCTGTAGGCCCCTCCGCCTACCGCGAATTCCAGCCTCCAGCGTCCGCTCTTGCACAGCGGCTGGCGGTATCCGACGCTGAGTCCGCCCCCGATGGCCGGGGTGTCGCCGTCGCGGTCCTGGTAGCGGTAGTTTCCTCCGAGTGCGAGGTTGTACCACGCGAGGCCGAAATGTGCCCCCGTGAAGAACCTTCTCGATCTGGGGATATACCACCTCAGCTCTGGCTGCAGGGCGAGCGTCCTGAACTTGAGTCCGGTGTTGAAGTAGTCGAGCGCGGAGTAATAGACGGGGACATGCAGCGAGAGCGCCCTTGTCAGGTCCACCTCCACGGCTGCGTTGCCGATGAGTAGCCCGAGTGCCGGGATGTTTGTCTTGATGGTTATCTGGCGATGCTGGGCCTGTAAGTGGCTGCTGTCCTGTGAGTTACATGTTACCTGCTGGGGGGGGTAAGAGAGCGTTCACCACCCTGTCGCTGCGCCTGAGCGGCAAAGCAGAATGTCGCGGCGACCGCGACCAATGAGAACAACCGTTTCATTGAGGTGTATCACTCCCGTCCGGTCCCATGTGTGGTTTCAAATTCATACCCCCGCGACGAAGTGCGGGACCGAAAACACTTCCGTCAAGTATCTGCGTTTCAGGTATAACGCCGTAAAACTTTGCAAAGTTAAAAACATTTTCTGATAAAGAGCAAAAAAAATCGACATCTTGTGTTCCTGTTATTGAGACAGATACGAAACTGACGTGACGATGTTTCGGAAATCCCGATAGCAGTTATCGGAACAAAGGGATGATAATCCATCCCAATCCGCAAGTGGTGTTATAATTTTGCGCTGTCAAAAAAAAGAGCGTAAGATTATGACACCACTTGAAATTTCCACGGCTGCTATGAGCGCCAATTCCGGATCACTGATCATCGTTTGCGCGGTCGCAAGCGCGGTTATCCTGATCGTTTCCTTCCTGCACGAAAGGCTTAAGGCCTTCAATGCGAAGCATAGCATCATTACCTATTCCGACACCCTTGTAAGGCCTGTGTCCTGGAACGGAGGCAGGGATGGTGTGGATGCTGACGGAGTCCCTTTCTACGGATCCTTTGAAGAAGAGGATTCAGACGCGAAGGCTGATAACGTTGTGTCCATCCACGATGTTGTAAAGAAGGAGAATGAATATGGAAACTCAGGAACTCACGCTGCATAACGAACTGAAGCGCAAGAGCATATTCCTGAGAGACTACACCACCGAACTTTACGCCAGCGGGGCGACGACAATCCGCATCGAGAAGAATCTTGGCCGGATTGCCGAGCAGTGGCACACCAAGGCTGACTTCTCTGTTCTTCCGACCTGCATTGTCCTGAACCTTTGGGACGAGAACGAGGAGAAATCCTACACCGTGACCGGAAAGATTCCGGCCGACAGGATCAACTTCAACACAGTCTCTGACCTGAGCAGTCTCAGCTGGAAGGTGGTCGAAGAGGATTTGGATGTCTGTAAGGCCACGGCCAGGTTCCGTGATATTCTTGAAAAGAAACGCCTCAATCCTTGGCTTGTGCTTGTGCTTGTGGGACTTGCCAATGCATCATTCTGCGAATTGTTCGGAGGGGACTTGATCTCTATGCTGATTGTGTTCATCGCCACTATCGACGGATTCTTCCTCAAACAGAAACTTCCTGCCAAAGGCGTTGATTTCAGGATAGTCATCGTCCTTGCCGCCTGTCTCTCGGCTGTGATAGCCTGCTCAGGCTTTGTCTTCGGCTGGGGAAAGACCCCGGAGATAGCCCTTGCCACAAGTGTCCTTTATTTCGTCCCAGGAATTCCTTTCTGCAACGCTGTCTGTGACCTTATCTATGGCCATTACATCTGCTGCATCAGCCGATTCCTGCACGCCGTGATCATCACGGTCTGCCTGTCTCTGGGACTTTGCATCGCTTTCGGGCTTTTGAATATTCAATTTCTGTAATGGAACTTTTTTTTCTTATCATAAAAGACGGTATCTTTGCCGCGATAGCGGCGATAGGGTTCTCAAGCATCAGCAATCCGTCACCGAGGGTGTTCCCTCTGTGCGCCCTGATCGCCGCCGCAGGACATATGACCAGATATGTGTTGATGAATATATGCGGCTTCCAGTTGGCTTCAGGCAGTATGCTTGGTGCCCTTGTCATCGGCTTTCTGGCTTTGCCGGCGGCCAAGATGATAAAGACACCGGCCGAATGCATATCTTTCCCGGCTCTGCTGCCGATGGTTCCGGGAATGTACGCCTACCGGACGATCCAGTCCTTGCTGCATTGCCTGGGATCTTATTCGGAGCCGACATTCATGCACTACCTGTACCTGTTGAGGTTCAACTGGATGACTTGTATGGTGACCATCATCGCGATGGTGGTCGGAGCCTTGCTCCCGATCCTGCTTTTTCAAAATTTTTCGTTTAAGGTCACAAAGTAATGGAATTCAGACAACTACGTTATTTCGTCAAAGTCGCGCAATTGTGCAGCTTCTCCGAGGCCTCAAAGGCTTTGTTCATCTCCCAAAGCACTTTGTCCCAGCAGATAAAGCAGCTTGAGGATGAACTTGGGGTGGAACTTCTTGTCCGGGACTCAAGGCACGTCGCCTTGAGTGACTACGGGGAGCAATACCTTCCGTACGCCAAGCAGGTTCTCAAAGATGTGGACGCAAGCGCCGAGAGGATGAAAGACGTGAGGGAGCTGAATATCGGCACGTTGAATGTGGGAGCGACCTACACGTTCTGCCCGCTGCTGGCGGACACGGTCCGGGACTTTATGAAGAAGTACCCGGGGATCAAGCTGAAGGTTTACTGCCGTTCGATGGAGAACCTTATGGAAATGCTTGAGCACGGGCAACTTGATGTGGCTCTGTCCTACAAGCCGTTGGAAAGCTACGAGGACATCGACTCGCACATCCTGTTCAACAGCAAGCTTTGCGTAATCGCGGGGAAAGACAATCCTGTGGCCAAGATGGAGAGGATCCGCCTTGCTGAACTGGAAAGACTGCCGCTCGCCTTGCCCGCAAACGGATTGCAGGCAAGGAACGCGTTCGACAGTCTTCTGTACGGCCAGAATTTCAAGTATGATGTAAGGTTAGAGATCAATGATCTGAATGTGCTTCTGGATATGGTGTCCAGAACAAATCTAGTGACGCTGCTCTCGGAGGCCACGGTCAGAGGCAACAAAGATTTTGTAGCCATTGAACTTGACCATCCCCACTCGGAAATGGAAGGATCATTCCATATTCTCAAAGGCAGCTATTGCAAAAACGCGACGAAAGAGTTCCTGAAATTCCTCATCGAGAACAATTCCTTCACTATGGCGATGAAAGCCATAGAAGACAGGTAACTATAATATTCAGTTTTAAAGCCCCGGTTTCGGAATCTTACGCTCTTATCGCTGGCTGTGTTTTTGTCGAACATATCTCCCGGCTGTCCCGAAACCGGAGTTTTTGTGATTATTCTATTGACAGACAGATTCGTTTCTAAAACCAGATTCCGACTCCTGCAGAAAATGTGTTTTTCTGAGGAGATTCTTTTTCCGGAAGGATGTAGGATGCGTCGATCCTGACGGAACGGATGCGGAACCCGATGCCGACGGATGCGAATGAGGGCACTGGAGCCTTGTCTGAAGCGTAATTGTAGCCCAGTCTGGCGAACGCGGCATTTCTATAGGAATATTCCACACCAACCGATGCGGACGCGCCTCCGTCAATGAATATGTCAGCGTCAGCTCCAGTCTCGATATGATGCTGTTCTGTGTTCACGAACCTGTACGCCACGCCGGCTGAGACCGATGCCGGCAGACTGAACGAGGAACCTTCAGATGACTTGATCTTGCCACCGATGTTTCTTACGCCTGCCGCTATGCGGATTCCGGACACATCAGCAAGGGCGAAAGCGTCGGCTGCGAATGCCTTGTGGGAGTCCTTCTGGGTAAGCGCGGTGGAAGCGTATTTCATGTTCACACCGAATGATATGTAACTCAACGGCTTGTAAGACAATGAGAACCCGGCGACAATCTCTTTCGGGGTGAAAGTGCCGTCCGGAACTCCGGTTGAGGTGTACTTGTCGTAGCTTTCTCCGATGCCGTAAGACACGGCTGCCGCCACACCCAACTTATCATACGGACGAAAGGTCAGCCCTGCGTCATAGACATTGGTCTTGAGCCTGTCTGGCTGCCATAGTGAATATGCCACAGCGGCATCGAGTTCTTTCTCCGAGAAGGCGAGCGACGCCGGATTCGAGAAGATTGTGAGCGAGCTCGGATCGGAGAAGGCTAGATCGGTGCCGGCTCTGCCTGACGAGGCCGGACAGATATTCCTGTTCAGGAAATCAAAAGCGGTGGCATTGACGGCAGAGGTGTTCTGGGCGGAAACCGCATGTGACATCGCAACAAGGGCGACACATGTCAATGAGATCAATTTACGGGGAAGTAAACTTTCCATTTTCATTTTGTTTTTTGTCAAGTTCAATCGCCAGTGCGGTGGGATTCCGCGGTAGGTTTTGCACAGATGCTTCGACAGGTGCTTCGACAGGAGCTGCACAGATGCTTTGGCAGGTGCTGCGCAGATGTTTCGGCAGTTGCTGTACAGATGCTTCGGCAGGTGCTTCGACAGGAGCTGCACAGATGCTTCGACAGGTGCTGAGACCGGGCTGTGAGCGGTGTCTGGCGTGTGGGCATAGGAGTGGTGTGGAATGCAGGGATAAGGGGAATGGCGTGGCAGGTAATAAGTTGAGTATCAACGAAATAAGCATTCTCGTGGTGAGATATTGGGCACCACGAGAATGCTTATGTTAGTTATTGTCAAGTGGTTAGGTGCCACGGGTTGGGCCGGTGTCTTTAGACCAGAGCCTTCACCTGTCCGGCGTTCAGCGGAAGCATCTCGGTGATCGGCTTGTACTCGTACTGGTCGAAGTCGTTGATCTGGGCGAAGCCGGCGGACTTGTCTCTTCGGTAGTAAATGTACATCAGAAGTCCGCCTGGAGCTTCTGGGACAACCTTGTCAGACTTGCCTTCGAGGAAAGACACGAGTTCTTCCTTTTTTGTCTTCGGGTAGTTGGCTGTCTTGCGCCTGAAGGATCCCTCCTTGCCTTCGATGATGTAAGAGGATTTCATGGCGAGGAAGAGGATCACGGCGAACGCTATGAGAGTGCATCCGAGGATGAACATAGAGTCAGAGCAGAAGAGCAGTCCGACTCCTGCGGCAAGGAACAAAAGTGTGATGATGAAGTCCTTTGCGGATCTTGTTTTTTTGATATTTACGGTTTCCATTTGTTTTCAGTTTTAGAAGCTGTTTTGAATTGTTTGTTTGAAGGTTAAGAGCAAGCTCTTCCCCTGCTGCTCACCTTGGCAATCCGAACAAGTTCGATTGCCCTCGGTTTGGGCACTGGGTTGAGAGTGAAAGACTTCAGTTTCGACGAAATAGGCTGAAATGTTAATCAAATGCCTGATGGCGCCGGGTTGAGAGTGAAAAACTTCAGTTTCGACCGCTTATTCCAAGGAAGATAGCGGTGCTGTCTGACTGAGGAAGCGGGAAGAAAAAGAAGATTTTTTTCACCTCAAAGAACATTTCAAACAATTCAAAACAGCTTCTTAGTGATGCTGTTCCGGAGAGAACACAATACTCCCCGTAATAAGTTGTCGTGTGAAAAATATGGTTGCATCACCTTGTTATTATGATACATTATTCGCCGTCCATAGAGGGGGCGGCACCCTTGTTTTTTGATTGGTGGGTGAGTCATGTCACCCGGAATGGAAACCGACCGCTAAAGACGCAGCTTCCGCAGTGTCGGCAGGGAATGTCTTTGCACGTTAAGATGACAGAACGCCTTTGATTCAAGAATCCTGAAATCAAGCTCTGTCCTGCGCGCACCCCTGCACGGACTGCCGGAAGCTCCGGTGACTGTGCGGATTACTGTCTGCCCTTCGGCCGTCGGGCTTGTCAGGCAGGCTGTGTTGAACTTTATGAATGAATGTTCAGATTGGGTCGGGTCTGTAAGGCTGTCGGTGGAAGTCCGGACGGCTGTCTCATTGTTGTCCGGTTCCGCAAAGAAATTGTCCTGCAGCCCTTGGCAGAAGAATGCGAGAGCCACAAGGACAACGGAAACCAGGCAGAATCTGACGAATGACCTCATCGCCTCTACCTCCTAAGTCTTACGAATATACTGAGCGGCAGGTTCTTCCCGAACTTGTCCCTGAGTACAAGCTCTCCGGATTCGAGAGCGGCGTCCGGCGCAAGCCCGAAGGCCTGACGCACGACCGTCTCGCCGAGAATGGCCGAGAATCCGTTCGAGTAAAGGTTCAGAACCAGGAAACTGTTCTGTGGCGCGAGAATCTTTCCGACGGTCTTCATCATATCGAAAAGACATTCGTCCAGTTTCCATTTTTCCCCGTCCGGGCCGTGGCCGTAGGCCGGAGGATCCAGGATGATGCCTTGGTATAGATTGCCGCGTTTGGCCTCACGGTTCGCGAACTTCATCGCGTCCTCGACCACCCAACGGATGCCGTCAAGACCACTGCGGTCCTGGTTGCCGTGAGCCCAGGTGACGACCTGACGCACTGAATCCAGATGAGTGACATCTGCTCCGGCGCACTTTGCCGCCAGCGATGCTGCTCCCGTGTAGGCGAACAGATTCAGAACCTTAGGCTTGGAGCCTGTCTTCGCGGCGATGTCCGAAGTATGCTTGAATATGTAGTCCCAGTTTGCGGCCTGCTCCGGGAAGACTCCCACGTGCTTGAATGACGTGAGTCCCAGCCTGAGGCTGAACTTCGGCCCGCCATCATAGCGGATCCACCACTGATCCGGCATATTCCTAAGCCTTTCCCACGTCCCGCTGTCCTCCTTCCCGGCCTTGCCGAATCCGGCTCCCGGCGTGAAGCGGGTGTGTGCGAGAGTGTTCCATTCGGCATCGCTCATGCTCTTGTCCCACAGAGCCTTAGGCTCCGGACGGGCAAGAACATATTCACCAAACCTTTCAAGTTTGGCTCCTTTGCCGGAATCCAGAAGTTCGTAGTCCTTCCAGTTATTAGGAACATACTCGATCGTCATAGCGTACAAATATAGGAAAAAGAAAGCCTATTTTGTTCTGTCGGGACAGGATTTAATCGTTATAGTCTGATTGACTGATACGTAATCCGCTGGATTTTACTATATTTGCGCTCGGAATTTGTAAGATTTTACTAAAACAACAAGTTATGCAACAGCACATTGACACCTACGATTTCAAAGGCAAAAAGGCTATCGTGAGAGTGGACTTCAACGTTCCGCTCGATGAAAACTTCAACATCACTGATGACACCCGCATCCGCGCGGCTCTCCCTACGCTCAAGAAAGTGCTCGCCGAGGGTGGTTCCCTCATTCTTATGTCCCACCTCGGACGTCCAAAGGGAGTTGATCCTAAGTTCTCCCTCAAGCATATTCTCGGTCACGTTTCTGAATGCCTCGGTGTTCCGGTTCAGTTCGCCGATGACTGCCAGAAGGCTGACGAACAGGCCGCCGCGCTCAAGCCAGGTGAGGTTCTGATGCTTGAGAACCTGCGTTTCTACGCCGAGGAGGAGGGCAAGCCGAGAGGACTCGCCGCCGATGCTACCGATGAGGAGAAGGCCGAGGCTAAGAAGGCTGTCAAGGCAAGCCAGAAGGAATTCGTGAAGAAGCTGGCTTCCTACGCTGACTGCTACATCAACGACGCTTTCGGCACGGCCCACAGGGCACACGCCTCCACAGCACTCATCGCTGCTTACTTCCCGAATGACAAGATGTTCGGCTACCTGATGGAGAAAGAGGTCAAGGCCATCGAGAACGTTCTGAAGAACGCCCAGCGTCCTTTCACCGCCATCATCGGTGGATCAAAGGTTTCCAGCAAGCTCGGTGTCATCAAGAACCTGCTTGACAAGGTTGACAACCTGATCATCGGCGGAGGAATGGGCTACACCTTCATCAAGGCCCAGGGCGGCCACATCGGAAAGTCTCTCCATGAGGACGAGCTTATGCCGGACGCTCTTCAGATCATGAAGGAGGCCAAGGAGAAGGGCGTGAACCTCTCGCTTTCAGTCGCTACAGTCTCCGGTCAGGAGTTCAGCAACGACACTCCTCGCAAGACATTCGACATATTCAACATTCCTGATGACTGGGAGGGAATGGACGCTTCAGAGGCTTCCCTTGAGAACTGGAAGAAGATCATCCTCGCTTCCAAGACCATCCTTTGGAATGGCCCTGTCGGAGTGTTCGAGCTTCCTAACTTCGCCCACGGTACCGAGAAGATCGCCGAGTTCGTGGCCGAGGCCACCCAGAACGGTGCCTACTCTCTCGTAGGTGGCGGCGACTCAGTGGCAGCCGTGACAAAGCTCGGTTTCGCCGACAAGGTAAGTTATGTCTCCACGGGTGGCGGCGCAATGCTTGAGGCCATCGAGGGCAAGGATCTTCCTGGCATCGCGGCTATCCGCGAGTAGCCGGCGGCGCGACCGTCACGCCCCTTCCTCCAAATTTCTCGGGCGAAGGGGCGTAAGAATCGCAGATTTTATGTAAGTTTGTACGAAAAGTGATTTTTAGGTTATGGATCTTCTGTTCGTACATTGGAATATGAATCCGGAGATATTCAGGATCGGATCGTTCGCCGTAAGGTGGTATGGTCTCCTGTTTGTTTCCGGTTTCGTTCTTGGCTACTGGATGTTCGCGAGGTTCTTCAAGAGGGAAAAGGTCAACGAGGCCCTTCTTGATCCGCTTCTCTACACCTTGCTGATTGGCACTCTTGTCGGGGCGCGTCTCGGGCACTGCATATTCTATCAGCCGGACTATTATTTCGGCTCCTGGAAAGGTTTCTTTGAGATCTTCGCCGTCTGGCACGGAGGACTCGCCAGCCACGGGGGGGCGCTGATGCTGCTCCTGTGCATGTGGTGGTTCGCGGGCAGGTACGGGAAGAAGAACCACATCGATTTCCTGTGGATTCTTGACCATCTGGCGATCGCCGTGGCGTTCGCGGCGACTTTCATCAGGCTTGGAAATCTCTGTAATTCAGAGATCTATGGCGATGTGACAAACCTTCCTTGGGGGTTCGTCTTCGAGCGCAGGGGGGAGACCGAGCCGAAGCATCCGACCCAGATCTACGAGGCGCTGAGCTATCTGGTCCTCGGTGTCGGGCTGTTGTGGCTCTATGTCAAGAGGCTGGACAAGATGTACAGGGGTTCCTTCATAGGAATATTCTTCATTGTCTGCTTCGGGATGCGTTTCCTCATTGAGTTCATCAAGGAACCTCAGGTGGATTTCGAGAACGCGATGCTTCTGGACATGGGACAGTGGCTGAGCATTCCGTTTGTCCTTCTGGGCATCGGACTCCTGGTCTATTCCTATAAGAAGAAGATTCCCGCCGCCGCTGTCATCCCCGACACCAAGCCCAAAAAGTCCGAGCCCACCCACTACGCCAAGAGTCTTAACGGATAATTTATGATAAAGGCAATTTTTTTCGATATAGACGGGACATTGGTGAGTTTCACCACCCACCGGATGTCCGAGAATCTTAAGGAGAGACTTCATGAGCTTCAGGCCAAGGGCGTGAAGCTTTTCATTTCAAGTGGACGGGCGAGGCTGGTGATGAACAATCTGGACGGCTTTCCGTTCGACGGCTATGTGGCGATGAACGGGGCGGAGACGACTCTTGGCAGTGAAGTGATTGACAGTCACCCGCTTCCTGAGGCGACTTCCCTTCAGGTGGCCGAAATCGCTGAGCGGGAGAAGGTGTCCTGCTGGGTGTTCGCCGACAACGTGGCGGGGATCAACCATGCAAGCCCGCAGGCGATGGAGATCGCAGAGATGATCAACCTGCGCCCGCCTTGCTTCCTTGACCTCCGGCAGGTCGCGGAGAATCACACGGTTTATGAATATACCATATTCTTTGATGACGAACAGGCGCGAAAGCTTCTTTATCCGGTGCTGAAGAATGTCTCCTACACCCGCTGGCACCCTTATTTTCTGGACATTGTGCCGGAAGGCCTGTCAAAATCCTACGGCGCGGCGCGCATCCTTGAGCGCATCGGCGTGACACGCGAGGAGTGCATGGCGTTCGGCGACGGCGGCAACGATATCCCGATCATTGAATATGCCGGGATCGGTGTCGCGATGGGCAATGCCACCGACGATGTGAAGGCCGCCGCGGACTATGTCACTGACACTGTCGATGAGGACGGAGTCGTCACTGCGCTTCAGCGTTTTGGCGTACTCTAGGAAACTTGGAAATTTTTTAAGTTTTTCGGTGCATCGTTTTATTTTATTGAAAATAAATCACTTGATTAATCCGCTGCTTTTTGGGTGGCGGATTTTTTTATTATATTGCTTGAAAAAATGACGGTTTTTGCATAGCATTTGCAGAATGGCTTGACGCAATTATAGAGATTATGGCTGAATTGACAAAGGAAACGATAATGATGACGGCGAACGGACTCTTCTCAAAGGATGGGGTCCGCGAGGTGTCCATCGATGACATCTGCCGCAAGCTTTGCATCTCGAAGAAGACCTTCTACCAGTACTACGCCCAGAAGGAGGATCTTGTCGCCGACGTGGTGACCTACAATGTCGAGAGGAAGAAGGATGAGTTCGAGAGGATGGTCGAAGGCAAGAACGCCGTTCAGGTGCTTAAGGCCATGTTCGCCCTCGTAGGCAGGAAAAAGACCATGGACAAGGACAAGAGGATGGTCAAGGACATCATGAAATACTATCCTGAGACCTTCATCAAGCGCGCCGAGGATCGCTCCAAGGCACTTCACAACTTCTTTGTGGATTGTTTCGACACCGGAAGGAAGGAGGGACTCATCCGTTCCGACATGGACGTTGAGGGGGTGCAGCTGCTGATCTACATCATGCACGAGGGCATGGCCGAGTACCTTGACGGCGGCCACCGCATCGAGGGAAAGAAGGTCTCGTTCAAGTCGCTCTCCGCGGCCTTCGAGGACATCGTGACAAGGGTGCTGCTCACGCCGAAGGGTTTTGAGGAATATTCATCAACGGATAATTGTAAAAATAGTTAGTATAGTATGAAAAACAGATTGAAGTATCTAGTTCTGACCGCCGCGGCCCTGCCGCTTGCTCTGGCAGCGCAGGCCCAGTACCGGAATGACACCATCCCGAAGGAGTCGCCCAAGGACACCTCGCTGGTGACCCTGACCTTGAACGACGCCCTTCAGATCGCCTTGAGCGAGAATGTCGCCGTGAAGGTTGCAGACAAGGAGATCCAGCGTACGGAATATGCCAAGAAAGGCACCTACGCCTCCCTGTTCCCGCAGATCAACGCTTCGGGAGCCTATCAGAGGACTATCAAGAAACAGGTTATGTATATGGACTCGGACAGCGGTTCGGACGAGGAGGGCGGAGGCGGAATGGGCTTCCTGAGTTCTCTGGGTCCATACTTCATGCGCATCAATGAGCTTTCCGCCAAGGCCGGGATGGATCCGGTGAAGATTGAGCAGACGGGAGGCGGTTCCGGCAGCGGCGGATTCGCCGTAGGCCGCTGGAACACCTACAACTACGGTGTGTCGGCCTCGATGCCGATCGTCAACGCCCAGCTTTGGGAGAGCCTGAAGATCTCCGGCCAGAGCGTGGACCTCGCCGTGGAGAAGGCCCGTTCCTCAAGGCTGGACATGGTTACCCAGGTGAAGCAGGCCTACTACTCCGTCCTGCTCGCCAAGGAGGCCTTCAATGTCTACAAGGATGTCTACGAGAACGCGGTTGACAACTTTGCCCAGACCGAGAGGCGCTACAATGCGCAGAAAGCCTCCGAGCTTGAATATACAAGGGCAAAATCAACGGTGGCCGCCGCCATCCCTGATGTCTACAATGCCGAAAGTTCGGTGATTCTCGCCCTCTGGCAGCTCAAGGCCGTGATGGGAGTGGATCTTGACAGGAACATCGACGTGTCCGGCTCTCTGGAGGACTTCTCCAAGGAGATGTTCAGGGACATCAACGAGAACAGCGACCCGTCTCTGGAGTACAACACCACCCTTCGCCAGCTTGAGATCCAGGCCGAGCAGCTTGCCTCGACAGTCCGCATGCAGAAGGCCGCCTATCTTCCGAGCATAGCCGCGAACTTCTCGTACAGCATGATCGCGATGACCAACGACTTCAAGTTCAGCGAGTACCAGTGGTCTCCTTACTCCTATGTGGGAGTCAGCATCTCCATTCCGATCTTCTCCGGCGGAAAGCGCCACAATGACGTGCGCCAGACCAAGGTGCAGGCCGCCCAGCTCGACCTCCAGAGGATCGAAACCGAGCGCCAGCTCAAGATCGCCATCCGCCAGTACCTCAACACGATGGAGACGAACATGAAGAGTTTCAACTCCGCCAACGAGGCCGTGGCCCTCGCCCGGAAGGCCTACGACATCGCCGCCAAGTCCTACAAGGTCGGCAAGAGCACGATCACTGAACTCAATGACGCTCAGCTGACCTTGACGCAGGCCAGTCTGGCCCAGTCGCAGGCTGTCTATAATTTCGTGGTGGCGAAGTCCAACCTCGAGAAGACCCTCGGCTACGATTTCATCGACGAGAAGGGAGACATCGACCTTGAGAATATGTAAAAAATAAAAACATCAAGAATATGAACAAGACAATCAGGACTATGATTTTCGCCTCGGCCACCGTTCTTATGGCCGCTTGCGGAAACGGCAGGAAGGCAGACAACGCCGGGGCTTCCGCCCAGGTTGAGGAAAGGACTACCTTGATCTCGACGACGGTCGCCACAAGGCAGGAAGTGCCTCAGACAGAAATATATTCATCATCCGTACAGGCTTTCGCCGTGAACAACATCGCCCCGCAGACCGGTGGCAGGATCAAGACCATCAAGGTTGATGTCGGCAGTTTCGTGAACAAGAACGAGCTGCTGGCCGAGATGGACGCCGCGCAGCTTGATCAGGCAAGACTCAAGCTTGTCAACGATTCCACCGAGCTCAGCCGCCTGAGAAGCCTTTACGAGGAAGGCGGCGTGTCAAAGTCTGATTTCGATGCTGCCGAGATGGCTTGGAAGGTCAGCCGCAGATCCTACAACAACCTGCTTGAGAACACCTGGCTCCGTTCGCCTATCAGCGGAGTCATCACCGCGAGGAACTACGATCAGGGCGACCTTTATTCCGGCCAGCCGATCTTCGTTGTGCAGCAGATCACTCCGGTGAAGCTCCTCGTTGGCATCTCCGAGTCAGATTACACCAAGGTCAAGAAAGGCGATCAGGTCGAGATCACCGCTGACGCCATTCCGGGAAGGACATTCACAGGCAAGGTCAACAAGGTCTATCCTACAATCGATCCTACGAGCCACACATTCACTACGGAAGTGCTTGTCGGCAACACTGACAGGACTCTGCGTCCGGGAATGTTCGCGAGAGTGAAGGTCGAGTTCGGCGTGAACAACAGCATCGTTGTTCCTGACGAGGCCGTCGTCAAGATGCAGGGATCGGGCCAGAGAAGTGTCTATGTAGTTGGTTCCGACAACACTGTGAACAGCGTGATCGTCAAGGTCGGCCGTCATTTCGACAGGTATTACGAGATTCTCGAAGGCCTTAATGAAGGCGATGTGGTAGCCACCAAGGGTAGCTCCAGCCTCAAGGACGGGGCCAAGGTCGAGATTTCCAAGAACAACTAAAGAGTTTAAACTATGAGTATATACAGATCCGCGGTGAGGAAGCCCGTGACGACAGCGTTGATATTCGTAGCATTCGCTGTCTTCGGAATCTTCTCACTGATGAACACCTCCCTGGCGAACTTCCCGGACTTCGACGCCAACGTCGTTCTGGTGATGTCGTCCTACCCGGGAGCGAGCGCTTCCGACATCGAGAACAACCTCACCAAGGTGCTTGAGAACACCTTGAACGGTGTGGAAGACCTTAAGGACATCACTTCCAGATCGAAGGAGAATGTCTCCATCGTTGTCCTGGAGTTTGAATATGGTACCGACATCGACGAGGCCTGCAACAACATCAGGGACAAGCTGGATCTTGTCAACTCGTCGCTTCCTGACGGAGCTTCCGTACCGGTGCTTTTCAAGTTCGGTATGGACGACATGCCTGTGCTGATTCTTTCGGCGAAGGCGGACAAGAGCCTTATGGGCCTTGACAAGATCCTCGACGACAAGCTTGTCACTCCGCTTGGACGTGTGAAAGGCGTTGGTACCGTCAGCGTTTCCGGCGCCCCTGAAAGGGAAATCCATGTCTATTGCGACCCTAACAAGCTGGAAGCCTACGGATTGAGTGTTTCGGGAATATCCCAGGTCATCGCCGCCGAGAACCGTAACATCCCTTCCGGAAGCATCGATATCGGCGCGGAGTCCTTCACCCTTCGTGTGGAGAAGGAATTCAAGGATCCTTCCGAGTTGCTGGACATTGTGGTCAGCACGAGGAACGGCCAGACTGTTTATCTCAGGGATGTGGCCACAGTCATCGACGGTCTTGAGGAAAAATCTCAGGAGTCTTTCACCAACGGTGAGAGAGCCGCTATGATAGCTATCCAGAAACAGTCAGGAGCCAACACCGTCAACGTCATCAAGAGTGTCAAGGAGAAACTCAAGACGATTGAGCCCACACTTCCGTCTGATGTGAAAATCACCACCGTGGTCGATAGCTCCACGAACATCCTGAACACCCTTGACTCCTTGAAGGAGACGATCATCATCACCCTTCTGGTGGTCATGCTCGTGGTCTACATATTCCTTGGCCGCTGGAGGGCGACGTTCATCATCGTGCTGTCCATCCCTATTGCATTGCTCGGGTCGTTGATCTACCTTTACGCGACAGGCAACACATTGAACATCATATCGATGTCGGCCTTGTCCATTGCGATCGGTATGGTGGTGGACGATGCCATTGTGGTGCTGGAGAACGTTTCCACGCACTTGGAGCGAGGCGAGAAACCTACCGAGGCTGCCGTTCACGGAACCTCCGAAGTCGGTATCTCCGTAATCGCTTCCACGTTGACGATGCTTTGCGTGTTCCTGCCTCTCACCATGGTCTCCGGAATGGCCGGAATCATGTTCAAGCAGCTCGGCTGGATTGTCAGCATCATCATGATCATCTCCACGACCGCCGCGCTTACCCTTGTCCCGATGCTCTGCTCCAGAATGCTGAGCAACAAGCCTAAGAACGGCAGACTCCATAGGGCGATCTTCGACAATGTGGAGAAGTTCCTCAACAAGATCTCAGATGGCTATGCCAAGATCATCGGCTGGTGCATGGCGCATAGGAAAACTGTGATATTCAGTGGTTTTGCTGTCTTCGTGGCGGTTCTTGTACTGCTTGGTCCCAGTGTCAAGACCGAGTACTTCCCGCACTCCGACGAGGGGCGTCTGACCGTCTCGATCGAACTTCCGGTGGGTACCGAGCAGACTGTGACCGGTGAGTTCGCCAAGGACTTCGCAGCCAGACTCCAGTCTGAAATCCCTGAGATCCAGGTACTTCAGTACCGCTTCGGCCAGGCGAGCACCGACAACGTCTGGGGAAGCATGCAGTCCAACGGTTCGTACATCATCTCGATGAACATCAACCTCGGTTCCATGGAAGACCGTAAGCGCTCTTCTTCCGAGATCGCCGACATCATCAGGAAGGATCTAAGGGAATATCCTGAGGTCAAGAAAGGTACGGTCTCCGAGGGCATGGGAGGAGTAGGTGGAGCGGCGTCCGTCACTCTTGAGATCTACGGCTACGACTTCGACGAGACCGACCGTGTGGCCAAGGAGATCCAAGGCAAGATGCTGGACAACGAGAACTTCACGCAGGTTGTCCTCAGCCGTGATGACTACACTCCTGAGTATCAGGTGGATTTCGACAGGACAAAGCTGGCTCTCAACGGCCTTAACTCCACGACGGCCGCAGCGGCTTTCAGCGCCGCGATGAACGGTTCCGTGGGATCCTTCTACCGTGAGGAAGGCGAGGAGTACAACATCCGCGTCATCTACGACAGGAAGTTCCGTACAAGCACGCAGGACATCGAGAACATCATTGTCTATACTCCTGCTGGCAAGGCCGTCCGCATCAAGGATCTGGGGACCGTGGTCGAGTCCAAGGTTCCTCCTACAATCGAGAGGAAGAACCGTGAGAGGTACATCACCGTGACGGGCATTGTGGCAACCGGACACGCCCTCAGCGAGGCTGTGGCCACCACGAACGCCATCATCAAGACCACCGACATCCCGAACAACATCTCCACCGACATCTCCGGAGACTTCGAGGACCAGCAGTCCATGTTCCTGAACCTCGTCGTGCTGATGGCTCTGATCATCATCCTTGTGTACATGGTGATGGCCTCCCAGTTCGAGTCGTTCATGAGTCCGTTCGTGATCATGTTCTCCGTGCCGTTCGCGTTCACCGGTGTGATCCTCGGTCTATGGGCCACGAACACCGCGCTCGGCGTGATGGCGATGATCGGTATCATCATCCTGCTTGGTATCGTAGTGAAGAACGGTATCGTGCTGATAGACTACACGATCCTGATGCGAGAGAGAGGCATGAGCGTTGTCGATGCCTCCGTCACCGCGGCGAGAAGCCGTCTGCGTCCTATCCTTATGACCACCCTCACGACAGTGCTCGGTATGGTGCCTATGGCTGTCGGACGCGGAGAAGGTTCCGAACTTTGGCGCTCACTCGGTATGACGGTCTGCTGGGGTCTGACGATCTCCACGCTTGTCACCCTGGTGCTCATTCCGACGATCTACTGCTCCCTCGCCACCGCGCAGGAGAGACGCAAGGCCAGGAAGCTGGCGCAGGTCAAGGAGTAGTTATTCGTCGTTTACGACGAAGGCGTGAAAGGCCCGGTGGGGTGCGCGGAGCGCATCCCACTCCCCCGAGGGGAGGAATTTAGGGAGATTGTAACGTTATTGATAAAAGTGGGATTGCCTTCGGACGTGAGATGAAGTTTTTACAATTGTGATAATGTATTAGCGAAAGATAAGATTTGAACATGAAAGCGATTTTTATAGCATACAACCAGGCCTACGGCAACGAGATTGTCGAGCTGCTTGAGGGGTTCGGCCAGAGAGGGTTCACCCAGTGGCTTGACATCCAAGGCAGGGGAGGGGTTGATGGAATCCCTCACTACGGTGACCATGCGTGGCCTGAGCAGAACTACGCCATCCTGACGATTGTCCCAGACGAGAAAGTCACTCCGATCCTGGATGCGCTTCGTCAGAAGGATAAAGCCTATAAGGATCTTGGTCTGAGGGCTTTTGTCTGGAACATCGAGCAGACGGTCTGATGGATCCGGTCGCCGGGTCCGCCGAAGCGCCTTGCCAAGTCGTAAGCGTTTTTTGCTGAAGTCGGCGAAATTGTTATCTTTGTGTCTGGAACGGTAATTGCGGTTACCGTCCCGGACATTTTAATTTTATTGATTATGGAAAAGATAGCTTCTAACGAAAATTTTGCTGAGATACTCTCTGACAGCAAGCCTGTTCTGGTGGACTTCTGGGCGACCTGGTGCGGTCCTTGCCGTATGCTGGCCCCGACTGTGGATACCATCGCCTCTGAATATGACGGCAAGGTCACGGTCGTGAAATGCAACGTGGACGACTGCGAGGATGTGGCTGCCGAGTATGGTATCAGGAATATTCCTACCCTGCTGTTCTTCAAGGGCGGCCAGGTGGTTGACAAGCTTGTCGGCAATGTGCCGAAGAGCGAGATTACCGCCAAACTGGACGCGCTTGTCTAATCTTATTCAAAAAACTGAAGAAATGAAAAAGTTAGTATTCGCTGCCGCCATTGTGGCAGCCACAGTGTTTTGCACTGACGCTTCCGCACAACGCTACAATTCCGCCCGTGTCGGATTGATGGGAGGATTCACCTCATCCTCGACCTCGATCAAGAACATGGATTCCAAATCCGTCTCCTTGTACCATGTAGGCCTTACCGCCGAGATTCCGCTTCTTGGCGGATTCGCCATCCAGCCGGGCCTTCTCTATCAGGTGAAGGGAATGTCGGCTGACAAATTCAACAGCTCTACCATCTCGGAATCCCTTGGGTCTTTCGAGACCAAGGTAGGCTACCTTGAGGTTCCTGTCCAGGTGCAGTGGGGGCTGGATCTTCTGGCTTTCCGCCCTTATGTCTTAGCAGAGCCTTTCGTGGGCTTCCGCCTCGGACAGAGTACCAAAGGCGAGGCCGCCGACAAGCTCAAGGACAATCTTAAGAAAGTCGAGTACGGTCTTGGTGTTGGAGCAGGAGTCGATGTCTGGAGGCTTCAGCTTTCTGTCAAGTATTTCTGGAACTTTGGAAAGATCTACGACAAGGATGGCAATGTCGGCCCGATCGGCGACACAGTGAAGGATGCCGTGAAGGACGCTGTCAACAACGGTAACAATTTCAACGGTGTCATGGTGTCCGCCGCGTTCTTCTTTTAATCGCCGGAAGTGAATGAATGAGGAACGGAAGGTCGTGATTTACTGCTCGGCAAGTTACGACATTGACCAAAAGTACAATCAAGCTGCGCGGGAAGTGACCCGCGCGGCTTGTTCGCTTGGTTACACGATTGTCTCCGGTGGTGCCATCAAGGGCACCATGGGTGCGGTGGCCGATGAGGTCGCCCGTTGCGGAGGCCGTCACATCGGCGTTCTGCCGCATTTCATGGAACAGTACAAGTTTCCCGGCCTTGACCAGGTGATTTGGGCGGACACGATGGCCGAGCGTAAGGAGAAAATGCGTGAGGGCACCTGCGCCGCGATAGCTCTACCTGGCGGTATAGGCACTCTCGATGAGGTGATCGGGACGTTGACTTTGGCGAAACTGGACAAGTACGACGGGAAAATCTTCGCGTTGAACCTTGACGGATTCTATAATCCGTTGAAAGACCTGCTGGACCACTATGTGAGGACGGGGATGCTCGACGTGCGTTCAAGGGGACTGATAGAGTTCCCTGACACTGTCTCCGAACTTGTCGGACATTTGGACTAAACACGGAACGGATGACTCTGGAAGAAGTTAGAATATTCCTTGGCAAGGATTGGGAGGACACGGATGCCTTGATCAGGTCTTCCTTGGAAAGTGACATCGAATTGTTGAATGCCACCAATGCGGCAATCCTTTCCCACGGCGGAAAGCAGTTGCGCCCGCTGATCTCCCTGCTTGTGGCGAGGGCTTGTTCCGGAGGAGTCGCGAACGCGGACAGCATTCACTATGCTGCTGCGTCTGAATTGCTGCACAATGCCACCCTGCTTCATGATGACGTGGCCGACAGCAGTTCGGAAAGGCGTGGCTGTCCTACAGTGATGTCTTTGCTCGGAGGTGCGGCTTCCGTTCTGATAGGGGACTATTGGCTTGTCAGAGCCATGGAGAACATACTTGCGTCATCCGCTCACGGAAATGAGGTGATCAGAATATTCTCCAGAACATTGAGCCACCTTGCCGAAGGGGAGATGCTTCAGCTGCAGAAAGCCACGAGCGGAGACACGGACGAGAAGGACTATTTGAGGATAATCTACAGCAAGACGGCCTCTTTGTTTGAATCCTCGGCGGTTTCCGCGGCGATCTCCGTCAACGCCACGCCCGAACAGGTAGAGGCGGTAAGAGACTATGCGGTAAGTCTGGGAATCGCATTCCAGATCAAGGATGACATTTTCGATTACTCCGACGGCAAGGACATAGGCAAACCGGTGGGCATCGATCTGGAGGAGCAGAAGATCACATTGCCGCTGCTGGGGGCTCTCAAATCAGTGAGCGCCGAGGAAGAGGCTGCGATAAGAAAAAAAGTGACCGACATCCATGAGCATCCGGAGTACAAGGAGGAAATCAGAAACTTCGTGCGCGACCGGAAGGGCGTTGAATATGCCGTCTCTGTCCTCAAAGAATATGTCGCCAAGGCTAATGAAGCCCTTTCGGTCTTGCCGGATTCCCGGGAGAAGGAATATCTTACAAGAATCGCCGGATTCACGGCTTACAGGAACAACTGATGAGGCTGGATGAGATCATAGGGAACCACGATGCCGTCAAGGCGTTGAGAGGGATGGCCGAAAGCGGGCGCATTCCTCATGCCATGATGCTCTACGAGAACGACGGGTGCGGGGCGATGGCTCTTGTCATGGCGTTTCTGAGTCAGGTCATGTGTGATGAGCATAAGGTTTCCAATCTCATACATCCGGATGTGCATTATGTTTACCCGGTGGCGAACGGCTCAAAAGTCACCGAGAAGGTGGAGAACCTCAGGGCGGAGTTGTTCCTTGAATATTGGAGGTCTTTGATGACGTCCAATCCTTATGCCCTTGAGTCTGAGGTCAGCGAGGCTTTCGGAATAGAAGGCAAGCAGTCTGGAATCAACAATGCCGAGGCTAAGGAGATTCTGGAGACGGTGTGGCTGACCTCGGTTGAAGGCGGATGGAAGGCTGTTGTTGTCTATTTGCCGGAGAAGATGAATGCCGCTTCCGCCAACAGACTGCTCAAGGCGATTGAGGAACCTCCTGAGAAGACCTTGTTCATCATGATCACCCACGCCCCGGAGAAAGTCATGCAGACCATCTCGTCGAGATGCCAGGCGATCCGTGTCCTGCCATATTCGAAAAATGAGATTGTGGAGATTCTGACAACCAGTTTCGGGAAAACGTCGGATGAGGCTTCACAGGCGGCGTTGGTTGCGGGAGGCAGTGTCGGCGCGGCGCTCCGCTACCTTTCCGGGAAGGAGGACTATCTGCGCCAGATGGAGATATTCAAAGGCCTTGTTGACGCCCTCGCCTCGAAGGATCTTTCCGCCGCTTTGGGATGGGGGGAGGCGATGGCAGCGCTGCCGTCGCGTGAAAACCAGAAAGCTTTTTGTAAATTTGCGGGTGAAAGTCTGCGCAAGGTGTTTCTGATCCAGCAGAATCTGCCGCAGATAGCGGGTATCTCGCATGAGGAAAGGGAGTTTTTCACCATGCTTGCGTCACGCTGCCGTAAGAGTTTTCCGAGAATGGCGGTTTCGTGTCTGGACAGGGCGCAGGTGCTGATAGACAGGAATGTTAACCAGAAGATTCTCTTCACCGACCTTGTGGGACGGTTGTATTTGATTTTCTGATAATTATGGATATATATGGGAAATATTGATAAAGAGGCGATAAAGTTTGACTGTAACCGGGGGTGCACAATCTCACAGGATCAAGAGACAGGTGAATATGACTGCAACTACCGTCAGGGATGCTGCAAGTTGAAAGACTACGACTGGCTTCATGGAATACGTCAGGAACAGTACAAGGATCTGTTTGAGGTTCGTTTCAAAAACACCCGGAAAGGGATTTATGTCAATGCGTCCGGCCAAGGGATCAAGGCCGGGGATTTGGTCATAGTCGAGGCCACAAACGGTCATGACCTTGGAATCGTCACTCTGGAAGGACCTGTCGTGGGCCGTCAGATGAAGTGTAAGGGCATTGATCCTGAGGCTGCTCCTCTGAAGAAAATCTACCGAAGGGCCAAACCTTTCGACATCGCCAAGTGGCAGGAGGCCATAGCCCGTGAGCAGGACACGATGATCCAGGCGCGCAGAATCGCCGCGGAACTCGGTCTGGACATGAAGATCGGGGACGTGGAGTTTCAGGGAGACGGCACGAAAGCCATTTTCTATTACATAGCCGACGGACGTGTTGATTTCCGTCAGCTGATCAAGGTCTATGCGGAGGAATTCCGCATCAGGATCGAGATGAAGCAGATCGGAGCACGTCAGGAGGCCGGTCTGATCGGTGGTCTCGGAGTCTGCGGACGGGAGCTATGCTGCGCCAATTTCATCACGAATTTCCAGTCGATTTCCACATCGGCGGCCCGTACCCAGGATCTGTCCCTGAATCCGCAGAAACTGGCGGGTCAGTGCGGGAAACTGAAATGCTGCCTGAACTACGAGGTCGCGAACTATCTGGATGCCCAGTCACGTATTCCTAAAGTCGCCGAACCGCTTGAGTTCGAGGACGGCCCGGCTTATCTGATCAAGACGGACATCCTTCAGGAGGTGATGTATTTCTCCTACGAGAAGGGTTCGCTTGCGAACCTGTACCCTGTGTCGGCTTCCGAGGTCGCGCAGATCATCATGATGAACCGCAACGGTCAGAAGCCGGAGTCTCTGAAGAGCGAGCCGGAGCCGACGGGCCCTCAATTTGTCTCTGCGGTTGGCGACGACAGCATCACAAGGTTCGACAAGCCGAAGAAAAACAAGAACAAGAACCGTAACAAGAGCAAGGTTAAGTCTAAAGCCGTTGCTGCGTCTGGAATCGGTTCGGCCGAGGCTCAGGCTAAACCTGTTTCTGATGGCTCGCCGGTAGCCTCGAGGCCGGAAGGTTCCAACTCAAGAAACCGTGGACCGCGCGGTAATGGTAACGGCCGTCCGCAGCGTCAGCGCGTGGATGGACCACGTGGAGACAACCAGCGTGGAGACGGTCAGCGCGTGGATGGACCACGTGGAGACAACCAGCGTGGAGACGGTCAGCGCGTGGATGGACCACGTGGAGACAACCAGCGTGGAGGCAGTCCGCGCGTGGATAGAAACACTGAGCCGAAACAAAAGACCGATGCGTAACCTTCTCCTGGCGCTGGTTCTGTCGCTGGCCGTGGCTTCATGCTCGCGGCCTTCGTCTTATGAGCCTTTTGTGGTCAGAGAGAAGGCCGAGTACGGTGACACCTACATATTCAATCTGGATTTGTCGGATTCCACCGTGTCTTACGGATTGGATTTCTACACAAGGTTGGAACGTCCCGCGTTCGGAGAGTTTCCTGCGGACAGCATTTCTCTTGATTTGAGGTGGATTTCTCCGTCGGATTCGGTCATCCTGTCTGACACGACATTCATACGGGTTGACGCACCGGTGGATTCTTCCTACTATTCAAGGGATTTTGTGTCTGGCTACAAAGCTGCCCTGAATCTCCCTGAACATGGACAGTGGAGATTGAAAGCCAAGGTGTTGAACGATTCTGAAGCGATCCGGGGATTGGGCGTGGTATTCACAAGAAAGGAAAATGGGACACGATAAACTTAGAAAATTCGCGGAGAACGAGACATTCTCCTGCCTTCTCCAGCCGGAAGCCGGCTCGGTGTTGGATAAATCCGAGGCCACTGATGGCTTGAGACTCAAGAACCACCCGATCAAGGGACATTGGAACGAGAAAATGTTCACCGCTGCTCAGCCGATCGTGCTGGAGCTTGGCTGCGGAAAAGGGGAGTACACGATCGATCTCTCACGTAGGGAACCGTCCCTGAACTACATCGGGGTGGACATCAAGGGCGCCCGGCTTTGGAAAGGAGCGAAGTTCGCCACGGAGAACCATCTTCCGAATGTGGCCTTCCTGCGCACCAGAATCGAGTTCATCGAGGCCTTCTTCGCTCCCGATGAGGTTTCGGAAATATGGCTGACCTTCTCCGACCCGCAGATGAAGAGCGAGAACTGCCGTCTCACAAGCCCGCTTTTCCTTGAGCGTTACCGCAAGTTCCTGAAAAAGGGCGGAATAGTCCACCTCAAGACGGACAGCCGCTTTCTTTATGAATATTCCAAAGCGGTGGCGGAGCAGAATGGGTTGAGGATTCTGGCCGGCACCAATGATCTTTACGGAACGGGGCGGCAGGATCTGTCTGGTTGTGCATTGCGTTCGGTCGCCGGAGAATCCGCGATTGACGCCCTGTTCGAAGTCCAGACTTTCTACGAGAGGATGTTTACGGCCCAAGGCTACAAGATCACCTATCTGAGTTTCGTGATCGACCATGTCGGTCCATATCTCCACCCCGATTTCGATTCCGACCACTGGCGCTCCGTCGAAGGTCCCCGTCACTTCTCCCACCAGCCGGAAAAGAAACAATAGAACCTCCTCTGATTCTTGGAGAGCTTGTCATACGGCCATCGGTCACTTCGACAGGCTCAGCGGCCATTGTTCTTTGTATCTGTGTTCTTTGTATCTGTCCATTCCGTGGCCACCGAACCTGTCGAAGTGACCACGGCGCAGAACACTTAATGCGATTTCCACAGGCGCATTAAAACCTTTAGTAACCCTTTAAAAAATAACTTGGCAATCTTTGCTTGTCTTTTCGGTCTAAATCTCTTTTCTCATCAGTCATGTGCCACCGGCACACTCGTTCTTCCCAAAGACATCTATTCTCGAAAATACCGCCAAATCTTTATCAACTTATTTTTAACGCTTACTTAGAAGCTGTTTTGAATTGTTTGTTTGAAGGTTAAGAGCAAGCTCTTTCCCTGCTGCTCACCTCGGCAATCCGAACAAGTTCGATTGCCCTCGGTTCGGGCGCTGGGTTGAGAGTGAAAAACTTCAGTTTCGACCGCTTCTTCCAAGGAAGATAGCGGTGCTATCTGACTGAAGAAGCGGGAAGAAAATGAAGATTTTTCACCTCAAAGAACATTTCAAACAATTCAAAACAGCTTCTTAGTGAAATGTAAAAAAAATGACCTGCATCACTTTAAATATGCAATATATGAGTCCACTTGAAAAAGTGCCATTTGCCACTTTTTACCCCTTACTAAAGTATCTGCGAGGCACATGTTTTTTTTCAAAAACGACTTTTTCAAGTGGACTCATATATTGATGTTCAAGGGTGATTCTATGTATTCAATTTTATCGGTTGACGCAACTTGTTTTTTCAACATTACTTAAGGTCATTATCCGCAAAGAATGCCAATCATTTACAAAC
>SAMEA104315421__coassemble_550_pt1 | contig 57306 bp, 39 predicted proteins | sample SAMEA104315421__metabat2_low_PE_038 | metagenome-assembled genome bin SAMEA104315421 (sample SAMEA104315421) | gut metagenome | biome: Monkey gut; feature: monkey-associated habitat; material: faeces | place: China | collected 2013 | reverse complement strand
CAATTTTTAAAGAAATCAACGCTCTTCATTTTTCGTTCTCGGTACTTGTTGTACTAATCTTTCAATATTGTCAATGAACTTTGCCGTTACTTCCGAAACGGGCTGCAAAGATAGCGACTTTTTCTTACTTGCCAAACTTTTTTTGATTTTTTTTCAAATTTCCACAAAAATTGGTTGAGAAAGCGTTAAAAAGAGGAATGAGTGTGCCGATGGCACATGACTGATGTGGAAAAGACATCTATACTCACCCCCTTCAGACAAGCAAATCAAAACAGTTTCTTAGGCATCAGTACCAGACCGTCCGTTCCGGCCCCATCCTGAAGACTAGCTCGCCGCCTTTGACGATCTCGGAGTAGTCAATGTAAGGGCTGACGAGAGGACTCCCGTTCAAGGTGACGCTCTGGATGTAGCGGTTCTCATCGCTCAGACCGGAGGCCTTTATCTTAAAGGTGCCGCCGGCGACCTTCAGATCCACCTCGTCAAAGGCCGGAGCGCCGAACCAGTACCTCGTGGAGGCAGGCTCTATCTCGTAGAAACCTAAAGCGGAGAGGACATACCAGGCGGACATCTGGCCGGCGTCCTCATTGCCGCAAAGGCCGTCATCGGCGTTCTTGTAGAATTCTGAATAGATCCGGCGAGCCAGGTCAGCGGTCTTGTACGGCTCTTCAGCCATAGTATAGAAGTAGATGACGTGGTGGCTTGGCTCGTTGCCGTGGGCGTACTGGCCGATCAGGCCGGAGATGTCAGGAGAGGCATCCTCACCGTCGATCCGGGAATCCGCAGAGAAAAGCGAATCCAGTCTCGCGACGAATCCCTCGCGGGAGCCGTAGAAATCGACAAGGCCGGAATAGTCATGAGGGGCGAGCCATGAATATTGCCAGGCATTGCCCTCGCAATAATCATTGGCGCGATGCTCCGAGGAATATGGGTTGAACGGAGTCCTCCAACTGCCGTCGGAGAAACGGCCCCTGGCGAATAATGTCGTGGAATCCATGTAGTTGCGATAGGAACGACTGCGGTTGCGGAAATATTCAGCATCCTCGCTCCTGCCAAGGCGGTCAGCGGCGGCGGCCACGGCGGCGTCCGCTATGGCATATTCCATGTCATAGGCAATCGACTCAAGCATCTTGTCTGAAGGAATATACCCGTACTTCTGACGGTAGTCAAGGCCGCGGGTGTTGCCCATCATCGTTATCTTGAGAGCCTCCCAGGCCAGGTCACGGTCGAAGCCGTCGAAGCCTTTCACTACAGCGTCGGCGACGGCGATCACGCCCGGATTGCCGACCATGCAGTCGGTCTCGTTGCCGACCAGGTGCCAGACAGGAAGCCGCCCTTGCCTTTTGTAGATCTCCAGCATCGTGGCGATCATGTCGTTCTCCCTGTCGGGATGCAGAATCGTCATCAGCGGCATCTGCGCGCGATAGGTGTCCCAAAGGGAGAAGGAGGTATATTCCGTTCTCGGAGCATCCACATCGCTGAAGGTCGAAGGCATGATCATCGTGTGGTAAAGCGCTGTGTAGAAGATGGTTCTGGCATCGGTATCAGCAGTCGAGACCTTTGCCTTGGAGAGTTCGGCGTTCCAGACCTCGCGGGCAGCCACGGCAGTCGCGTCGAAGTCCCAGCCCGGAAGTTCCGCGGACATATTCAAAGCCGCCTTTTCCTCGCTGACCGGAGAGACCGCGACCTTCACCATCACCTGCTCCCCCTCGGCGGTGCGGAAGCCGGCGCGGAAATAGTTGACTGAATATTCCTGCCCGTCAACGGCATATTCCTTGACAGCCACCTCGTCGAGGGAGTCGAAAGGCTTCGAGAATTGAGCACGGAAGTAAATTTTCTGGTCTTTTGCCCAGCCTGTAGAGAATCTGTAACCTTCTATGGTGCAGCTGTCTATAACGGCGAATTTCGTGTCGTAAGCCCTGTCCCAGCAGCCGCCGTTCTCAAGGTCGATGACCACCGCGGAGCTGTCCGAGGCCGGGAAGGTGTAGCGGCTGAGGCCGACTCTGGTGGTGGCGGTCATTTCGGCGGTGATGCCGTAGCGGGTCAGCGGAACACTGTAGTAGCCGGGTCTCGCCACCTCCCTGGTCCTGTCGGCGTAGGACCACATCCCCGTGGCCTGCGCAGCGGCGATCGCTTCCGGAGTTGAATTCTTCGGCTCCTCCCCTCTTGAATATCTCACCGCGCCCACCACCGGCATCAACGTGATGTCGAAGAGGTCGCCGATTCCCGTTCCGCTCAGATGCGTGTGCGAGAATCCGATGACCGTGGAGTCACTGGAATGGTACCCCGAGCACCAGTCCCACGACTGCGGAATGCTCGTTGGTCCCAGCTGCACCGCGCCGAATGGCACGCTCGCTCCGACGAACACATGTCCGTGCCCGCCGGAGCCTATTCTTACATTGACATAACTGGTGAAGTCCTCCTGGCTCGTCGCCGCAGGAGAACATGCCGCCAAGATTCCAAGTGCGGCAAAGATGACTGTCCTTATGGTTTTCATCGATGATGACTTAATGTTATCGTTCCGCTAATATACCGATTCTTTTTTGTTGACACAACTGAGATTTTGTATCTTTGTTAAGATTAAGTAAGCGTTAAAAAATAAGTTGGTAAAGATTTGGCAGTATTTTCGAGGATAGATGTCTTTGGGAAGAAGGAGTGTGCCGGTGGCACATGACTGAGGAGAATAGATAGCTAGACCGAAAAGACAATCAAAGATTGCCAGGTTATTCTTTAAGGATTACTAAGGTAAATTGAAAGATTATGGGCTTTTTTACTTTTCCTGGGGAACAGGAGCACAGAAAATTCAACTACAAGCCCCTCTACTATGACAAGGAGGAGGAAGAGCGCCGGCAGAAGTTCGGAAAGGTTGACGGCACTTTTGAGAAAGAGAAGGAGAAAGGTGAGTACGTGCCAGGCTCCTACATCCGTGGATCGCTGCGTGAAGGCAACTACGCCAGAAGAGCCACAGTGGCTACCAAGGCGCAGAGAATCATAGGAATAGTAGGTTTGATTCTGCTTGCTGTGGTTCTGATATATTTCACTAAATTCTACTCTCTTCTTTAGGATGGAACTCAGGATACTGCCTGGAAACATAGCGAACATGATCGCCGCGGGCGAGGTCGTGCAAAGGCCCGCTTCCGTGGTGAAGGAGCTTGTGGAGAATGCCGTTGATGCAGGAGCCGATCAGATCTCGGTGATAATCAAGGACTCAGGGCGGACTCTGATCCAAGTCATAGACAACGGCAAGGGGATGAATCCTGACGATGCCGTGCTCTGTTTCGAGAGGCACGCCACCTCGAAGATCGCGACCGCCGAGGATCTGGAGGACATCAAGACATTCGGGTTCAGAGGTGAGGCTTTGGCCTCGATCGCGGCCGTGGCGGAAGTGACGCTGAAGACACGCACAGAGGAAGAGGAGGTCGGTTGCCAGGTCGAGTTCGCGGCTTCCGTCCACAATTCCACGACCGAGGTGGCTGCGCCGAAAGGAACCAACATAGCTGTGCGCAATCTGTTCTACAACGTGCCGGCCAGAAGGAAGTTTCTGAAGTCGGACAACGTTGAGTTCAAGCATATTGTCGAAGAATTCACCAAAGTGGCCCTGACGCGGCCGGAGACCGGATTCTCGCTAAGCCACAACGGCAAGGACGTGTTCGTCCTCAAGCCGGCGAAATCGCTCAAATTCAGGATTATGGATTTGCTCGGGGCATCCGTCACAGGAGATGTGGTGGATGTCTGTGCGGACACATCCGTCGTAAGCCTGAGAGGCTTTGTTGGGAGGCCGGACACGGCAAGGAAGACTTTGGGGAACCAGTTCTTCTTTGTCAACGGCAGGTATTTCCGGAGTCCATACCTGCACAAGGCCGTGATGAAGGCCTACGAGGGGATGGTCGTGGACGGGGTGACTCCTTCCTATTTCATCTATCTGGAAGTGAATCCGCACAGCGTGGACGTGAACATCAGCCCGACAAAGTCCGAGGTGAAATTTGAGGACGATTCGTTCATGTTCCAAGTCGTCTATGCTTCTGTGAAGGAGACGTTGGGAAAGAACTCATTCGCGGGAGGGATTGATTTCTCGAATCCGGAGGCTAAGGACATGCCGGTACTCGGGTCGCATTTCACTGAATATCAGCCTGAATCAATTCCGCAGGTGGCGGTGGACAGCGGGTACAATCCGTTTGAGACGGTCATTGAGCCGGTGGTCCGACCGGGATCACCGACCGCCGGAGTGTCCGGGGAATATGGTGCCGTAGGGAGAGTCGCTTCGAAAGGCTCAACGGCCGGGTATGGTGACTCGGCGGCCGGTTGGAAAGAATCCGGCAACGGAAGTTTCGGGCAATATGTGGACAGGCGGGAGGATTATGGCAAACTTTTCGAAGAGAAGACGCTGCCGGTCACACAGACCATCATCCTCGGAGGGAAATACATTGTCGCCCCGGCGAGGGACGGCCTGATGATAGTGAACGTCAGAAGGGCACGGGAAAGAATACTCTACGACAGGGCATTGGCCGCTCTCACAAAGAACGAGCACGTCACACAAGCGAGCATGTTCCCGGTTAAAGTCGAGGTCGGCGCCGCGAACAGAGCCGTTTTCGACGACAAGGCCGAACTGCTTGCCAAGTTGGGATTCGACATCTCGCCGTTCGGGACGGACACGATTGTGGTCAACGGAGTGCCGGAAGGATATTCATGCGAAGAGGGGAAGATTCAGACGATGGTCTCTGACCTGCTGCTGATCCTCTCGGATGACAGCTCAATGCTCCCAGGGGTGATGGAAGCGGCTATGGCCGAGAAAATCGCCCTGCTTGGAGCATCTGGATGCGCTCCTTTGGCATCTCCGATGGAGGCGAGGCGTCTGCTGGACAGTTTGCTTTCAAGCGGCAACGCGGAACTGACCGACAACGGAAAGAGGATAATGGCGATCATGACCACCTCGCAGATTGAAAAGTTATTTTAAATTTTTGAATATAAGAATATGGCATACTACGGCTACGACAACGGACAATCAGGCTTCGGCGGTTTCCTCAACAGATACCCGCCTGTGACCAGGAATATCCTGCTGATCAACATCGTGATGTACATCGCCACGGTGATCAACCAGAACTTCATGGTCAGCACATTCGCGATGTTCTACCCGGCCTCCCCATTCTTCCGCATCTGGCAACCAATCACTTACTTGTTCATGCACGGAGGGTTCTGGCATCTGTTCTTCAACATGTTCTGCCTCTTGATGTTCGGTTCGGCGCTGGAGAGGACGATCGGTTCAAAGAAATACCTCATCTTCTATTTCGTGGCCGGACTCGGAGCGGTGCTGACCCACACCGTTGTGGAATATTTCCAGATGGAGGCCATGGCATCCGCCAATTCAGGAATCCTCACAGCGGGACAGATCAATCTTCTTCGCACCCCGACGCTTGGAGCCTCGGGCGCCATCTACGGAATCCAGATCGGCTACGCCATGCTTTATCCGAACGACATCTGGACACTCATATTCCCTCCGATTTCGCTGAAAGCAAAATGGTTCGTTTTGATCTTCATCGCCATTGAACTTTTCACCGGAGTGACGGGGACAATGGACGGCGTGGCGCATTTCGCCCATCTCGGCGGAATGTTGTTCGGATTCCTGCTGCTTGTCTATTGGAAGAAATCCGGCAAACTCTGGCAAAGGTGACACGATAGCATGTCTTGGCATGAGAAGGAATTCACATGAGACTTCATTCGGCGGCATCATCGCGAGACTGCTGATGTCGCTTTCGGCTTTCCTGCTTCTTCTCAGTTACGCCTCAATGATCGTGAACCCGGCCAAGGCATGGTACATGACAGTGTTCGGACTGCTGTTCGTGCCAATCGCGATACTCAACGGGATATTCCTTGTCATCGCAATCCGCAAAGGGTCAAGTTCATTCATGATTCCGCTGCTGGCCTTGCTGCCGTCCGTGATATTCATTGGCCGCTACTTTCAGTTCTCCTCGGGTGCGGAGGAGAAGGGTTCCGAAACGGTCAAGATCCTGAGTTACAACGTGGGACATTTCGCTTTGGGCAAGGCTCCGGAATTCAAGGATGATGGTGGCAGAGCCGTCTGCGCCGATTCTGTCGTGAAATTCATCTTGGACAGCGACGCTGACATTGTGTGTCTGCAAGAGGTCAATCTGCCCGGGGAATATGATGTGGCGCGGTTCTTCGAGAAGCGTTTCCCAAGTTACAACATCGGCTACTTCATGTATGTGACAGACAAGGGAAGCTACGGGAATGTGACCCTGAGCCGATTCCCGGTCGAGCGCAAAGGGAAACTGATGTTCGACAAAAGTTCCAATCTGGCGATATTCACGGACCTGAAAATCGGGGAGGGAAGCGTCATAAGAGTTTACAACTGTCATTTCGAGAGTTACAACGTGTCGTTGGCAAGGCTCAAGAAATCCGTGACAGACAAGGATGGGGAACTGATGTGGGAGACGGAGGAGAAAATGAAAAAGTCAATCCGCAGGAGACCGGAGCAGGTGGACAAGGTGATGTCAGACATCGAGGACTGCACGCTGGAGTCCATTGTGACGGGTGATTTCAACGACAATCCGATGTCGTACACCTACAACCGCCTCAAAAAAGGTCGTGACGACTCATTTGTGGAAGCCGGCAAAGGCTTCGGGGCGACCTATTCATTTCTCTGGCCTTTCATCCGCATCGATTATATTCTTTACCCGTCGCATTTCAGCACCGTCTCGCACACCGTCCCCCGCGTCCGCTACTCCGACCACTACCCCGTCATCGCGGAGATCAATCTGAAATAGTACACCGAAGACTTTGTGACGGAATAAGGTTTGAACCATTCTGACAATTTACCCCATAGGCATATACCCCTCTCAACCCAAGAATTTTGGTAACGTGCAAAATTCTGGTTGAGAGGGGTATTGCCTATCCCTGACTGTATGCCACTTCGATGCTTCGACAGGCTCAGCAACCATAAGTTCAGCAACCGCAAGATAAGTGGCCACAAGTTTAGTGACGGAATAAGGTTTGAACCATTCTGACAATTTACCCCATAGGCATATACCCCTCTCAACCCAAGAATTTTGGTAACGTGCAAAATTCTGGTTGAGAGGGGTATTGCCTATCCTTTAGTACTACTGAACAGAATTAATGTCAATGAGATTGTTGAGGATCGCATAGACGGTAAGGCCGGCCACGGTCTTGATGCCGGTCTTGCGCGTGATGTTCTTACGATGCGTGATGACGGTGTAGATGGACAGACTGAACTTGTCGGCGATCTCCTTGTTGAGCATCCCCTGCGCCACGCACACCAGAATCTCCTTCTCACGCGAAGACAACTCATTGCCCTCGCCCGATGGCTCCGGCAGCCTCGAATCCATGGCCGAGTGGATCTTACGGACTATTCCGGCGGCGTCATCGTACAACGAGACCGCCCCGTCATATTGCCTGAGAATGTCCTCCGTCACAGCCGGCCCCTCCAGAGCCAACACGGTCGCATCGCACTGTTCAGAGATCAGAAAGCGACCATCCTTACGGCTTCGGAAATCGAACACCGCCGGATCCACAATGACCACATCCGGATCCAGAATCCGCAGACGCACCTCCCTTGGCTTGGAGTAATCCACGAGGTTATCCAGAACAAGAAAATCTCCCTGCCCGGACAGGATACTTTCGAACCCTCTGGCCACAATGTCAGAAGGGATGATGAGAACTATTTTCTTCCTACTCTCCATCTCGTTCAAGTCCGCTCACCACCGGCACCATAATATTGTTTTCAACATAGGTATGCCTCCTGAGATCATCGTGCAGATGGTAGATGGCCAGAAGCACCATGATCTTCAGTTCATCGGAGCAGTCGCCGGGCAGGTACTTCATCACGATGTTCTTCATGTCCTCCAGCTTCTCCTCCACATTCTCGTGATGTTCCTCGAACTGTTCGATGGAATATTCAGAGTCTCCCGCCGCGCCTCGCAGCAGGGACTCGACATACGGAAAGACCACCTCCTCCTCGTAGGCGAAATGCTTGTCAAGCTCATCCCTGTAGTCGTTGAAGAATTTCAGGACAACCTTCTTCTGCCTCTCATCGAAAGACTCCACAAGTCTGTCGAACGAGGCCTCCAGGGTACGGAGAACCCTTCCGGTGTAGTAGAGGTGGGATCTGTGGAGGTAGCCGATGATGTCCTTGATGTTTCCTTTCTCCAGTTCTGATTCTGACGGCACATGGTCCGGGAAGGAATAGACATTGCAGATCAGGATGAATGTGTCCGGATCGACGCCGCTGTTCCGGCAGGCCTCGGACACCGGCAGGCCGGCGTATTTAAGGGAAAGCCCCATTCTGGAGATCACCTGAAGCAGGCTGTAGTCGATGTCAATCAGATCCGACACTGACATCTGGGTTGTATATTTCTGTCTCATAATCAAATCAATAGCGTTGTGATGCGGAAGCCGACGAACGCCGCCAACCAGGCGACGATCATGGTGTAGACGCAGACCGCCACGGCCCAGCGCCACTTGCCGGTCTCGTTCCTGATGGCGACAAAGGTCGCTATGCAAGGGAAATACAGGAGAATGAATATCATGTAGGCCACGGCGGCAGGCAGGGTGACCGAGCGCGCCAATGTGCCTTGAAGCTGGGTGTCGGCGGCAAGGGCATCCGTGTCGGCGGCCTCGACAGCTTCGGAGACAGCCGGCTCGTCCGAAGCGTACATCACGCCCAAAGTACTGACAACCAACTCCTTCGCAACGACACCAGTCAACAGGCCGATGTCCATCTTCCAGCTGAATCCGAGCGGATCAAGAGCCGGTGAGACTGCCTTGCCGAGCTGGCCGATGTACGAGTGTTCCTGCTGGTACTCCGCGCCTTTGTCCGAGCGCGGGAAGTAACCCAGGCACCAGATCACGACGGAGCCGATCAGAATCGTGGTCGCCATCTTCTCAAGATACTGCTTTCCCTTCTCCCAGGTGTGGCGCCAGATGGCCTTGCCGGTCGGCACCCTGTAAGGCGGCAGCTCCATCACAAACGGGAGGTCATCCTCCTTGATGAAACGACTGAGCACAACCGCTGACAGGATCGCCATCAGAACCCCGAGGAAGTATATTCCTAAAAGAGCGAGGGCGGAATTGTGCGGGAAGAAGGCTCCGGCGAGGAGGACGAAGATCGGCAGCCGGCCGGCGCAGGACATGAATGGAATGATGGCGATCGTGATGAGGCGGCTTTTGCGGCTCTCGATGGCTCTGGTCGCCATGATCGCCGGCACGTTGCAGCCGAAGCCCATAACCATCGGGATGAAGGACTTGCCGTGAAGGCCGATCCTGTGCATCAGCTTGTCCACGATGAAGGCGGCGCGGGCCATGTACCCGGAGTCCTCCATTATCGAAAGGAAGAAATAGAGTATCAAGATGTTAGGCAGGAACACGAGGACGCTTCCCACTCCAGCGATCACGCCATCTACGAGAAGATCCTTGAACCAGCCGTCCTTCATAAAGTTCGCGACGAAATCCCCGAACCGCCCCACCAGCCAGTCGATCCAGTTCATCGGATAGCTGCCCAGCGTGAACGTGGACTGGAAAATGAGGTAAAGAAGGAGTATGAAGATCGGGAACGCGGCCCATTTGTTCGTGACGACAGCGTCAATCCTGTCGGTGACGGTCTTCCGCGGCCTGGCTTCGACATGCTGGGTGTAAGTCTCGGCGAGGGCTCCGTGGATGAATGAATATTTTGCATCGACGATGGCGGACTCCGGACTCGTGTGGATCAGGTTCTCGATGCGGGCCGTCTCCTCGGAGCGCACCTGGGCAATCTCGCCGGCGTTCGGCAGGGTGGCGATCACCCCGTCGATCTGCTTGTCGTTCTCCAGATACTTGATGGCCAGATAGCGGGTGGAGTACCTGTCCCGGATGTCCTGGTTCTTCTGGATCAGGAGCTTGATGCGGTCGATGCTCTTCTCCAGTTCAGGGCCGTGGTTGATGTGGATGTGTCTGGCCAGCCTCTCGTCGTGCTGCTCGTAGATTTTGATCACGGTGTCCAGCAGCTCGGGGATGCCGGTCCCGTCACGGCTCACGGTCGGACAGACAGGCACACCAAGAAGATAGCCAAGTTGCTGGGTGTCAAGGCTGTCTCCCCTCGCCTTCAACTCATCGTACATGTTCAGAGCCATCACCACACGAAGGTTCATGTCGATAACTTGGGTCGTGAGGTAGAGGTTCCTCTCGATGTTGGAAGCGTCCACGACATTGACCACGACATCAGGCACGTTCTCGACCAGGTTCTTGCGGACGTAGAGTTCCTCAGGGCTGTAGGCTGACAATGAATATGTTCCCGGCAGATCCACGAAGACGAACCTGTAGCCGCCATATTCAAAATGCCCTTCCTTCGCGTCCACTGTCACGCCGCTGTAGTTGCCGACGTGCTCGTGGCTGCCGGAGGCGATGTTGAAGAGGGATGTCTTTCCGCAGTTCGGGTTGCCGACGAGGGCGACGCGGATGACGTGGTGCCTCTCCTTTGCCAGACGGGCCATCTCCAGATTCAGCGCGGCGACCTCGTCGCAGTCCACGTCGCAGATGGACGTGAAGTCCTGCTTGGAGTCAACGGAGGCCTTGGCCTCCTCCTCGCTGATCACGTCGATCAGTCCGGCTTCGGAGCGGCGCAGCGAAACCTTGTAGCCAAGTATTTCATATTCAATAGGATCTTTAAGCGGAGCGTTCAGCACGACCGCAACACGCTTTCCGGAGATGAAGCCCATCTCGATGAGCCTCTTCCGGAACCCCCCGTGGCCGTTCACCTTGGCGATGACACCGACCTCTCCAGTCTTCAGTTCAGAAAGTTTCATATACCTTGTCTCCCGCAGACAAGTGATTGCCTGCTGTAAAAATTATCTCTCAGTTGCCACCAACACCGCCGGCATCCCACTCCTCCAGCATAGTAACACCTTCAAATTACGATACAAAAATATTCATTTTGTAAGATTTTCACAATCGCTAACTGTTGGTATTCGCCAGCGTGGCAGGCAAGAAGTTGATTATCAACTATAAGAGCCATCTCCTGGTGTCAAATCCAAGACCATGATATCGGTCATTTAGCTATAAAACAAGCAGTTAAGTGCCACGGCACTAAAAAGAGAGGGCGCATCACCGTGCTGGTCACCATCACAAAGAGTGGTTAAGAAGCGGGAATATTTCCCCAATTTATTGGTATTGACCAAAGATTGGTTTGATGATAATTTTGCAGCCTGAAAAAAGGAAAATCAAAAAGTGTTCGAGGCAAAAATAAAGTCATTAACCATCATCGTGGCGGCGACGTTGCTGTCTATCAGCGCGTTCGCCCAGGTTGGCGGCACCGTTGTCGATCAGGCGGACGGTTCGCCGGTCGCCGGAGCCGCCGTGACCATAAAAGGTAACCAGGCGGTCTGGGATGTCACTGACTCTTTGGGGCGGTTCAAGCTGAAGGCCACCGGCGGGACGCTTCAGATCACTTGTCTTGGTTACAAAACGCTGACCACAGCGGTAAGGAAGGACGGAAGATATTCATTAGCCCAAGATTCATTCGCCATCAACGAGGTGGTGGTGACGGCGACCGAGAGCCACGGGCTGACAAGCTCGTCACGGATCGGGCAGGACGCGATCGCGCATATCCAGCCGTCAAGTTTCGCTGACCTGCTGGAGTTGCTGCCAGGCGGACGCTCCGTAGATCCTTCATTCTCAACTCCGAAGACCATAGATTTGAGAGCTGTTTCGGTCTCCGGTGACGACTACAACACCTCATCCCTCGGAACACGTTTCCTCATCGATGGAGTTCCGGTCAACAACGACGCGAACCTCCAGACCACACCGGCCTACAGTAACTACGGATCATCATTCGTCAACGCCGGAGTCGATATGCGCACAATCACAACCGAGGATGTGGAATCCGTCGAGATCATCCGCGGAATCCCTTCAGTTGAATATGGCGACCTCACCAGCGGCCTTGTCAACATAAAGCGGCGCAAGGGCGGCAACGACACCAGAGCCCGCTTCAAGGCCGATATGAAGAGCAAGCTCTTTTACCTCGGCAAGGATCTGGAGTGGGGCAAGACCGACAAGCTGACGATGAACTTCAGCGGTAACTTTCTGGATTCCAGGGCGGATCCAAGGAACACGAGACAGAACTACAAGCGTCTGACCGGAAGCTACAGGATCGGCAAGACCTGGACCGGGGAGCTTGTCAGAACCCTCAGTGGAAGCCTGGACTACACCGGTTCGTTCGACAACCAGAAGTCCGACAAGAATCTGGACTTCGGCGACTGCGGTCCGATCGAGACCTACAAGTCCAACTACAGCCGCTTCGCGCTGGGCGGGGAATATACAGTCCGGAGCAAGAGCCTGAAATCGTTCTTCCAAAGCCTCGACATCACAGGGTCCCTGACCTACGAGAAAGACCTGATCGACAGATGGAAATTCGTGGAATATAGTTCACCGATGCCGCTTTCGACCAGTCTGGAGGAGGGCGAGTTCGATGTCACGATCGTGCCTTACAAGTACGAGGCCACCCTGAAAGTGGACGGAAAGCCGTTCTACGCCTACCTCAACGGCACGGCGAAGTTCCGCAAGGACTTAGGGAGCATCTCAAACACATTCAAGGCCGGTGCACAGTGGAATGTCAACAAGAACTTCGGCAAAGGCACCATATTCGATCCCGAGAGGCCGTTCTCCGTGGATATGAATGTCCGCCCGAGAGATTATTCCTCAATCCCGGCCACACACCAGATGTCGGCTTTCATCGAAGACAATTCCGTCTGGACTTTCGGAAACGGGTTCAAGGCCGAATGGCTCGCCGGAGTGAGGGTGGCGGCGATGGCGGGAGCCGGAAAGGAATATTCAGTGAATATGAAGCCGTACTTCGACCCGAGGCTGAACCTCAGGCTGGAGAAATCCCTCGGCAAGGATGTCAAGGTCGGACTGTCCGGAGGAGCCGGATGGCACACGAAGTTCCCGACGATGGATCAGCTTTATCCGGATCCTATCTATTACGATGTCACTCAGATGAACTACTGGCCTGTCGAGGAGAATCTTCGCAGGATCAACGTCTATGTGCTGAAGATTAATCCTACCAACTTCGGTCTCAAGGCGGCGAGGAACTTCAAGTGGGAGATCGCCGCCGATGTGCAGGTCGGCCGGGAGTTCTCGTTCAACATCGACTATTTCAGGGAGGATATGACCTCCGGGTTCAGGTACGCCAGCGAGTTCACACGGCTCATCTACAAGGACTACCAAGAGGAGACGATCGACAAGAGCACCCTTACCGGCCCGCCTTCCGTGGAGACGACCCTGTGGGTTCCGGACACGCTTCTGGTGGGATATTCATTCAACACGAACGGCAGCCGCACCCTCAAGGAAGGCATCGAGTTCACCTTGTCCGCTCCGAGAATCCGCCCGATCAGGACCAAGGTCACCGTCAGCGGCGCCTGGTTCAGAACGAGGTACAGCAACAGCCAGCCGACATATTACAGGCCTTCGGTGGTCGTGGCCGGCAAGACCTATCCTTACGTCGGCTACTACAAGGACACGGACGGTTTCCTGCGCGAGGTGTTCAACACGAACTTTATGTTCGACACCCAGATTCCGAAGCTTGGGATGATCTTCTCGACCTCGTTCCAGTGCCAATGGTTCACCGGAAGCCAGAACACGGCGAAAGACGCCCGCCCGATATCCTACATCGACAAGAATCTGGAGAGCCACCCTTTCACGGACGAATCCGCCGCGAACGGAATCCTGGCGCAGATGATCCGGGAATATACCCCTTCGATGTCCATCTATTTCAGAATCCCGTTCAGTATGAACATCAACCTCAAGGCCACCAAGAAGATCTACCACGACAAGATCTCCTGCGCCTTGTTCGTGAACAAGATTCTGGATGTCTCGCCTGACTACAGGACGAATATGGGCATCCTCGTCCGCCGCTCCGTCCTGCCGTACTTCGGAATGGAGCTTAACTTCAAACTTTAATGAATATGCTGACACACAAAACCATACGAGATATTCTCCTGATGCTTTCGGTCGTCCTTTGCGGCTGCGAGAAAGACTCCGGCCAGAACGTATTCTCGATTGTGACCCTCAACGTGAGCTGCCCGTCCGTCAGCGCCGGAATTGAAAGGGTCGAGGTGGACAATTCCCTTGACGGGTCATTCATCCGAGACCTCAACACGAGGCAGGAATATGATATTCCGACATTTCAGGTCGGGACCGCCACGGTCAAGCTCAGGAAAGGAATATATATGATCTCCTTCGACGGCAAGGCTGTGTTCAGCGACGGTCAGCGCAAGAAGGTACGTTTCGCGGGTTACAACTCGCCGATGACCTCCGTGACCTTGCTGAACGACAAGGAGACTTTGAACCTTGAATTGACAGTACTGAAATGAACAGGATCGTCTGCATAATATTCACAGTTCTGGCAGCCATGACACCGGCCCGTGGACAAGATAAATCTGATGTCAACTCGGCCTCGGAGAGATATCTGTCCCCTGTCCGTGCCTTGGGGCGAAGCGAGATCGCCGGCCACAACGCAGGCAGTTTCCTGCTTTGGGACATCCCGACATATTCAGAGATCAAGGCGGTCTATGACTTGCGCCGGGAGGATGACGCTCTACTGCCACAGGAAGGCGACGGGCTGGATCAGGGTTCGGTGAAGGTATATTCATTGATCAGATTGCAGAACCATTCGGCGGTCAGGGCCGGGGCGGAATATTCAAGAGGGGTGAAAAGGAACGTCCTTTGGAACTCCACATCGGATTTTGAGCTGCTCTACCCAGACGTGATGGTGGACACGATCGGAGGCAATCTCCAGAAGGAGCAATATTCATTCTACGGAGCTTGGTCCAGGCTGATCGGGAAGGCGCACATCGGGGTTTACGGTGGTTACAGGGCACTGCACGAGTTCCGGCAGGTGGATCCGCGTCCAAGATCGGTCACATCCGACCTGAGCGCCGCGCTGACCGGTGGAATCGCCGCCAAAGGCTATGTCTTTGACCTTAACGCCGCGTTCAGGGTTTACAAACAGTCGCAGGATGTCAGTTTCTATGATCCGCTTGGGGCGAACACCTCGGAACTGCATTTCACAGGTCTGGGAAGCCATTTCGCCAGATTCGACGGTGCGGGAGACTTTACCTCAAGCAGGTACAATGGCCACGGTTGGGAAGTTTCCGCGACGGTCACGCCGGGCCATCCCGACGGTTGGATCGGATTGCTGTCCTACAACAGCTTGGGCATCGAATGTCTGCTGGTCGCCAACAATGAAGTGCCGATCTCGGATCTGTGGATTCAGAAAGTGGAAGGTCTTGTCGGTTACAAACGGCTCAGCGGCTCCGTGAAGTGGAATATTCTCGCAGGGATAGGCTACGAGCTGCGGCAAAGCACGGAGAACATCATCGACACGGGCAAGAACAAGGAATATGCTGTGTTAGGTTCCCTGACTATGTACCGGAACCGGATTCTGTCCGCCAATCTTAAAGGCGCGGTGGAGATTCCGTCAGCCGCAGGAACGATCAGCGTGGCGCCGGACTTTGAATATTACCAATCGTCCGCCGAATACATATTCCCGAAAAGGGAGATGTCCTTCGGATTCGCGGAGGCGGGTTTGAACGTGGGTTTGAGGAAGTCGCGCAAGGAGTGGCTGTTCAGCGCCGAGGTGAGGTTCAACCACGCATTCGGGATGGCCGGGACGCTTTCGATTCCGGCGGAGTACACTGAAGCGAGGGTTCTGGATCATTACGAGCATTTTCATTCGATGATCACCTCAGACCGGACGACAGCCGGACTGAGCCTTGGAATCCAGCGCAAGGTCGGGCAGAACACCGCCGTTTTCCTCAGGCCGGATTTCACGTTCAGAGCCATTGACGGCTTTGGGCACGCTGGGTTTCTGACCGCCGCGATAGGACTGGCGTTTTAGAAAAGAATTTAATCATTGTTAACAACTAATAGATTATGAAAAAGTTACTTTTGATCCTTTCGGCAGCGCTCGCGCTTGCGGCCTGCAACAATGAAGATCCTGTCTTCACAATTTCAACCGAGGAGTTGAAGTTTGACGCCAACGGAGGCAAGCAGAAAGTTTTCATCTCCACCAACAGAGACTGGACGGCACAGGTGCCGCAGACAGACACTTGGTACACGGTCTCAGCTCTCAGCGGAACTTCCGACACAGAGATTACCGTCACGGTCGAGCCTTACGAGGACGCTACCCCGAGAACCTCTACGCTGACATTCGACACGGCTCTCGGACTGCAATCTTTCAAGATCACCCAGAACGGTCCTGTTCCGCCGGAGCAGCCTGAGTCTTCCGCTTTGAAGGTCAGAGGCAAAGGTGGCAGAGTCGCTTTCCCTGCCGTTCAGGGCTATGTGTATGAAGTAGGTGAGACTCCGGAATGGATTTCCGTGGCCGAGACCAGAAAGGACAGTGTCGTCCTTCAGCTTGACACCAACAGGACCGACGCTTACCGTACCGCTGATGTTGTTCTCAAGACAACCGCCGGAGCGGAATTGGAGAAAGTCTCTCTGGAGCAAAGCTGGAGAAACATCGAGCCGGGCGAGGTTCTTATCGAGGAAGTGTTCTTCACCAGCAACGCTCTTCCTACAACCGGCCAGCCGGACAAGTTCCACGGGGACCAGTATTTTAAGATCACGAACAACTCCGACGAGCTTCTCTATCTTGACGGCCTTATGATCTCAGAGGCAAAGTACGCTTCTTCCACAAAGACTCCGTATGAGTTCCTGGATCCGATCAAGAAAGAGGCCTGTGGTGTGGGAACCGTCTATGTCATTCCTGGCGGCGGACACGATGTTCCTGTGGAGCCTGGTAAATCCCTGATCATCGCGAACAACGCGCAGAACCATCTGGCGACCAATCCGAACTCATTCGATCTGAGCGGCGCTGATTTCGAATGGTATGACAAGTCCACCTCATCATCCAACCAGGATGTGGACAACCCGGATGTGCCGAACCTTGACATCTGGTTTACTTACTCACTTTCAATCTGGGTTCTCCACGACAGAGGATTCAAGGGTTACATCATCTCTATGCCACCTTACGGTGTCACAAAGGAATCCTACCTCGCCGGCTATAAGTGGGAAGGCAAATACATCAACCACTCCCTCGCCGGAGACTTTGAGATGAACATCAAAGACGCCTACAAGATTCCTAACACTTGGGTTCTGGACGGCGTGAACACCGCCATCGAGGAGGACTTCCAGTACACCAGTTGGGATGAGTCCATCGACGCCGGCTGGACACACTGCGGCAAGATCGACAAGGACCCTGAGCGCTACGGCAAGTCCGTCCTCCGCAAGAGAGGCGATGACGGCAAGCTGACCGACACCAACAACTCCACCAACGACTTCACCCCGGACTCCACACCGTCGTTGAAAAAATAGGACGATTGGTCAAAAACAGGTAAAAACGGCTATCCCGGATTTTGTGACATACAAAATCCGGGATAGTTGTTTTTTTATCACTTTTTACGCATTTTTTTCCATTCCAATGATAGTTCCAACATGCCATTCACCCCATCTCCAATCAACCTGAAAGTCGCCGTTCCCATGAAAGGACACGCACGGGGGGGGGGTAACTGTCTCATTATTAATCACTTATAAATATATAAGATGAACGGGGTTTGCTGTCGCAGCAGACCCCGTTCGCAATTCTAACCTAAAACTTAACCTATGAAAAAACTATTCGTTGCAAAGGTATATCTTTTTTATAAAACAAGCAAGGTTGAACAAATATTTTTTGTTCCAAATTTCCGTTTTTCTGACCCAAAAGGGCGGAAGTGTCATTTTTGCCCCTTCTTGCTACTGATATTTTGCAAATTATTCTGTTTTCGGAGTATCCTCTGACGCATTCACAGTCTTTGGCATACAGCTTTCATCAAGCTTTATGGTCTTGATCCTGACATCCATCAGAGGTTTGTCCCTTTGGTCGGTCGCCACCTGAGCGATTCTGTCGATGATGTCAAGTCCACTGACCGTCTCTCCGAAAACTGTGTAGGCTCCATCCAGCTGCGCGCATGCCCCGGCATCCTGCACGATATAGAACTGCGAGCCGGATGACTCCTTCTTCGGATTGGCCACGTCGCCTCTGCGAGCGGCGGCGAGAGCGCCCTTCTTGTGGGTATATTCAGGGACAAACTCCGCGGGGATAGTGTAGCCAGGGCCACCTTGGCCGTACTTTGCCACAGCGGCGGCGGATGTGTCGCGTGTGAAAGGGTCTCCACCCTGAATCATGAATCCGTTGATGACCCTGTGGAAGAGAAGACTGTCGTAGTAGCCCGTAAGAGCCAGTTTCGCGAAGTTCTCACGATGCTTCGGGGTCTTGCTGTAGAGTTTTACCTTGATCGTGCCAAGATTTGTCACGATGTCGAATACCGGTTCCTCCGGCAGAATCGAGATGATGTCCATAGCTGTCTTTTCTTTTGCGGCCTGCTCGGCTGCGGCGATTGAGTCCCGACGTGCCTGCTCGGCGGCAGCGGCAGCCTCATCCTCAGCCTTCTTCGCACCATTGCCACAACCGAAAACCATGGCCGTGGTGGCGGCGCAGACCAATAATGCAAAAATGTTCTTTTTCATATTCGTGAATGATTAAAACTTGCGGTAGTTGTAGCCAAGGATGTCGAAGATCTTGAATGATTCCGCCTCCATCGCCGCCTTGAACCTTTCGATGTCCTTATTCTCAGGAACACACCACTGAACCTCACTGAGCGCGTTCATACGCGGGAGAAGCATGTACTCCAGATGCTCCGGCGTGGCGACATATTCAGTCCAAAGGTTGGCCTGGACACCGAGGATGTGCTTCTGCTGACTGTCGTTCAAGCCCTCAAGAGGCTCGTAGGAATAGACCTTGTCCCAAGGGAGGAAGCCGCCGATGCCGAAAGGCTCCTTGTCCTGATCCTCTGACTGATAGTAGTCAAAGTAGCAGTAGGTGTTAGGTGTCATGATGACGTCGAAACCCATGGCGGAGGCCTTGATGCCGCCTTCCGTGCCTCTCCACGACATCACGGTCGCCCCTTCGGCCAACTCGCCCTCAAGCACCTCGTCCCAGCCGATGATCCTGCGGCCGTGGTCGTTGAGGAACTTCTGGACGCGCGCGGTCACATAGCTCTGAAGGAACTGCTCGGCGGAGTGATGACCGTCCGCCTTGATGCCCAGCTGCTTGATCCTGGCCTGGCAGGCAGGACACTTCTCCCACTCGGTCTTCGGACACTCGTCACCGCCGATGTGGATATATTCAGAAGGGAAGATGTCCATCAGTTCGGTGAACACATCCTCGAGGAACGAGAACATCGCTTCCTTTCCAGGGCAAAGCACCTGCTCGGAGATACCCCATCTTGTCCAGACCTCGTAAGGGTCGCCGGTGCACCCAAGCTCCGGATAGCCGGCCAAGGCACCCATCATGTGGCCAGGAAGGTCAATCTCCGGGATCACCACAATGCCCAACTTGCCGGCGTAGGCGACAATGTCCTTCATCTGCTCCTGAGTGTAGTAGCCACCGTAGCGGACGCCGTCATTACTGCCCCAGTCCTTCTTGATGACAGTACCGTTTCTGAACGCGCCTATCTCCGTGAGTCTAGGATATTTCTTGATTTCAACCCTCCAACCTTGGTCATCAGTCAGATGCCAATGGAAGCGGTTGAGCTTGTAAAGCGCCATGATGTCCAGATACTTCTTGACTTCCTCGACGGAGAAGAAATGCCGCGAGCAGTCAAGGTGCATGCCTCTGTAGCCGAAGCGAGGCTTGTCCTGGATCTTCACGCAAGGGAAGAGGAACTTCTCCGCCGGGTTCGGCTCATTACCAAAAATATTGACGCTCGTGAGCTGCTTCAATGTCTGGATCGCATAGAGGAATCCGTTGTAGGAAGACGCTCTGACAATGCAGTTCGCCTTAGTGATGTCAATTGAATATTCCTCCTCCGCGAGATTGGCATCTTTCAGGAATATGAAGCCCTTCACCTTGGCGCAATCCTTCGCCAAACCGACCGGTGTGGCATAGGAGCAAATTCGGCCGCTGACGTAAGTGATCTTGTCGGCGAGTTCCTTGATGATTACCTGACTCTTCGCGTCCACGGCCTGATCGCAGTTGAAGTTGGCGCCGGCACCCTTGAACGTACCTTTCCCAACCTCGACGCTTTGAGGATAAGGGATGACATTGATCGTTGTTTCGGATTCCTTCGCCTTCATTGAACAAGACACGAAGAGAAGCGTGAGAGCGATGATGTTGATGACTTTTTTCATTTTTGAATATTTTAATGTTGATTCATGCACAAAGTAATCCTTAAAAACACAGGCAAATCCTTTCAAGTTTGCCGTCAGACGCTAAAGATACGAAATTCTTTCGGTTATCAATACAGCAGCAAGCCCAGAATGCCTCCCGCGATGATTATCCTGATCGGTCCGATCCTGAAGACCATAGATGCGACGACGGCCGCGGCAAACAGCCCCCAACTGATCAAGTCCGGGAAATTATCATTGACTATGCTGATTTCAGGCACGATCCCGTTCCAGTCCACAGAGAACATCAGAATCAGGGCGGCGGCTCCGATAAGGCCGACAACGGCTGGCCTGAGACTGGCGAGAACGCTGGCGAACACCCTGCTGTTCTTGAACTTTGTATAGAACTTGACTATGGCCAGCACGATCATAAAGGACGGGAGTATCACGGCGAACGTGGCCGACAGCGAGCCGAGGATCCCGACAAGGTGACTCGCACCGGCCTGGTGCAGTACCTCATAGCCGACATAGGTGGCACAGTTGATTCCGACCGGTCCCGGGGTCATCTGGGAGATGGCCACGATGTCAGTGAAAGCGCTCTCGGTCAGCCATCCGTGAGCCACAACGACCTGTGTCTGGATGAACGACAGCATAGCGTAGCCGCCGCCGAAGGTGAACAGCCCTATCACAAAGAAAACCCAGAAAAGCTGGAGGATAAGAGCAAGCTCAGTCATTTTTAGCCTCCTTTTTGTTTTTGATGACAGCAATGCTTGCCGAGACCACGATCAGTACAAGCAGGATGTAGATCGGAGAGAAGCTCAGGAACGCCACGAGGAAAAGTGTCACGATGGAGATAGCCCAGGCCCACCAGGTCTTGTTGTTCTTCCTCGCCATGTTGATCATCGGCACGGCGATCAAAGACACCACCACCGGACGGATGCCTTTGAATATTCTCTCAACAACGGGATTGTCCCTGAAGTTTGTGAATATCATAGCGATAAGCAGGATCGTGATGAACGAAGGGAGCACCGATCCGAGGGTCGCGACAACGCTGCCTTTCACTCCGTGGAGTTTGTGACCGACGAAAATGGACATATTCACGGCAAGCACTCCCGGGGCGGACTGGGCCATCGCTATGATGTCCGGGAGCTCCTCATCGGTCATCCAGTCCCTCTTTATCATCTCGTCCCGGATCAGGGGTATCATGGCGTAGCCTCCTCCGATGGTGAAGGCCCCGATCTTGGCGAAGACCGTGAAGATCTGCCAAAGGGAGACTTCTTCCCTGGAGGCATTCAGTGTTTCTTCCGACATATTCATTGATTATAATTAACCATAGCGGCCACGACTTCGCGCGAGGTTCTGCCGTCTGGGCCATGGGAGGAGGAGTGAAACTCCTTGCACCCGGTTGATGCCTCAAGCCGGGCGATGTTCCCCGGCCTCACTCCCGAGCCGGCAAGAATGATGATCCTGTCGCCAGCCTTGATGTTCAATTCCTTAAGGGTGCGCTCCCCATCGTTGACATTGCTAGCATGTCCCGCCGTGAGAAGCCTGTCGCAGCCGAGTGAGATGATGTCCTCCAGCGCCCTGAACGGGTCGGCACACTCGTCGAACGCCCTGTGGAAGGTGACATGAAGCCCCCCAGCCTCGGCCATCAATCTTCTGACAGCCTCGGTGTCTATGCTTCCGTCCTTTCTCAATGCTCCGACCACGACACCGTTCACCCCCAGTTCCCGGCACATCCTGACAGATTCTATCATCGCATTGATCTCATCCTCATCATAGACAAAGTCGCCACCGCGAACCCTTATGAGCACGTTCACCGGGATATTCACAGCACTTAATGTCGCCTCAATGTCGCTTCGGCCTGGGGTGACACCGCCACAGGACAGATCCTTGCAAAGCTCTACTCTCCCCGCGCCCCCTTTCATAGCCTCAACGGCCTCAGCCACATCCGAGCAGCAACATTCCATAAATCGTTTGTTTTTCATGCTGCAAAGGTATAAAAATATACTTGATTTCAGTCGCTTCGACAGGCTCGGCGACCAAGTATTCAATTTGCGGTCACCGAGCTTGCATAAGTGAGTTTACCGAAGTGTCTGAAGCGCGAAAAGACAAAAAAGGCTGACCAACCGGCCAGCCTCCTTTCTTATCTGTGAACCAATAATTAGTCGCTGAGGGAGAACCTCTTGAAAGCAACCACTTTGGCGTCCTTGTCAACAGACTTGATGTAAGCGGCGACAGAAACCTTCTCGTCAGACTGAACGAAATCCTGCTCCTCAAGAGTCTGCTCTTTGAAGAACTTCTGGATACGTCCGTTGGCGATGTTCTGGATCATCTGCTCAGGGAGAGACGCGGCCTTCTCAGCGGAGACGGTCTTGATGATCTCACGGGCCTGCTCAGCCTGCTCTGGAGTGATCCAACCCTTGGCGGTGTTGGACTCGATATGATCCTCGCTGTCAACGTGGGCAGGATTGATGCCGACCTTCTTGAGAGCGGCCTCGACAGCCTTCTGAACCATCTCGTCCTTTGTCTTCTGGACAGCGAGCTCGCGCTCCTTCTCAACCACCTCAGCAGGGCAGTCGGCCGGAGAGACAGAGACAGGGTTCATAGCGGTGACCTGCTGGGCAACGGCCTTGCCGAGCTCGGCAGGAATCTCCTTGTTGAAAGCGACAATGGCGCCGAGCTTACCGTTGAAGTGAACATAGTCACCGATGAACGGAGCCTCAAGAGCGGCATAGTAAGCGAGAACGTGCTTCTCACCGGTCTTGCCGGTCTGGGCGGAGATCTCCTCCTCGACAGTGTGACCGTTAGAGCACTTGCTGGCCTTCAGGCCTTCGATGTCGGCAGGGAATGACGCAATAGCCGCGTCAGCGATCTCTGCGGCAAGAGCCTTGAAGTCAGGGGTGGCGGAAACGAAGTCAGTCTCGCAGCCGAGACATACGATAACACCCTTTGTGCCCTGGATGCGGACGAGAACCGCACCCTCGGAGGTCTCGCGGTCGGCGCGCTTGGCGGCGACGAGCTTACCTTTCTCACGGATGATGTTGACTGCCTTCTCGAAGTCACCCTCAGCCTCGGCGAGAGCCTTCTTGCAATCCATCATTCCGGCGGATGTCATCTTGCGTAATTTCATTACGTCTTGTGCTGTAATTGCCATAACTCGTTCTCTTTTAATTATTCAGCCTTTGGTTCCTCAGCAGCCGGAGCCTCAACCGCAGGAGCGGCCTCAGCCTCTACGTCAACCGGCTTCGCGCTTTTGCGGGCGCGGAGCTTCTTGCCTGTAGGGTTTGCGAGAGCCTCACCCTCGGCAGCCTCCTCGTTGGCCTCTTTCTCCTTCTCAAGCTTTCTCTCGCTCAGTCCCTCTTCGATGGCCTTGCAGAGAACAGTCATGATGGTCTCGATCGACTTCGTAGCGTCGTCGTTTGCCGGTATCACATAATCAATCGGGGTAGGATCGCAACAAGTGTCAACCAATGCGAATACCGGGATGTTGAGGCGGTTGGCCTCCTTGACGGCGTTGGCCTCCTTCTGGATGTCAACTACGAAGAGCGCGGACGGGAGACGGCTCATGTCCTTGATGGAACCAAGGTTCTTCTCCAGTTTCTCTCTCTGACGGTTGATCTGCAGACGCTCTCTCTTGGCGAGCTTCTCGAACGTGCCGTCCTCCTTCATCTTGTCGATGGTGTTCATCTTCTTGATAGCCTTGCGGATAGTAGGGAAGTTGGTAAGCATACCACCAGCCCAGCGCTCGGTTATCGATGGCATATTGACTGCCGCAGCCTTCTCGGCAACGATCTCCTTAGCCTGTTTCTTTGTGGCTACGAAGAGAATCTTGCGACCTGAACGCGCAAGCTCTTTCATTGCATCGGCAGCCTCGTCTATCTTGACGATGGTCTTGTGCAGGTCGATGATGTGGATCCCGTTCTTCTGGTCAAAGATGTATGGAGCCATCTTAGGGTTCCATTTCCTGGCCAGATGTCCGAAATGTACACCTGCATCAAGAAGTTCTTGGAAATTTGTGCGTGGCATTTTAAAATTCTTGTTTTTTGTTTAAACTTTCCTCCAGACCTTTTGCCGACAGCCTGAAGGCTCTTTTCTTCAATCCCTGAGCAGTGGTCCCCGACCAGTCTCTGAGATTTTCCGCAGTCCCGGCAATCCCCGGTAGTGTTCATCGGATTCTCATCCAGCGAAAAGTCCGCGGGATTTGAAGCACCGGACTGTGCTTTTTCATAAACCAGCTTATGCCGCTGACAATCCAGACAAGACTAACGCTTGCTGAACTGGAAGCGTGCACGTGCGCTCGGCTGACCAGGTTTCTTTCTCTCGACTTCGCGGGAGTCACGTGTCAGGAAGCCCTCAGCCTTGAGAGCCGCGCGGTAAGCCTCTCTATCCAGATCGCTGAGAGCGCGGGATATTCCGAGTCTGATCGCTTCGGCCTGGCCTTTGGTGCCGCCACCGACAACGTTAACCTTCACGTCAAACTGACCTTCTGTCTTCGTAACCGCGAAAGGCTGGTTCACAATGTAACGGAGAGCGTCAGTCTTGAAGTACTCCTCAACACTGCGGCCGTTGATTGTGACATTGCCTTGTCCAGCTGCGAGATAAACACGAGCTACGGCTGATTTACGTCTTCCAAGGGCGTTTTTCTGTTCCATGTGCTCTGTTAGATTTCGTTCAACTTAATTTCTCTAGGGTTCTGTGCCTGGTGAGGATGCTCAGGGCCTGCGTAAACGTGCAGGTTGCCTATGATCTTGTCACCAAGACGGGTCTTAGGGAGCATACCCTTCACTGCTCTCCTGACGAGTTCAGCAGGTCTCTTCGCGAGGATCTCCCTCGGAGTCGTGAAACGCTGTCCGCCCGGATAACCGGTGTAGCGAACATAAACACGATCAGTCATCTTGCTGCCCTTGAGGATGACCTTCTCGGCGTTGATGACGATGACGTTGTCACCGCAGTCAACGTGAGGGGTGAATCCCGGTTTGTTCTTGCCACGGAGGACAAGAGCGACCCTTGAGGCAAGACGTCCGAGTGCCAGATCCGTGGCATCGATGACAACCCACTCTTTCTGTACAGTAGCCTTGTTCAAGGAGACTGTTTTGTAGCTAAGTGTGTCCACTGTCTTGATCTTTAATGGTTTAACATAAAATATTGCGATCCCTACACAACATAGGGACCGCAAATATAGGCATTTTTTCTGAAATATTCAAACCTATTCTTTTATAGGTTTCGGCCAGACTTCGGCAAACCTGGTGACCGGAAGCCGTCAGGTTGATTGATCCGCCGGGCCATCGGAGACGGTCGCTTCAGAAAAAAACTGAAGAGAAAGCGGACACAAGTAGGAATATTCAGATATTTTCCCCAAATTTGTCTGCCGATTTTGCCAGACACGCCGGCGCCGGTTCAGCCACAAAGTCGAATATGACACCAATAAGAATTGTACTGACAAATATATTCCTTCTGTTCACCTTGTCCGCATATTCGGAGAATGTGGTGGACTCACTTGTAACGGCATTCGATCACCAAAAAGGCTCTCAAGCCGCGCGGACAGCGGAAGCATTCTTTAGGTATCTGGCCGAAAGTGGATTCACCGAGAACACTGTCGAGTTGATTCCAGGAAGCGAAGCGGACAGTGTCAAGGCTCTGACTTTGTACTGGGCGGGAGAATGGTACTATGACATCCAGGATTATGACAGATCCATTGAATATTCAAGCAAGGCGCTGAGCCTCAGCCGTAAAGTGTCCGCCAAGGAAATAGAGTGCGATTGCGACAACATCCTCTCCATAGCGTACTTCCGGAAGTCAGACTTTCATAAGTCGCTGGAATACGCGAAAGCGACCCTTGCGCTGGGACGTGAGCTTCAGGATGAGGAGCGGATCACATATTCATTGAACACTTTGGCTGGAATCTGCCTTGCGTCGAAGCAGCCGGCGGAGGGCGTGAAATACGTTCTTGAGGCTATCCGCATCTGTGAGAAGCGGAATGATTCGCTGAAACTGGCTGTGCGCTGCGGCATGGCTGCGGAGATCCACCACAGCATGGGCGAGGATGAGAAGAGCCTTGAATATTCCCGCCGCGCCTATGACATCAACAAGGCCATGGGGCTGGAAGACAAGGCTGCGGTCCGGCTGTCGCAGATGGCGGCGGCGCAGATTGCCCTCGGCTGGTACGATGATGCGGAAAAATCTCTTCTTGAGGCACTTCCAGAATTGGAGAAAGCCGGAAATATGCAGTCATGGGCCATCAGTTGCAACCAGATGGGCGACATCTGTCTCCAAAAAGGGAACCATGAGAAGGCTGTCGAATATTTCCGGGCTGCGCTGAAAGTATTCACAGAGAAAGGGGACGCTTACAACAAGAGCCACTCGCACTACGGGCTAAGCAGGGCTTTGACCCCCCGCAATTCCAATGAAGCCATAGAGCATCTGATGCTGTACACACACATCAAGGACTCTCTCTATAACAGCGAGATGAATCAAGGTCTCAATGAATATAACGCCCGCTACCGCAATGAGCAGATCACCAGCGAGCGAGACCATCATCTGAACTCCAAGCGCCGGATTCTGTGGTGTTGCATCGCAGCCATCGCCTTGCTGGCGTTCGCGATCTGGTTTCTCGCCCGGAGGAACAAGTCGGTAAAATTCATCCTGGACGACACGATGGCCAAACTCGACGCGGCAAGGAAGCATACAGCCTCACGTCCGTCTCAGACTCCGGAGCGGGATGTGGTCGAGCCGTTGAAGGCCGAGATCAGAAAGCAGATCATGGAAGGGAAGGAAGTGGATCTTCAAGAGGCCGCCGCCGTGCTCTGCACCACGAGGTCGAATCTTAACCGCCAGATCAAGGCCCAGACCGGTGGCAGCAGCAGCGCCCTGGTGACCGAGGTCAGGATAGAGATGGCCAAGGAAATTTTAAGCGGACAGAAGGACAAGCCTGTCTCCGAAGTCGCCATGCTTTGCGGCATCAACGATGTGTCATATTTCATAACCTTGTTCAAAAAAGTCACAGGCACGACGCCGAAGCAATGGCGGGACGGCAACATCGGACAATAGCGGAATTTCAACGCTGATTTTGTCAAAATATGGCCAAAGAGACACATTTTGCCTCTTTGGCCATATTTATTTTGGGGCATACCGGCTAACTTTGCGACACTTATGCAAGCGTTAAAAAATAAGTCGGTAAAGATCTGGCGGCATTTTCGAAGATAGATGCCTTTTGGAGGAAGGAGTGTGCCGGCGGCGCATGACTGATGAGAAGAGACATATAGACCGAAAAGACAATCAAAGATCACCAAGTTATTTTTAAAGGATTACTATAAAACCAAAAGAATCATAATTAATAAAACTATTTCTATGGCTTACACAGAAACAACAACGACCACCTATGGTCAGCGCGTGAAAAAATCCTTCGGAGGCATCGGTTCAGGTATCCTCCTCTTTATTGTCGGCACCATCCTCCTTTGGTGGAACGAAGGCAGAGCCGTCAAGACAACCAAAATGCTCAACGAGGCCGCCGGCGTGACGGTCGAGATGACAGACATCGGCACCATCGACCCTCAGTTCGACGGCAAGCTTGTCCATGCGACAGGAATGACCGCCACCATCGACTCGCTCATCGATTCCGATTTCGGAGTAGGGGTGACCGCGGTGAAGTTCAACAGAAAGGTTGAGTACTATCAGTGGGTGGAGAACTCCAAGAGTCAGACCAAGGACAAGATCGGTGGAGGCCAGGAGACCGTCACGACCTACACGTATGAGAAGAAATGGGTGAATTCCCCTGTGGCTTCAGAAAATTTCCACGATCCTGAGTATCAAGGAGCGAACAGGATCAGAATCGCGATTGACGATCTGAGACAGACCGCCGAGAACGTTTCCTTCGGAGCCTATCGCCTGACAAAGAGCCAGATCTCATCCATTTCCGGTGATCAGCCTTATGTCTTCTCTGAGAAGGACAGCGAAAGGATCTCCAACGAACTGTTCAAGGAGGAATGCCAGGTAGACACCACACTTACTGTCAAGGTTCAGAACAATGTGATCAGCTTCGGCTCCAATTCCGGTACTCCGCAGGTCGGTGATGTGCGCGTGACCTTCACAAAGGTCCTTCCGGGAGAGGTATCCCTTATGGCCCAGGTCAGCGGCGACACGTTCGTGCCATTCACGGCCAAGAACGGCAAGTCTTTCAGCGTGCTTGAGATGGGTGTGAAGTCCGCCGACCAGATGTACGAGGGTCAGCACTCGGCCAACAAGATCTGGCTCTGGATCCTCAGAATTCTGGGTATATTCCTTGTGATCGGAGGTCTGAAGGGCATCTTCGGCTTCATCGAGACTCTCGCCAAGGTGGTTCCGTTCATCGCCAACATCATCGGGGCCGGTGTCGGTCTGGTCTGCTCGCTTGTCGGCTTCGCCTGGTCCTTCATCGTGATCGCCATCGCTTGGCTTGCCTACAGACCTGTTCTGGGAATATCCCTGATCGTGATCGCCGTCGCGCTGGTTATCTTCCTTGCGCGAGGAAAGAAAAAGGTGCAGACAGCGTGAAAGGTCTGGTAGTTAGAGCAATGATTATTATTTAAACAGCATAAAATCAACTAATTATGAAAATTATAGCAAACATGAGGAAAGCGTTTGGCCTGGCTCTGGCCTTTGCTCTCGCATTGTCATTGAGCGCTCCCGCCCAAGGGCAGAGTGTCTTGAACCAGATCGGCAAGCGTGCCAAGAACGCGCTCAACACCAGGACTACAATGGGAGCCGACAAATCCATCCAGAAGACTTTGGACAAAGCGGAGAACGCCATTGAGAAGGGAGCAACCAACGCCGGAAGAGGACGCTCCGGAAAGGGAAACGCTCCGACTGTCGGTAAAGTTCCGGCTGCCGGATCAGTGGCCGGCAACTCCGGCGGCACCATCTACTATGTCAGCGAGGCCGGCAACAACAAGAACGACGGTCTCAGCCCTCAGACTCCTGTGAAGAACCTGCAGAAGGCCTTGGACATCGCTCCTGCCGGCGCCACGGTCTATGTGGCCGCGGGCAACTATTACGGCATGCTCCGCTCGGGAAACATCTTCGTCCGCAAGCCAGTCTACATCTATGGCGGTTTCAACGAGGACTTCACCGCCCGCGACATCCTGACCTATCGCACACTGATCCAGCCTACTCCTGAGTCCAACGGCAGCGCCAAGGCTCCTACTGTTCAGCTGGAGGTCAATGTGGCCAAGTACAGCAACAATCTTGAGTACAGGAATCCGGACGTGCTGTTCGACGGTATCATCTTCGACCGCGGCAACTCGATCTCTTACTATGCCGGCAAAGACGAGGAACAGAAGGGACAGCCGGAAGGTGTGGAGACCCCAAAGATGAACCCTATCGGATCCAAGGGAATGGGCGGCGCGGATCTCTCCAACCTTGAGACCTTCACGAAAGAGACCTGCATCCTTTACCTGAACAACTCGAACGTGGATCTCACGGTTCACGACTGTGCGTTCATCAACGCTCCCAACCATGTGATCCTTGGCCTTTTCAAGGGTAGCCTGACGATTGACAACAACCTATTCGTGAACTGCAGGATGGAGGCGATGGATGCCCGCGGCTCGGATCCGAAGGAGAATTCCAGGATTGACTTCACCAACAACACGGTGCTGTTCATGTGGTCGTTCAAGCAGAATCTTGAGACCATGGGCTATGGCTTCCGTTTCCAGCCTGGCACGGATTGCCATCTGGCCAACAACATCTTCGGCTGCTCGATGTTCACTGCGCTTGACTACACGCACATCGACAGCGACAAGAACCGTGAGGCCACCCGCAACACTGTTGTGGAGAACAACGTGTTCTTCCTCAACAGGATGGGCGACCTTTCAATCCCTGGCGGCGGCAATTTCATCAACATCAGCAGCGCCGATTTCTCTGACGTTGAATACATCGACTCCGAGAGTGGCAACACGACGGTTCAGGACGCGAACATATTCAAAGGCAAGATTGACGAGGCCTATCTGAAGGGATTCCTCAATGCGTCGTACACGGCCGAGATGCAACACAACCCGAATTCGGCGGTGAACACCTTCCGTTCGGCGCTTGGCATGAACCAGATCGGCACAATGACCTCCAAGGTCACGATGTACGCCAACCGCTACAATTGGGAGAAGGCGCTCCTGCTCTTCGGTGCGATGCCGGGGTACGGAGCACAGATGCCTCAATAGTTGTGTGTTATGTATGAATATGGCGGCCTACGCGCTTCGAGCGCCCAGTCCGGGTGAATGGCCGCCGCGGCCCCACCGCCACGATTAATATTCCCAGATCAGAGATGGTCTGGGAATACTGTCCGGGTGAATGGGCGCCGCGGCCTCACCGCCACCGGAACTTCCATTACAGTTCGTAAAACAAGCACAGCCGGACATATTCATTCTAAAAAAGAGAGAATGCATCCTGCCATGAAGTGCCCTGCGGTGACATACAGGGGGCGTGGCACTTAAATAGCTGACTGTCAACAATAAAAGCATTGACCTTGTGCCATAATCAGCACCAGGTCAATGCTTATCTAATTAATATTCAACCTCTTATCTGCCACGCAGCCCACAGAGCACCCAAAATCGTGGAAGGTGCCGTCCACCGTGTAGCTCATGACTTATCTGCCACGCAGCCCACAGAGCGCCCAAAAGGAGACTATGACAATGAGCGGAACGCGGCGAAGGAGGCTAAATGGACAGGACGGCCAGAACGTTGATGAGTTCCTTGTCAATCGGTTTATCCAGTTTGATGGCCTTTCCGACAGGAACGTAAACGATCTCGTTGTTGGAGACACCTACCATGATGTTCCGCTGGCCCTCCTGCAGAGCCTCGATGCTGGCGTAGCCGAGGCGGCTGGCGAGGATCCTGTCGTAGGCGGAAGGGCATCCTCCACGCTGGAGATGGCCCAGGGTGGTGACACGGACATCATATTCAGGATACTCCTTCCTCACCCTTTCGGCGTAGTGCATCGCTCCCCCGTCCTTCGGGCTTTCGGAGACGATCACAATCGAGCTGTTCTTGCTCTTGCGGCAGCCGTGTTCGATGAATTTCTCCAGCTGGTCGATGTCGGTCTGGTCCTCAGGGATGATGGCGGCCTCGGCACCGACGGCGATGGCGGAGTTCTGCGCCAGGAAACCGGCGTCACGCCCCATAACCTCGACAAAGAATATGCGGTCGTGGGAGGTGGCCGTGTCCCTGATCTTGTCCACGCACTCGACGATGGTGTTAAGCGCCGTGTCATAACCGATTGTGGAGTCCGTACCGTAAAGGTCATTGTCAATCGTACCTGGCAGACCGATGATCGGGATGTCATATTCCCGGGCGAAATCCTGCGCCCCCGCAAGGGATCCGTTGCCTCCGATAACGATCAACGCGTCAACTCCGAACTTCACGAGATTGTCGTAGGCCTTCTTGCGTCCTTCCACCGTCATGAACTCCTCGCTGCGGGCGGTCTTCAGAATCGTTCCGCCCCTCTGGATGGTGTTGCTGACACTTTCTGTCGTAAGTTCCTTGAGATCACCGTTGATGAGACCTTCGTAGCCGCGATAGATACCCATAACCTTCCATCCGTTGTAGATCGCCGCGCGGGTCACGGCCCTGATGGCCGCATTCATTCCCGGAGCGTCTCCGCCTGACGTCAAAACTCCGATTGTCTTTATCTCTTTCATAATACCCTACTTGTTAACTGAATTCTTTATACTATCATGCAAAAGTAGTAATTTTGCAGACATTTAGTAAGCGTTAAAAAATAAGTTGAACTAAATTTGTGTCAGATTTATGAGGATAGATTTCTTTTGGAAGAAGGAGTGTGCCGGTGGCACATGACTGATGAGAAAAGGAATATAGACCATAAAGATATACAAATTGTTCAAGTTATTTTTTAATGATCACTTGGCGTCTTTCCGCAAGGAAAATGCCAAGCGGAAATAAAGTCAAAGAATAACGACATTATGACAATAGGCGACATAGATCTTGGAGTAAGGCCCGTGCTTCTGGCTCCGATGGAGGATGTGACAGACGCTTCCTTCAGAGGGATATGCAGGGAGCAGGGAGCGGACATGGTCTACACTGAGTTCATTCCGTCCGAAGGGCTGATCAGGGACGCTAAAAAGGCCTACGCCAAACTCAAGACCACCGATGCGGAGGCTCCGATAGGCATCCAGATCTACGGCAGCGACCCGGACGCGATGGTGGAGGCCGCGAGAATGGCTGACCATGCGGACGAACTTGTCGGAGGGCACGGATGCGACGTGATCGACATCAATTTCGGCTGCCCTGTCAGCAAGATCGCGGGCCGGGGAGCCGGATCGGGGATGATGAAGGACCCCGAAAAGATGGTGATGATCACGAAACGGATCGTCGAGGCCGTCGGCAAGCCGGTCACGGTCAAGACCCGCCTCGGCTGGGACGAGAGCAGCAAGATCATCGTGGAACTGGCCGAGAGGCTTCAGGACACGGGCATCAAGGCACTCACGATCCACGGTCGGACGCGCTGCCAGATGTACAAGGGAGAGGCTGACTGGACCCTCATCGGAGAGGTCAAGCGGAATCCGAGGATGCATATTCCTATAATAGGTAACGGCGACATCAACTCGCCCCGGAAGGCGAAGGAGGCATTCGAACGCTACGGGGTGGACGGGATCATGGTCGCCAGAGCCTCATTCGGCCATCCTTGGATATTCAAGGAAATCAAGCACTTCCTTGCCACGGGGGAGGAGCTTCCGCCACTTGGGGTACGGGAGCGGGTCGAGCTTGCGAAAAGACAGATGCGGCTTTCGCTGGACCTCAAAGGGGTGCCGACGGGGGTGTACGAGATGCGCCGCCACCTGTCCTGCTACTTCAAGGGACTGCCAGACTTCAAGGAGACCAGAATGCGTCTCGTGACGGAGAATGATCCTGCGGAAGTGTTCAGAATTTTGGAATATATCGCCGAAAAATGGGGAAACACTGAAATTTCAGAGACAAACAGCGTCTATGGCTTATGATTTTTTGTATCTTTGCAGTCTATGCTTGACAAGATTCTTCTTGCACCATATTATTTGACGCTGAAGCTGAGGCACGCTTGCTACGACCACGGCATCTTCAAAGTCGGCACCTGCGAGGTACCGACCATCTGCGTCGGCAACATCACGGCGGGCGGCACAGGCAAGACTCCGCACACCGAGATGATCCTGCGCACCCTGCTGCGGAGCGACGACTGGGCGTTCCGCAACATCGCTGTCCTGTCGAGGGGACACAAGCGCAACAGCGGCGGCTTCCAGCTGGTCGAGAAGGACGGGAAGGTCAAGGAATATGGCGACGAACCTCTCCAGATAAAGAGAAAGTTTCCCGGCATCACCGTGGCCGTGGACCGTCAGAGGATCAAGGGATGCGACATTCTCTGCCATCCGGAGAAGCTGAAGACCGAAAGGCGGGCCCGCAAATGTTCCGGCTCGTCGATCCCGCCGGCGGATCTGATCGTTCTGGACGACGCGTTCCAGTACAGGACGCTGCGGGCGTACTTCAACATCGTTTTGGTGGACTACAACCGCCCGACCTACAAGGATCAGCTCCTTCCTTTCGGAAGGCTCAGGGATCTGCCCCAGAGGCTTCACTACGCCGACATCATCATCGTGTCGAAGTGTCCGGCCTATCTTGAGGACGGGCAGAAGATCCAGTGGGCGGAGTCGTTCGGTCTCAAGGACTATGACCTGAAAACCTGCACGGGTACCGACAGGAAAGGTGCCGTCAAGACGCTTCTGTTCACGACGACGTGGTACAACTCCATGCAGCCGATCTTCGAGGAGGGCGATCCGAGGTACGCCTACTCCCAGAAGCTTATCCTTTTCTCGGGAATAGCGAACGACACTCCGCTTAGGATGTACCTCAGTGACGAGCACAAGATCGTCAAGCGGTTCAACTTCATGGATCATCACAACTACAACCGTTTCGACATCAGGAACATAATGAAAGCCGTGAAGGAGCATCCTACGGCGGTTGTGGCGACGACGGAGAAGGACTGCCAGAGGATTCTGGACTACAAGAGAATCCCCGAGCAACTGAAAGTCAGGCTATTCCAGGTGCCGATCGAGGTCGGGTTCCTGTCAGATCACGAAAAAGCGGTCTTCGAGAACACTCTGATGACCGCCCTTCGCAATTTCACTCCGGAATATTAATTCCTGACTATTCCTAACTTCTCCAGCAGCGCCTCCGGCTCAGGATCGTGGCCGCGGAAGCGACGGTAAAGCACATCCTCGTCCTCGCTGCATCCCTTCGAGAGAATGTTGTCACGGAACGAGTGCGACACCTCGGTGCTGAATATTCCTTTCTCCTTGAATAGACTGAACGCGTCCGCCTCCAGCACCTCGGACCATTTGTAGGAATAGTAGCCGGCGCTGTAGCCACCCGAGAATATGTGGCTGAACGAGGTCGAGATGCAGGCCTGAGGGATTGACGGAATCACATTCGAGCTCTTCAAGGCAGCCTTCTCAAAGGCGATGGTACCCAGTTCCTGCATAGTTTTAAGGTCACTGAGCCTGTCGAAGTGACCTGATTCAGAACCACCCTTCAACGTGTGCCAAGCCATATCCAGAATCCCGAACTGAAGCTGACGCACCTGCGCGTAGGCGGCATTGTAGTTCTTCGCCTCCACAATCTTGTTTATCAGAGTGTCCGGCAGCGCCTCCCCCGTCTCGAAATGACGAGCGAAAGTGTCCAGAAACTCCGGCTCGAACGCCCAGTTCTCCATGATCTGTGAAGGCAGCTCCACGAAGTCACGCGAAACATTCGTCCCGGTGAGCGATGAATATCTTCCCTCTGCGAGAATGCCATGCAGACTGTGCCCGAACTCGTGAAGCAAAGTCGTCAGCTCATCGTGGGTCAGGAGCGCCGGCTTCCCGGCAGTCGGTTTCGTGAAGTTGGTCACAAGACTGATGAACGGACGTTTCTCCACACCGTTCACGATGCTCTGGCCACGGAACTCGGTCATCCAGGCCCCTCCCCTCTTGCTTGCGCGCGGAAAGAAGTCAGCGTAGAACAACGCCTTGTGCACACCGTCAGCGTCCTTCACGTCATAGACCTTCACATCCGGGTGATATACAGGAATATCCTTCCTCTCCTCGAACGTCAGGCCATAGAGTTTCCCAGCCAGACCGAAAGCCGCGTCGATGCAGCTTTCCAGACGGAAATATGGCTTGAGCTGCTCATCGTTGATGGAATAGCGGGCGTCCTTGAGTTTCTCCGACCAGAATCCGAAGTCCCAAGGTTGGATCTCAGAGTCCTCGAAGCCGTTCGCACGGGCATATTCATAAAGTTCCTTGACCTCGGCCTTTGCGGCAGGAAGCGAAGGTTCCAAGAGTTTCTGAATGAACTCGTTGACAGTCTGAGGATTCTTCGCCATCCTTTCCTCAAGCGCATAGTCGGCATAGGTCTCGTAGCCAAGGATATTCGCTATCTTCAGGCGCGATTCGGCTATCTGGCGGCAGAGTTCGATGTTGCTGTTCTCCCCTTCCGTGGCCCTTGTGTTGTAGGCCATCCACATCTTCTGACGAAGGTCGCGGCGGGTGCTGTACTTCATGAACGCACCATAGCTCGGAGCCGAAAGGTCGAACGCCCAGCCCTCCATTTCCTTGGACTTGGCCGTCTCCACGGCAGCCTCACGCACGAAATCCGGAAGCCCCTCAAGGTCAGCCTCATCGGTAAGGTTCAGCGTGAAAGCGTTGGTCGCGGCCAGCACGTTCTTTCCATACTGGAGGGTCAGCAGGGAGAGCTGCTCGCTGAGCTTGCTGTAGGTCTCCTTGTCCTCCGCACCGAGGTTGGCTCCGCTGCGCACGAACGACTTCCAGGTCTTCTCCAGAAGCCTCGCCTGATCCGGCTCCAGCCCCTCTGCGCTCTCGTGCACGGCCTTGACACGGGCGAACAGCGGCTCGTTCAGCGAGACGTACATTGAATATTCAGTCATCATCGGGGAGACTTTCTCCGCGATGCCCTGCATCTGATCGTTCGTGTCGGCCTCCATCAAATTATAGAATATGCCGGCGGCATCGTTCAGACGACCCCCTGCCTCGTCCAGAGCGGCGATCGTGTTCTCGAAAGTCGGCGCGTCCGGATTGTTCACGATAGCGTCAATCTCGGCCTTGGCCTCGGTGATGGCTTGCTCGAACGCAGGCAGGTAATGCTCAGTCTTGATCTTGTCGAACTGAGGCGCGCCATACGGCAGCGTGGAATCTGTAAGCAATGGGTTCATGTTGTCGTCACAGGATGATAGCAGACACAGGAACGCTCCCGCGGCCGCAATGATTCTTTTGTCCATAAATATATTTCAATGTTATTCAGTGTCAAATCAACGCTTTACCTCAGTTAAGTAACCTTCAAAAAAATAACCTGCATCATCTTAAGGAATCTTTTCGGTCTAGATCTCTTTCTCGCAGTCGCCCTGGATCTGGTAGTTTGTCCTGGCGAAGAGGGCGTCCAGACGGGTCATGAAGCCCTCTGGGTTGCCGCCACGGATGTCCCGTGTCATGCGTGAGATGAGCATCATCGGGGTTTCGGATCCGACTGGGGTGTAATACCGCATCAGGTAGTTCAGGAAACCATGCTTCACCTCCCTGTTCGGGAAGCCCAGGCGATACATCTGGAAATCCTCGTCGTAGCCCTTGATGGTGAGGTAGCCGCTCTGGTAGAGGAGCGGGACTGGGTTAAGGAACGCCGAGCCGATGTCAGTAAGAAGCGAGGAGTCTGCCTCCTGCTCCGACAGGCTCGTGATGTCGTACGAGGTGTTCTTCATTACCTTGACGAGGAAAGACGGCGTGCCTGTCTCGAACCAGTACTCCTTGAACTTAAGGCTGTCAAATGTGTTCAGGAGGCTGAATGGATTATAGATCCCCATTGAATCTTCGCAGAAATGATAGCCGTCGTACATCATGGCAAGCTTCTGACGGCACTCATCGTCGGAAAGTCCGTAGGCCTCGGCGAGTTTCCTGACACTCTCAGAGAAATAGTCATTGAGATCCGCCTCTGAAATTCCGCAGATGTCAGTGTAGCGCGCGTCCATCGAGATGTCCTTCGGGTTGTTCAGGTCGCTGAACACACTCATCTTCCCGATCTTCGTGACCCCGGTGAGGAAGCCGAAACGAATGAACGCATCCTTGGACTTCATCACGCCGTAGAAGCCGCGGAGCGTCTCGCGCATCTTATCCTGAAGCTCCGGACGGTCAAGATTGTCGATGACGGGTTTGTCATACTCATCAATCAGGATTACAACCTGACGGCCGGTCTTGTTGAAGGCGCACTCTATCAGGTTGTCGAAGCGGACTGGAAAAGTCTTGTATTTTTTTACAACTCCAAATCGTGATTCAAGGGTTTCCAGTTGTCTCCCGATTTTATCATTCAACGCCTCCATGTCAGCATAGCTGGCTCCGCTCAGATCGAGATGCAGCACCGGGTACTCCGTCCAGTCCTTCTCCAGCGACGCCACTGCCAGCCCGTCGAACAGCTCCTTCCTCCCCTTGAAATACGCCTCCATTGTCGAGATCAGCAGACTCTTGCCGAACCGCCTCGGACGGCTCAGGAAGTAGTATTTCCCTGTAGCCGCCAACTTGTAGATAAGCGCGGTCTTGTCAACATAGACATACCCGCCCCTGCGGATGTCCTCAAAACTCTGTATTCCAATCGGGTATAGCATACGGCCTGTCCTTTTTGTTCATTACTTGCAAAGATAGGAACTTTTTTGGACATGGACACATAAGGTGTAACGACATGAAATTATCTGGCGCACGGTATAATTCGAGCATAAACAAAAAGGAGGGTGTGTTTCATTAGACAGATAAAAAACTATTACCAACATCAAGATGGTGACTTCGGGGCATTTATGAATCACACATCCATTCGAACACAAAAAGAGGGGAGCGACTGATGTCGTTCCCCCACTTAATATATTGACAAGCTATCTATTCGGCTTTTTCGCTTCCGCCTCCGATAGCCTTGTTGTAGAGGGTTTCTCTTTCAGGGAAGACATAAGTCCATCCGTTGTTCTCGTCAACACCGATCTGGATGGCGATGGAGTCGTGGATGTTGCCGCCCTTGCTGAGTCCCTTTCTGTTGATAGGAAGCTTCCAGCGCTTGTAGTCGCTGAACCCGAAGCCTTCGCCCCAGAGTTCGAGCTCGCGGTAGTTCCTGATGTCCTTGAGCAGGGCCTCGCCTGTGGTGGCGCAGTTGTAGGTTGTCCTGCCGGTCTCGACGTTCAGTTTGTTGAGGGCTGCCTGTGCGGCGCTTTCGTTGCCAAGATAGTAGTTCGCCTCGGCCTCGATGAGAACCATTTCAGAAGTCCTGATGAAAGCTAAGTAGCCAACACCAGGGGTTCCGAAAGTGTAGTACTTGAGGTGGTCGCCAAGCCTGTAGTAACCTTGTGCGTAAGGAGCTGTGAGCCCTGTGACGGCCTTGCTGGCGACATAAGCCTTAATCTCTGCGTAAAGTGCGTCGTTCTTGACCACTTTCTTGTTGTTCTCCACGGTGAATCCGAGATAGCCTTGACCCTTGTCAACATCGCCGTCCTTGTAGGAAGGGAACTTGTCTATGGTGAGGAACAAAGCCTTGCGGACATCGTTGTTGTCGGTGATCTGGTCAGTAAGTTCGGTGTTGATTCCACCGGCTCCGTTGGAGGATGCGGAAGCGTAGTAGCCGTTACAGGAGAACTGTGTTCCGTAGGTCCAGTACCACTGGTTCTCGGTCTCGTCTCCGAAACTTCCGAAAAGCCATTCGCTGTTAGGTCTGCAGAACCCATCGTTATAAGCCTCACCTTTCACAAGAGGATGGCCTTCCTCCGCAAGTTTTGCCTCTGAGAGAGCTTTTGCATAGTCCTGTCTGGTGAGAGCCGCTCTTGCATAGACGGCATGGGCTACATTCACGTCCGGAATCCAAACATCGCCCTCTTCACGGGTCACACTTGTCTTTCCGAAGTTGGTGATGGCCTCCTCGCAATCAGCATAGATCTGAGCGTAAACCTCAGCCTGGCTGGAGACCGCAAGATCGCCCGTTGACTCATCAAGTCTGAGCGGAACTCCGTCTGAGGATCCGTTGTTGGAGTCCACCCAACGCTTGGCGTAGTATTGGAGAAGTTTCTGATAGCCATAGGCCCTGAAAGTCAAGGCTGCACCCTTGATGAATGATTTCTCCTCGTCAGTGGCGGAGCTTGCGTCAATCTTTGCAAGAATCGTGTTCGCCTGACCGATGATGTTGTAGTAGTAGTACCAGGCATATATCGCATACTTGGCTGTCTTGCTGTTGCAGAAGCCCAGATTGTGGACCGTAGACCAACCTGAGGCGTAGGCGTTGTAGGTGTAGTCTTGGCTCGGGTAGTTCTCGAAGAGCCTGATCACGGCGTTCTCTCCGCAGTCTCCCTGGCTTCCCATATACTGCTGGGAACACATTGTCTGTGCGATTCCGTTCAGTGACGCGTAGGCGTTCTGGAAGTTGACGACAGCGAGTTCCGCACTCACGGAGTTTGTCGGAGCGGTGTCGAGATAGTCCTTCCCGCATCCTGACACGATGGCCGCTCCGGCTGCGAATATACCTATAATTTTAACTAAAGATTTCATATTCAATTCTTTATTTGATGGTTTAGATTAAAGATCAAGAGTTACACCAAGGTTGAACACACGCGCTGTTCCGTAAGTGTCATCGGATGATCCGGTGAAAGAGTACTGAGGGTTCATACCCTTGAGGGATGTGATGGTGACAAGGTTCTCCACGCTGGCGTTGAGGAGGATGCCTTTGACATTGATCTTGTCGGTCAGTCTCTTAGGGATGCGGTAGCCGAGGTTGATGTTCTTCACGACAAAGTAGGAAGCATCCTGAAGCCAGCGGCTGCCGGCGGCGTTGTTGAACTTGCTTCTCTCGAAATCAACGATCGGAATTCCGTCAGGATCGATTCTGTTGGCTTCTGTCATTCCGGAAGGCTGGGCTGTCCAGGACTTGAGGATGTCCTTGTGGTTCTGGCTTGCGCTGGATGCGCTGCCGGTGGACATCAGGCTGGAGTAGGAGCCGTCGTAAACCTTTCCGCCGAGGCTGTAGGTGAAGAGTGCGCTGAGGGTGAAGTTCTTCCAAGAGAGTGAGGTGTTGAACGAACCGTAAGCCCAAGGAATAGCGGATCCGCACCAGTCGCGAAGCGCGTAGTTGTAGTCGTAGGTGTAGTCTGTGCCGTTGATGGTCACAAGCTCGTTGGCCGCCTGCGCTTTCTCTTTCATCTCAGGGTCGATCTTATAGAGTGAGTAACCGTTGGTCTGATCGACTCCGACGAAGTTGTAGGCGTAGAACTCATAGACTGAGTGTCCTTCCTCGTACCTGCGGATGCTGCTGACTGTGATTGGCTCGTGGTCAGGGAGGGTGATGATCTTGTTCTTGAGGAATGTGGCGTCAAAACCTACGTTCCAGAGCCAGTGGCCGTTTCTGATGACATCAACATCTGTCGAGAACTCGACTCCTCTGTTGGAGACAGATCCAATGTTTTTGCTGACAGACAAATTCCAACTGTCTTCCTGATGTGACCAAGAACCTGCGGATAGCGGAAGCGGCACGTTGAAAAGAAGATCCTTGGATCTCTTGTCGAAGTAGCCTAAGCTGAAGTTGACTCTGTCGAACGCGCGCCCTTCAACGGCAACGTCGATTGTCTGGGTGGTCTCCCAGCTGATGTCGTTGGCTGCGAGGCTCTTCTTAATAAGGGATGTCTTTCCACCGTTCTTGTCAATCTCGTACAGAGCCTGGTAGCCGTATAAGCCTACTCCCGCGTCATTGCCGACCTCTCCGAACGCGGCGCGTAGCTTGAGGGCGTCGATCTTGTCCACGTTCGCCATAAAGCTTTCCTTCTTGATGTTCCAGTTGGCACCCACCGAGAAGAAGTTGCCCCAGCGGTTGTCCGGATGGAATCTTGATGAGCCGTCACGACGGAATGAAGCGTCGAAGAAGTACTTCTCATTGAAGTTGTAGCGGACGCGGGCGAGGTATGACTCTACCCTGTAGGTGTCGTTGAAACCGGTCGTGTAGGAATCGGTGAGGAAGTTGCCCATAACGATGTTCCCAGGAACGGCCATATTCGTGTTCATCGAGCTCTGGTACTTACGGAGGTAAGAGTAGTTCTCGTGACCGGCGAGGACATCGACGTGGTGCATTCCGAAGTCACGCTCCCAGTTCAGCATCTGTGAAAGGGTGTAGTCGTGGTAGCGGTAGTGGGTGTCGATGTAACGTCCGTTGTTTGTCGCTCCGTCGCCGATCTCAGGGTTGTTGTATGCCTCAGTGGCGGTTGTGGAGTGGTTTACGATTCCCTTCACCGTGGCGGAGAATCCGTAAGGCAGGGTGACTGTGGCGAACGCCTGGCCGCCGAGCACGTTACGGTGTGAGTTCTGCTTGTCGGTTCTGAGCTCGTAGGCGATGTTTCTGTTGTCCAGATAGTCGGATGAGGTGTCGTACTGCTTGTTACCGCTGGCGTCGAGGGCGAATGTGCCGTCGGCGTTGTGAAGATAGTAAGGGTAGATAGGTGCGGTGTATCTCGCGATGTAGAACGGGTTGCCGTATGCGTTGCCCGATGCCTTGTCGTTGAAGTTCCTCTCGGAGACGGTTGCGTTGACGTTTACACCTGCCTTGAACCATTTGTTAGGCGTGAAGGTGGTGTTGATACGTCCAGTCATTCTCTCGTAGTCGCTGGCGACGATGTATCCCTGCTCGTTGGTGTAGCCGAGGGAGGCATAGACATTGAACTTGCTGGAGGCCACACTACCGGACACGGAGTAGTCCTGACGGTAACCTGTGCGCTCGACGGCGTCGAACCAGTTGAGGTCGTCATAGACGCTCTTCCTCTTGGCGACGAGCTTGCCGTTGGCATCGAACAGTGCCGTGTTCGCTCCGTCGTAGATGTTCAGCTTGGCGTAGTCGGCGATGAGGTGCTCTGTGGCGTAGGTTCCGGCGGCGGCAGCGTCAAGCTTGAGGGAACTGTGCATAGCGTAGTTTCTCATAGCTGTCCAGGACACCTCCATCCACTCGTCAGGGTTGAGGGTCTCATATTCCGGAAGACCACGGGTGTAAATACCTTGGTTGATCTTCACAGTGATGGATGGGTCTGTCGAACCACGGCCGCTCTTCGTGGTGACGAGAACGACTCCGTTGGCGGCGCGGTTGCCGTAAAGCGCGGAAGACGCCGCATCCTTCAGGACGGAAATGCTTGCGATGTCAGCAGGGTTGATCTCAGCGATGTTCCCTTCAAACGGAGCTCCATCGACAACGAACAGAGGTTCGTTGGATCCGTTCACGGAACCGAATCCGCGGATTCGGATTGTCGGGGCGGCTCCAGGCTCACCGTAGGTGTTGTTGACCTGCACGCCAGGTGCGGCTCCTTCCAAAGCACCTGTGGCTGAGGTGGTTGTGCGGAGCTCAAGTTTCTTCTCGTCGATCTGGGAGACTGATCCGGTGATGGACTCCCTCTTCTGTGTACCGTAGGCCACAACGACAGTCTCATTGATCGAGTTGGCCTCTGCGAGCAGTGTGATTGACACATAAGGGGCGATCTTGACGGTCTGGGCCTTCATTCCGAGGAAAGAGACCTCAAGTTGTGTGGCGTTGGCCGGAACGTTGGAAAGTGAGAACTTACCGTTTGCGTCGGCGTAGGTTCCGATGGTTGTTCCGGAGACGATGATGGATGCGCCGGCTACCGGCTGCCCGTCATCCGCGTTCACGACTCCAGAGACATTCTGGGTCTGGGCCCATGCTGCACCTATGCTGATGAACAGGCACAGCGCGATTGTAAATAATTTTTTACCCATAAGCTTGAAACTTTTGTTAAACTTAGCTTTTTATTATTGAATATTGAACTAGTATTCCAATGTCTTTTATATATCAATTTTACTCATAACTTCGTTCCTTCGGGGCTGTTTGCTCCAACCTAAAACGAATCTGTCACAGAACCAAATGTTAAACCCGCTTACAAACTAAATAAAATATTTTGACAATTCCAACAGTTGTGCAAACTTGCTTTGGTGAATTAATATTTAATGTTTATCGTTTTACCCAATCGTTATATTCAATGCTCAAAAGATTGCTCTGACTAAACTGTTAACGAAATTAGGGTAAAACTAACAATTTAACACGTCATAAAAAAATAACTATATCGTTTCAACGGTGCGGATGATATAAAACACAACCCCAGAGACCACCGGAATGGCGGCAAAACTTATCTTTCATCTTGTAACAATCCGTCATATACAATCAATTTTAAACAAACCTAAACAAACTTAAACAGTGAACGCGGTCTCCTCCGTTCATTGGCACTGGCTCAGCGCTGAGATAACACGAAGACAGTCAAAGTTGACCGAGACCATGAACTTTTGACAAGATAATTACATTTTCTCGAAATCACAACAGATTCGCGATAATATTTCATAAAAACAGGAGGGATTACTTTATCGTTATAAGTTTTTGAGACATAATCGTTGGCCCTCTTAAATATTTTGAACCAACATTATCATTAAATTCATTGTTTGATCTTTTTTAACTTATAAATTTATTGAGCAATGACACAGATTTCATTTCACGAAGTATGCAGGTTGTGGAAACAGGAGAAAAAAATGTATGTCAAGACATCCACAATGGCTGCATATTCGCTTATCATTCAGAATCATCTTGAACCACAATTCAAGACTCTGAACGAAGTGACGACTCATTCCGTACAGAAAATGATTGATCGCAAACTAAAAGATGGACTGAATGTGACGACCATCAAAGGAATGTTGATAGTCTTGAAGATGATTGTCAAGTACGGTGAAAAACACGGCCGGATCGAACATAGGATCATAGAGGTCAGATTCCCCACCCCAAGGATGAAGCCAAGGTTATATGTCCTGACGGTGAGCGAGGAGCAGCGTATGCTTGAATATCTCACCACTCATTCCGACCGCTACAATCTTGGTCTGCTGATCTGCTTGTACACCGGCATAAGAATAGGAGAAGTCTGCTCCTTGAAATGGGGAGATGTGGACTTTGATTCGGGAACAATCCGAGTGCGCAGGACGGTACATAGAATTTATAAGATCGATGGCGGGGATAAGCATTCCGAACTCACAATCGACTCGCCAAAGACAGCCGAGTCATGCCGGGACATCCCGATAACAGGTGATCTGGCCACTGTCCTCAATGAATATGCCGGCAGCGCGCCATGCAACCGTTTCGTGATTTCAGGCCTCACTCATCCAACCGAGCCACAGACCATGAGAAACCATTTCAAACGTGTCGCCGCCACCCTCGGGTTGTCAATGCGCCGTTTTCACGGTCTTCGCCACACCTTCGCGACCCGATGCGTTGAAAGCAAATGTGACTACAAAACATTGAGTTCCATTCTTGGTCACTCAAACGTGAGCACCACGCTGAATCTCTACGTTCACCCGGGAATAGAGCAAAAGCGGAAGTGCGTCGAAGACATGATCCGGTCCATCGTGTGAAATCATGGTGGAGGATAATTTGTTGATATTTAACAATATAGTCCATAGTCTTGCGCCGATGTGAACGTAAGACATGTGCCCATATTCAACATATTCAATGACTTATCCTCCACCACCCATGCAAACGCACGCATTGATGACTTTGAAATTAGTGGTCTATAACAATTGATAGTAAGCGAAACAGCCTGAAATTCTTGCTAAAAGCTAAGTTTAACAAAAGTTTCAAACTTATGGGTAAAAAATTATTTACAATCGCGCTGTGCCTGTTCATCAGCATAGGTGCAGCATGGGCCCAGACAATCAGGGTGTCCGGCACGGTCACGGACGTGACCAACGGTGAACCCGTTGTGGGCGCGGCTGTGCAGCTCAAAGGGAGCTCCAGCACTTACGCCTTGACAGACGATCTTGGAAATTACCAACTTTCTGTTCCTTCCAACGGAACTCTGTCAGTAAGCTGTCTTGGTTTTCTTCCTGTGGAGATGCCGGTCAGTGGCAGAACCCTTTTGAACATTACACTGAAGCCTGACACACAGACTCTTGACGATGTCATCGTGGTGGCTTACGGAACAGTGCGCAGGGAAGCGAACACCGGTTCGGTTGCATCCGTGAAGAACGAGCAGCTCGCCCAGGCACCTGCGACATCCGTTGACAAGATGCTTTCCGGTAAGATGGCCGGTGTGTCCATCACTTCCGGTTCAGGGCAGCCGGGATCAACTTCCACAATCCGTGTGCGTGGTACGTCCTCAATCAACGCAGGTAACGAGCCTCTTTGGGTTGTCGATGGTATTCCTGTGATGTCCAGCGACTTCCGTCAGCTTTCGTCTGTCGGTGTCGGCGGTGGTTCATCCTCTACTTTCCTCAACCCTAACGACATCGAGTCGATCACCGTCCTCAAGGATGCGGCCGCCGCTTCTGTTTACGGCTCCCGCGCCGCCAACGGTGTCATCCTCGTGACCACAAAGAGTGGAAAGAGCGGAAAGGCAAGATTCACCGCAAGGGCGAAATTCGGAGCTCAGCAGCTGATCAACGACAACAACCTCCGTCCTCTCACAGGCGAGGAACTTCTTGACTATAGAAGAGTCTGCGCCGTTAACGCCGGCTACAACCCTGACGATCCTACATCCCAGTACTACTTCCCATACACCTTGCTCAAGGACGGAACCACAAACTGGTACAAGGAGCTTACCAGAATGGGCAGCATGCAGGAGTATGAAGTCAACGCAACAGGTGGTACCGACAAGGCTTCCTACTACTCTTCCCTTGCCTACCACAAGAATAAGGGAGTTTTCTACGGAGTTGACTATGAGCGTTTCACCGCCCGTGTTAATGCTGACGTGAAACTTACGTCCAAACTCTCGACCGGCGCCAGAATCAACGCCAGTCTTTCTGACTCCAACTCAGGACAGATGGGTAACCTCTACTATTCAAACCCTCAGTACGCAATGTGGGGCATCCTTCCTTGGACTCCGTTCAAGAATGAGGACGGCTCATACAACGTGAAGATTCCTGAGAACTCGAACACCAATCCTCGTGCCAATGCCGAGTACGACATCTACAACGACAAGGACTACCGTCTTCAAGGTTCCCTCTACCTTGAGTGGAAGCCGATCCCTCAACTGTCATTCAAGACCACCAACGGAATAGAGTTCCTCTATGAGGATTCAAAGCAGTACTGGGCACCGGAAACCAACGAGGGTTCCACAACCCTTTATATGATTGGAACAAAGGATGTCCGTTACACGACTTCCAACACCATCACTTATGACGACAAGTTCGGTGATCATTCCATCCGTCTGCTTGTTGGTCAGGAGGCCATGACCGACACCTACAACTATCTTGGTGGCAAATCTCCTAACGTTGACCCTCTGATCCCTTACCCTACAACATCAACTGATGCCCAGGACGGTGTCCTCTACAACTTCTCCGAAGAGTCAATGCTATCTTTCTTCGGTGTGGCGGATTACAACTATCTCAACAAGTACTATCTTCAGGCTTCTCTCCGTGCTGACGGTAGCTCCCTTTTCGGATCTGACAACAGATGGGGCGTGTTCTGGTCCGTCGGAGGTTCATGGAACATCTCCAAGGAGAACTTCATGAGGAACTCCAACCACTGGATCAGCAGCCTGAAACTCCGTGCTTCTTATGGTGTGAACGGTAACAACAATATAGCCGCCTACAGGGCTTATGGGATCTATACCACAGCAACTTATGCGAACCTCGTCGGAATGGTTCCTTCAAGACCTGCGAACCCTGATCTTTCATGGGAAAAGAACAAGACTTGGAACTTAGGTCTTGACTTTGGATTCTTTGATGACAGACTTACCGGTAGCGTGGATGTTTACCAGAGAAAGACAGACGACATGCTTCTTTCGAAGCAGGTCCCTTATACGACCGGTTTCGCAACCAACTTCATGAACATCGGTTCCATCCGAAACCGTGGAGTAGAGTTCCAGCTTGAGGGTGTCCTCTTCCGCAACAGCGACTGGCTTTGGACCGCCGGCTTCAACATCGCGTTCAACAGATCCAAGGTTCTTGACATAGGTGACTCCGAATTCCTTACGGTTTCCGACAGCCGTGTCAGCAGTTCAAGTTCAAATAGTGGAACCCCTGCAAGAATCGTGAAGGACAAGAGTCTCTACACTTTCTATCTTCGTGACTGGTATGGTGTCAACCCTTCAACCGGAGCCGGTCTCTGGTACGATAAGGATGGTAAGCTGACCTCTGATATAAACAAGGCTCGCTACGTTTACAAAGGATCTCCGGAGCCAAAGGCCACAGGTGGTTTCAACACCAGTCTCTCTTGGAAGGGTTTCAACCTCTCCGCTTTCTTTGAGTTTGTCGCAGGCAACAAGGTTGTTGTCTCCAACAACTATATCGATGACGGTTATGACATGACCAAGAACACTTCCACAGCTGCTCTCAACTATTGGAAGAAGCCGGGCGACACAGGCGTGACGCCTAAACCTGTCGCAGGACAGCCGGGTCGTTATTTCGTTGGTTACTCAACCAGATTCATGCAAGATGGCAGCTACCTCCGTATAAAGGATGTGACTTTGTCATACAGTCTCCCTGAGGTCGCTTTGAAGACTATCGGAATGAAAGGCGTTAGAGTTTACGTGAGCGCGCTCAACCCTTACACCTTCCATAATCTTATGGCAATGGACCCAGAGGTCGGCCCTTTGGGCTATAGCCTCGGCGCCGCCCACTCTATGGTTAAGACATTTGTCGGTGGAGTTGAATTATCATTCTAAAAAAACGTGAATTATGAAAAGAACACTTATATATATTATCGGTGCCGCCGCCCTTCTCAGTGTGACAGGATGCGATAAGGATTTCCTCACCAGAGAGCCAAAACTCAGCCAGAGTACCGAGTTGACATTGGCTACCTACGATGGATTGAAGAACGCTACTTTCGGTGCCTACTACTATTTGGCTTCCACCGGTTGGTACGGAGCTGATTGGATTCTCGATGCCGAGATGCGTTCGGGCAACGGCAAGAAATCCTCTTACAAGAACTCCGGTCGCTGCACCCAGTCCTACACCTGGAACTACACGGAGGACAACTCTTCAGCCATGTGGGCTTACTGCTACTACACAGTAGCGATGGCCAACAATGTGATTGACAATCTTGAAGGAAAGGAGACAGCTGAGGTCACGACTCAGGATCTGAACAACCTCAAGGCCGAGTGTCTGTTCCTCAGGGCTTTCAGCCATTTTGAGAACGTCCTCACTTTCGGACAGCCTTACACCTATGTCGTAAAGAACGACAAGGAGAGTCTCGGTGTTCCTTATGTTTACCACACCGATCCTGCCGGAAAACCTGCTAGAGAGACTGTCATCTCTAACTACGAGAATGTGGTTAAGGATCTTCTTGAGGCCGAGAGCATCATCGACCCGGCATACGTTCATGAAGGTACTGCCGATCCTGCGGCTACGGTCAACATCAACACAATCCGCGCCTTGCTCTCGAGGGTTTACCTCTACATGGGCGAATGGCAGAAAGCGGCCGACTACGCCACGTTGGTCATCAACAGCGGCAAGTACAAGTTGTGGACGGCGGATGAATATCCTACCGTCTGGACAGCCGACGCCGGAACCGGAGAGGTCATCCTTGAGGTTTACGGCAAGCGTTCGAACAGTGCCTACGGATCATGGGATGACATTTCCTGGATGACAAGCCCTGTCGGTTACGGGGATCCTCAGGTCGCACCTTCACTTTTGGCTATGTACGAGGACGGTGATGTGCGCCTCAAGACTTACAGAACCGATGAGAAAAAAGAGTCCGGTTGCTGGTGGACAAGCAAATACGCAGGCAAGGGCGACAACGCATCCCCTGACTGCAACAACGTGGTGGTTCTTCGTCTGTCCGAGATGTACCTCAACAGGGCCGAGGCTCTGAAGAACGGCGCCTCTATTCCAGGTGTCACAGCCGTGAAGGATCTTAATGAGATCGCTGGCATTCGTGGTGCGTCAGCCTACACTTCCGCGGGTCAGAACGACATCGAGACCGAGCGTCGTAAGGAACTTGCATGGGAAGGTCACTACATCTATGACCTTGCCCGCTGGGGTAAGTCTGTTACCCGTACCGAGTCTGAGTACACACTGTGCACAATGAATCTCAATGTCGCGTTCCCTGGTTACCAGTGGGCTCTTCCTATTCCGAAGAGAGAACTTGACATCAATGAGAATCTCGTTCCGAATCCTGGATATTCAACTTCTAAATAATGCTTTGTATTATGAGAAATACTTTAAAATATATTGGATTGGCACTGGTCGCGGCTACGGCCCTGATCTCGTGCGACAGCAACGACCCTTCAAAGTTTGATGACAAGGATGCGTTTGTGGCGTTCGACAAAACATCGGTTTCCTTGTCTGAGGATTTTTCCTCTGCCGGGGCCGTCTATAAGATCCCTGTGACCCTTGCGTCAGTCAAAGGTTTGGAGGAGACTGTCAAGTTTGAGGTTGTCTCTCCTGAGACGAAGGGAGCGAAGGAGGGAGTGAACTTTGAGGTGCTCACTTCTTCAGGCGTGCTTTCATTCAATGCCGAGAATCGTACCCAGTACATCGAGGTGAAGACAATCTATGATGGTGTTTACACCGGTGATCTTAAGTTCACCATCAACCTTGTCGGAACGGATGCCGTTCCTGCTGGTTCTGAAGGAATATGTACTGTGACCATCAATGACATTGACCACCCGCTCAGCTTCATGCTTGGCAGTTACACCGCCACCGGTGACAACTTCTGGGATGGACCTGTCACATGGACAATGACGTTCTACAAAGATCCAGATGATGACCATATGGTTTGGATTGACAACCTGTTCCAGGTTGACGGATGGGCTAACGAGAAGACTCGTTATTATGGTACAATCAACGATGATCACACTATCCTTAACATTCCGTTCGGACAGGAAACTGTGTACAAGTATTCCAACGGCAACCCTGTGACCTTGTTGGGCTTCGATGGCACCAGCGGTTATGACAGTGGTTCTGTTGATGTCAAGATTATCAATGAAGGCGGTAAAGTCACCCTTGATTTTGGAACAGAATGGGGTGTTTGGGTAAGGATTGAGGGTGCAGGAAACCTCAACATCATCAAGCCAGGTATCAAGGCGGTTAAAAACTAGAAACAGAAAGTATATGAAAAAGATATTTGTCATACTTCTTGCGGCCACGGCGGCTCTCGCCAGCTGCGTGAAATTTGAAGAGGATGGCCAGATTGATTACGATTCAACCTCTGCACCGGATGTCACGGTGCAGGTGGTTGCCGATGACTCCATCCACGTGACCATCACCGGAAAGGCTGGTACAGGGTTCTATTCCTATGCCGTGTTGGCCGGAGCTGAGCAGACATTGGATGCGGAGAAACTTCTTAAAAAATCCTATACAGCTCTTGAATCCGGAGTTATAGACTTTTCAAAAGAGTCTTCTGTCGAGTTTGGTGTAGGTGAGCTTACTCCAAACGCTACCTACACAGTATATGCTGTCGCCGCCAGCACTATGGGTGTCGTTACTGAGGTCAAGACGGCATCCGCAACTACTACCGACAGCACTGCGCCTGGACTCTCGAACCTCTCGGTCAGCTCTACTGACACGACATTGGTGTACACAATCTCATACAACGACCCTGTCTCTTTGGGAAACGGAGAGGTTACAGCCCATGTCTATGCAGTCAATGGTGAGTACGACAAGGTGAACAAGGTTCTCGTTGAGTACAGGAACTACAAGGTGCCTGCAACGTGTCTGGCAACGAATGGCAAGAATCTTATCGTCAGCCTTCCAAGGGAGGAGGCCATCCCTGGTGCCATCGTCACGCTTACCTATACCGCCGGCGTTGTGGTCAACGGAGTCGGCACGCCATGTGCGGCCTACAACAACAGCGTTGTTGACGGAAACGGAAAGGTGACCATAGGCATTGGTGGAGCTTACGATAATGTAAGTTTCGATTTTACCCTTGACGAGACCTGGCCTGCTGACACAGTGGTTTACTACAGCGATTGGACCAAACTTATGCCGGTGGCTTACAGCAAGAGTGACTACGAACTTGCCGGAGCGACAAAAGACGCCAACTTCAAGGTTAAGGTTGTTGACGGCAACGGAAGAACTGTAACTTACGATGCGGCTAAGTTTGACAAACTCACACCAGAAGCTGTGGGCTTCATGCTGAATGAGGATCCTGGTTACGGTACATCTTTGTCCTTCACAATCGCGGAGGGGTCCTTCGTTGATCTTTTCGGCAACGCGAACAATGAGTTCACTTCAGAGGGCAACTACTATTGCTCTTACGGCTACAGCCTTGAGGACATTATTGGTGAATACACTGTCAATGGTGTCAGCTATTGGGAAGGTAAAGATGAAACCAAGGCTTGGATCATTGAGAAAAGCAATGATGCTAAAAAAGGTAACGTGATGATAACCACCTATTGGGGAGTGAAGTGCGACTCGCCGATCTATGCCTATTTCGACAAGGATGCCGGCATCTTCACGATTCCTGATTTCCAGAAGTTCTACACGATCAAGGATAAAGAAGGCAATGCTGCTAAAGATGTTTATTTAGCGTGCAACACCAATGATGACAATGCTGCCGTCAACATGAAAGTCCTTGCTCCTGGCTCTTTCTCCGGGAATGACCTTTGGTTTGGTTACTATCTGAAAGATTTGGCGGATAGTAAAAAGAGCGAATGGGGAAATCTGTTCAAAACGGTAAGCGGAACACGCACCGAGTAGTCTCCACCTGCATTTGAGATAGGTGAAAGGGAGCCGCTGGCGCGGCCCCCTTTTCGCCTTAAATGATATTCAGCCATAATAATTGATTTTTGACATGAGAAAACTTATTTTGACAGCTGTTCTGGCGATTGGTCCATTCATGATGGCCAGCGCGCAGAAACCGACGACCACCTATCCTTACCTATACCCTCAGTTCACTGACGGTAGGGTTGTGATGGAGACGGGGAACATGAATGAAAAGAAATTGAACATCCATCTCCGCGCAGATAAACTTCACTACATTGACAATGACATCATCAAGGAGGCGTTCCTTAACGATGTGAAAGCGGTGGAGATCGGGAACGACATATTTATCCCCGTCTTCGGACGCATGATGAAAGTCATCGCCAAGAACGACAACGGTTGCGTGGCGGCCGAGATCCTTGGGGATTTCGAGGCGGCGCGCGAGGCCAAAGGTGCCTATGGCACATCTTCTACCTCGTCCTCGACCATGAAGCTTACCTCGCTTCAGACAGACGCACAGGTAAATCAGAACTACATGAACATATTCAATGAGAAGGAGCAGGGAATGGAATTGAGGGTGCGGACAACGTATTATCTCATCACACCGAAGTTCAAGGTCAAGGCAAACAAGAAAGACGTGGACACTTCCTTGCCTGCCTATGCCGCTACTGATTACAAATCGTTTCTCAAGTCTCACAAGGTCAAGTGGAGTGACCCGCAGAGTCTGCTCACGGTCGTTGACTTCCTGAACAATTATTAATCTTATTCCACTATGAAAGTATTGCCACATGCCGCGCTCGTTTGGGGCGTTTTGATCTCTGTGATTTCCTGCGATGTCGGGGAGACTGCCTTGGATGAGGAAGTTACGGATTCTTCTCAGGTCAAGGAGGTTTTCGGAGAGAACCTTCCGGAAGAGAGCCTGCTCAAGGAAATGAACATCAAGGTGGACGAAGGACTGGCGGAGACGCTGGAGAAGGCGACAGACAAAAACGGATTCGTGAAACTGCCGGAAGTGAGATCCATGAACAATCTTGGAATCATTCGGATGCGACGCCTGTTCCCTGATGCCGGAGAGTTCGAGGCCAGGACCAGGGCCGAAGGACTCCACCTTTGGTACGTGTTGAGCTATGATGAGTCGAAGGCGATGACCAGGGCCTCTGCCGAGTTGGCACTCCCGGGGGTGGATGTGGTCGAATACTGTCCGAAAATCTCGATAGTGGGTGAGCCTGAGGTCGTTTCTCATGAGGCAAGCGTCAGGGCGGCATCATCAGGAACGTTTGACGACCCTATGCTGAGACAGCAGTGGCACTACTACAACAACGGTTCGGCGTCTTCCTCGGTCAGTGGATGTGACATCAATGTCCTTCCTGTCTGGAAGAATTATTCCACATACGCAAAATATAAAAGAGACATCGTTGTCGGAGTGGTCGATGGAGGAATCGACTACAATCATGAGGATCTGAAAGACAACATGTGGCATAATCCGGAGAAATCCGGAGACAATGTCTATGGCTACAACTTTGCTGAAAGCACATTCAACATTCATTCCGAGGACCACGGCACTCATGTGGCCGGCACGATCGCCGCTGTGAACAACAACGGCATCGGAGTGTGTGGAGTCGCAGGAGGAGACTCAAAGCGCCAGATAAAGGGAGCGAAGCTGATGTCCTGCCAGATCTTCGACGGAGACAAGCAGGGTTCGGGTCCGGAGGCGATCAAGTGGAGTGCCGACCATGGGGCTGTCATCTCGCAGAACAGCTGGGGTTATGACGGTCTGACCACAACTCCGGCATCCTTGAAATCTGCGGTGGATTATTTCATCAAATATGCAGGCGTGGACAAGAACGGCAACCAGACGGGTCCGATGAAGGGAGGTATTGTCATCTTCGCGGCCGGCAATGACAACAAGAATGTCTCCAGCACTGATTACGAGGCTGTCGTGAATGTGTCCTCTGTCGGTGCCGACTACAAGCGCGCGTACTACACGAACTATGGCTCGTGGTGCGACATCGCCGCTCCTGGGGGGGATGCCAAGAAAGGGAATATGGTTCTGAGTACCTTGCCGGGAAACAAGTATGGCAAGATGCAGGGAAGCTCGATGGCTTGTCCTCATGTGTCTGGTGTCGCGGCTTTGGTGCTCGCGAGGTACGGTGGCGAAGGCTACACGCCGACTGCCTTGAGGAAACGTCTTGAGGACAACACCTCTGACATCTCGGCACAGAATGCGAACTACTATCTCGGAAAAGGACTGGTGAATGCCTACAAGGCCATCGCGGGAAGCGGTGGAAAGGCTCCGGACACTCCTGTGAACCTAAGCGTGGAGACGCAGTCGAATAATGTCCGGTTCAACGTCGCCGTTCCGTCTGATCCTGATGACGGAAAACCGAATTCCATATACATCTACTATTCCACAACCGACCTCACATCGGTGGACAAGGCAATGTACGGAATGTTCTACACCGAAGACCTTGGGGTTGGCGACATCCTCTCCGGAACTGTCACAGGTCTGGAGTTCAACACTGAATATTATGTCGCGGCCGCCGCCTGCGATCTTGCGGGGAACCGTTCCGGACTGACAAAGAGAGTGCGTGTGACCACGGGAGGCAACAGCGCGCCGGTCATCACGGCGAAGACACCGGTGTCGTTCTCGATAAAGGCGCACGAGAGCGCCGTCGCGGAATTCGCCATCATAGAACCTGATGGACATTTCTACAGCCTCGAGCTTGAATCTGGTTCGGACGCCGCTGTGCTGGACACATTGAAACGTCCGGAGCCGAAGATCAGGATCACGGGAGTCAATGCCCCTGCCGGCACATACTCGGCTAAGCTTACAGTGACGGACATCTACGGCATGGCAACTGTCGCCAAGGTTGACTACACGATTCAGGAAAACCATGCTCCTGTCGTGGTGAAAGCGTTCGAGAACATGCTGTTCACCTCAAAAGCTGCTGTGACACAGGAATATCCTGTCTCGGAATATTTCAATGATGAGGACGGGGAAGACTTGACATACACGTTCTCCTTCAGTAATCCGGCGGTGGCCAACATGACATATTCAAAAGGAAAGTTCCTGCTGACACCGATGAACTATGGAAGTTCCGAAATCACCATCACCGGTACTGATGTCAGGAATGAGTCTGTCTCACAGACCTTCCTTGTGATGGTCATGGATGGCTCAAAGGAGGTCTCCCTATACCCTAATCCTATCAAGGACAAGTTGAACATCCAGCTCGGCCTGAGAGCGGACGAAGTGAAAGTGAAGATTGTCTCCGCAGTCGGCTCGACTTATTTAGACGGGTCTCTCGGAGCGGGTTCTCCGTTCACTCCGCTTACAGTGAACATGTCTGATGCTGTCGCCGGACAGTATACCGTGGTTGTCACTCTGGACGGAAAGGAGTATAAATCCAGAATTGTGAAACTTTAATTGAAAGAGATGAAAGGTATGAAAAAGATTTATACATCGCTGCTTGCAATGGTGCTTTTCGCCGGATCGGTTTCCGCCCAGACTTTGCCGTCGCTTCTGATCAGTTCGGACGCATCGGCTCTCGGAACGGCGTCAACATCCGTTGGTAAGGTTTCGGGGGCATATTCATTGGAAGGTAATGTGGCATCCATGTCATTGAACGAGGACAGGCTTTCCGCCGGGGCTTCGTTCGGACTTTGGCAGCCAGGCTACGCTGAGGACAAGATCATCGGAGCAGGGGCATCCTATCGCCTTGGGGACAGATTCGCCCTCGGTCTTCAGTTCAAGACTCTCCGACAACCGTCTTACGACATCGTGTCGGAAAGCGGGTCTGTCAAGGATTCGTTCACTCCGGGGGAGACTGGCATCGCCTTGGGTGCGGCATATTCGATCACGGATTTCCTTTCTGTCGGCGTGACAGGGAGGATGGTCAAATCCACCCTTGGGGAGGATGCCAGTGCCAGTGTGTTCGGAGCTGATGCTGCATTGTTCTTCAGAAAAAACGCTTTGAGCGCCGGACTTTCAGTCAACAATCTTGGCGGAAAGGTCAACTATGGCGGGGATGACTACGACCAGCCGATGATTGCCCGCATTGGAGCAGCTTACCGGATTGGGGATCCTGAGGCTTCGGCCGTCACCCCTTCCGTGGAGGCGGACGTTCTGTTCAAAGGCGGCTTCATGGCCGGAGTGGGTGTTGAATATTCCTACAAGAGTCTGTTGTTCGCACGCGGTGGCTTCCACTATGGCGACAAGAAGAAAGCGGTTCCGACGTATGCGTCACTGGGACTTGGCGCCAGATTCATGGGTGTCAGTCTGGATGTGGCTTATCTAACCGCCAGTGATATCCTCGGCAACAGCCTTTGCGTGACGTTTGGCTATCGCTTCTGACCCAAGGCGGTCTCCGCGCCTAACCTCCACCACATCTGTCGCGGTCTTCTGCCCCACGAAGTCAAGACGATCGCCTTTGCCCTGTTTTGCCCTCAACCCGATGCTGCGTAGTCCAAAAAAGTTCCTATCTTTGCAAGTAATGAACTAAAAGGACAGGCCGTATGCTATACCCGATTGGAATACAGAGTTTTGAGGACATCCGCAGGGGCGGGTATGTCTATGTTGACAAGACCGCGCTTATCTACAAGTTGGCGGCTACAGGGAAATACTACTTCCTGAGCCGCCCCAGGCGTTTCGGCAAGAGCCTTCTGCTCTCGACGATGGAGGCATACTTCCGGGGAAGGAAGGAACTCTTCGACGGGCTTGCGATCGCCTCGCTGGAGAAGGACTGGACGGAGTACCCGGTGCTGCACCTGGACCTTGGCGGGGCCAATTACGCCGACATGGACGCGTTGAAGGAGAAATTAGGGAGACAGCTGAATGACCTTGAATCAGAATATGGGGTCGTCAGGAAGTACAAGACGCTTCCCGTCCGCTTCGAGACCATAATCGAGGCCGCCTACCGGAAGACCGGCCGCCAGGTGGTGATCCTTGTCGATGAATATGACAAGCCCGTCATCGACAACCTTGACCGCCCGGAGCTGCGTGACAAGATCCGCGAGGAGCTCCGCGGCTTCTACGGCGTGATGAAGTCCAAGGACGGGCGCATCCGCCTGGGCTTCCTCACCGGTGTCACCAAGATTGGGAAGATGAGCGTGTTCAGCGACCTGAACAACCTCAAGGACATCTCGATGGACGCACGCTACACGGACATCTGCGGAGTGTCCGAGACAGACCTCACGGACTGTTTCGCGGAAAGCGTCAGGGAACTCGCCGAGGCCAACGGACTCTCCGAGGAGGAGTGCCGCCAAAAGCTCGCCCTGATGTACGACGGCTACCACTTCTGCGAGGATTCCGCAGGGATATATAATCCATTCAGTCTCCTGAACACCTTTGACAGCCTGAAGTTCAAGGAATATTGGTTCGAGACCGGCACGCCGTCCTTCCTCGTCAAGGTGATGAGGAAGA
>SAMEA104315421__coassemble_536_pt1 | contig 62085 bp, 52 predicted proteins | sample SAMEA104315421__metabat2_low_PE_038 | metagenome-assembled genome bin SAMEA104315421 (sample SAMEA104315421) | gut metagenome | biome: Monkey gut; feature: monkey-associated habitat; material: faeces | place: China | collected 2013 | reverse complement strand
TTTAAGTACCAAGGTTTTCAGATGATTAACTTTCTTGTCAGGAAAACAAAAAAATAAACATTTGGAATAAATATTCAAACCTTTAGAACAACAAGCTCTGTTCAAAACGAGAAACAGAACCGCAATCTTTCCACATTTTCCCCCCCCCCGGGCCGTCGCGAATAGACAGGAGGATAAAAACGAGGCTGACTCAAAAGCCACGAGACTCGGAGCAAAGCAACCGAAGGGGTTTTGGGGAATCCTTTCCCCATGCCCCCAGGGGCTGTCACGGAGTGACTGGGGGTGAAATGCATGAAGGGGCTGACCTTTTGAGTCAGCCCCTCTAAAAATAGCGGCGGAGACACCTGCTCCTTATGACGCTAGGGAATTGGGATTGCTGTGTCTCCTTATTGCAGGTTACGTGGAGACTTGTGGCGTGATAAGGTTCTTAATGTGTCACCAGGGTGTCTGGTCGCCGCTAACTTCCGGTAAACGAAAGCGTTGTGGTTATTGTGAGATATTCCGTAAAAGTGTTTTCATGATTTTATGCTTTTATTTCGCAGTTATGTCGTACGTGGAGCTGCCGCTGTCATACCCTACGGTCCCGAGATTCCGGACATTTTTCGAAGTGCCATGCCAGCATTTCTCGATCGACATGTTCTCCCAGAATATTCCTGCGAAAGTACCTGTCTGATCCTGATTGCACTCATCACCACACGGTTTCTCTTTGGTACCATAGCGAACGAACTCTGTCGAGACACTCGTCCCGTCCCAGACATTACACTCCGAAATCTCGGTCTCCTTGTCTTCGGTCGGGTCTGCGTCAATCCAGTCATCAACGGTCACACTTGTGACCTTGACTGTTGTCTTGCCGATGACCAGACTGTAGATGTAATGCTTACCTGCCTCCATCTGAGGGATTCCCATGACAGAACGCTCCGTACCGGCGATTTCAACAAGGATGAAAACATGGTCTTTTTTCGCCTTTCCGGGAGTCACGATCGCAGAATATGTGTTGGCGTCGCGACGCAAAGGAAGCACTTCAACCACATCGTCCGCATCTTCCTGAAAAGGAATCGATGCGTGCCTTGAACTGATGCTGTAGATGTTGAAATCAGGGTCCGAAGCGAATTCATCTCTGACTTTTGTCACTTTTACGGTCACGAGAGCTGTCCTGCGTTCCATCAGAAGATTCAGCTTGTGATCGGAAGGGACACTCGCCAAATCATCACAGACAAACTCGGCGGTCATGTAATCCGCACTGACCAAAGCCTCCATGGATGCGGCCTGAGCCAACGGAAGAACGAAATTCGAGGCACCTGCCTCGGCCGGATACCAAGCCTTATAGGTCACAGGAGCGTTCCAGACAAGGTAGTCCGCGGCTGCGGTCACAGGATCAATGGACGACGAGGCCCAAGACACGCCGTCAAATTTATAGTTCACGGTCTTGGAGCCATCGCTGACGGCGATCTCATCACCGGAATTAAAACGTCGCTGTTCCTCACTGTCGCCAAGCGGGTTGCTTCGTGTCCGGGCATCGACAACCGCATCGACTCTCACCACATCATGATTCTTGAATATCTCAACACGAGTCTCCTCTTTTCCACAAGACAGAAGCCCAGAGACGGCAAGAATGGCCAGAATGATTTGTGAATATATCGCTTTCATATTCATTTACCTCGCTTTGATGTCGTGACTTTGGTTTTCCTCAGCGTCTTCGGTCAGAGAACCGATCGCCCTAAGGTTCTGAGTGTTTCTGGACGCATCGTATGAGCACCGGACCGTCTTGGTATAATTTCTGGAACGGCCGATGAACGCTCCCGTCCAGTCAGGATTCTCGCTGTCGTTTGCCGGATACTCTACTATGACCTCGCAGCCGGAGAAACAGTCGATGGCCGTTGACTCTGTGAATTCCCCGATGAATCCACCGACATCATGATTGTAATTGTAGGTTCCATCACCACTGTAATAGGAATGAACTGTTCCATAGGAGGAGCAATTCTCAAATACGACAGGATGGTTTATAGTATGAAATATGATTCCCGACGCCACATTCACAAATCCGGCTCCACCCTGGCCATGGGTTATCACTTCAACATCAGCCGTACAGTTCCTTAAATAGGATTGGCTGAATTGAGCAGAATTGACCCAGGAAGCAAATCCTCCTGCGGCACCGCCGGCCTCCACCTTTCCTTCAGCAGTGCAATCGACGAATTTACAGCCAGAACTTTGTCCGACAAACACACCTGCACAGAATTCCGCTTTGACAGTTCCCTTGGCGGAACAGTTCACAAAATTCGATTCATAAGCTCTGCCTGAGATTAATCCTGAGTAATTCAAACCATTCAAAACCACATTGGCCGTACAGTTTGAGATCTCAGCCAAGCGCGCAAAGCCAATCAATCCACCATAGTTATCATTACCATTTGGATCCTCCATTGATTCGGAAACGGACACGGTGCCGCTTACATGGCAGTTGGAAATGATTCTGCTTTTCTGATTTCCCCAGCCCATCACACCTATCAGGATGCCGGCACTTAGATCCGTTACGACATCCGCGTCTTGAATGGTGAGATCCTTGATCTGGCATTCAGCCACATAGCCGAATAATCCACCATAGTCTTCCTTTCCCGTCCTGTCCACTTTCAGTCCCTTGACAGTCATGCCGTTCCCGTCAAAAATCCCGCTGAAATAAAAGTGTGCGTTCACATCATAGTGCCCGATCGGTGTCCAGTCAACACCATTCAGATCAATGTTGGATGTCAACTTGAAATGCTTGCCCGAAAAGTTATGTCCCTGATTGGCATTGACTTGCCTCGCAATATATGCCAAATCATTTCCCGAAACCACAACGTACGGATCATCCTCTGTACCACTACCGGTGAGACTTGCAGAAATCTGGCCATCCCAGACGTTGTAATCAGACGGTCTGGCTTCAAGGCCTGTGGTTGTACCGCCGTCCGTCCACTCCTCAATCGTGACCGGCTCCGCCATGACCTTGTCCTTGCCGACACGGAGATTGAGCTTGAGGACCTGTCCATAGGACACGCTGATTCTCTGATCTGTAATATAGCTGTACTCGCTTCCGTCTGTCATGATGATTGTCAGCATCTTGTGCCCCATGGACATTCCATTTCCCCTGACGAAGACAGCCTCGAAACAGTTTTCACCGGCATCGTGCATTTTTATGTTCACATCAGGGAAATGGACTCCTACACTTGGAGTTCCTTTTATCAGATTGAGGGTGACCTGTCCATAGGTTTCGTTCAGCCAAACCTCCTTGATCTTAATGCCAGTACCGTCGAATTGGTTTCCAAGTGAGATGTTGGCGGTCAGTTTCATAAGCTTGTGCTGGAACCTGATGTCCACTTCCCCATTCTGGTTCAGTCCAGATTCAGGGGTGAACGACTGGTCTCCAAACCAGACAAGGTCAGCACATTCCGTTCCTTCGCTTTGGTCGGAAGGAATGATGAATGCCATGGCAAGCGGGAGGTCGCTGGTCGGATTGACAATCTCACCTACATAAGGCGCATAAGCATAAACTTTGGCCGGGGTAGCCGCATCCTTCCAAAGCATTTTGCTTTCGGGGGTCCATTCTCCTCCGTCATTTTCCCAACGGATGTTCTCGTAGGAGTATTTGTCACCGGCACCATAGTCGATGAAAAGGCCCAGAGTCTTTCCTGAATATGCCTGTCCGGCCTCGGAGCGTCCACCTGCAGAGCCAGTCGAAATGGCCGTACGTGTCTGCCCATTCGTTTCGGCGAGCCCTGCGGCCGAAGACGCGTTGATCCTGACGACCAAGTCTTCAAGATGCGAACCTGTCCGCAAAGTATTCTCCTTGACGCAGCCAAGAGACACGATGGTCATCGCCACCAGAACTATCCGTGAGCCTATTCGCATAAGTCAAATATTCCTAAATCAATTATTCTTCCCCAGTCTGGATCAATGTCATCGCTTCCTGCTGTCATCGTGCCCGCACGGCTGACGCCACGGCTGTTCGCGCCATATTTCTGGTCAAGAACAACCTCGAATGTGTAGGCCTTGCCAGCCTTGAAATAAAAGTCCTCATCGATGGTAAGGTCGAAGTCACCCCCAGAAGACATGACAACAGTCAGCATTCTTGCTCCGGCCTTTTGCCCTGACCCTGGCCAGAAGACGGCCTCGTAACAGTTGTCACCGAGAGCATGCATCCGGATGTCAGACATTGAAGCTCCAGGAGTTACAGCGCCGGCGGCGGTCAGGTCGCAGCTTACCTGAGAGGTCGTGTTTTTCAGACGCACTTCCTTGACTGTCAAGCCTTTGTCAATCCGACCACCGAACGAAAGCCTTACTTTCAGTTTCACCAGAGCATGTTTGAAACTGATCGCAAGTTTACTGTCTTTGAGTCCCTTGGTCTCATCTTCCGGAATAAAAGACGGTTCGGCGAACCAAAGCAGATCCGCCACCTCGGTTCCTTTGGACTGGTCTGAAGGGATATTGAAACTAACCGCAGAGACTGTGGCGCCAACGATGTAGGGAGAGTATGAGTAAACCCCAACCTCAGTCTTGGCGTTTTTCCAAAGCATCATCTCATGCGAAATCCAGTCACCTGGTGTCTTTCTGTCCCAGCAGACATTGGACATGGAATATTTGTCTGAAGCGCCATAGTCAAGAAAAAGGCCAAGAGAAGAGGGTGCGCTCACCGAGCCTGCCGAAGTGGTCAGTGAAGCACTGCCGTCAGCGAAATTCGCCGCGACAGGCCCCGAGGCCGTTTCGATCCTCACAACCCCATCGGCAGGGAAACCATCGGCCATAGCCACATCCTGTTTGTCACATGACATGGCAATCAAAGACGCAATGATCCCCAAAGCGATGAATGAATATCTCATATTTCCGATCCGCATTGTCTGTTTCCACTCAACCAGCAGCCCAAGTCAACGAAGATGTCAATGCCCGTCATTGTACTATTCCTAAATCTGATCCGCCTCGAACTCATTGCCATCGTTGATGTCAACAGGAGTTTCGTTCCAACCGGCGACAACAACGGTTCCTGCCTCCAGCCTGTCCTTGCCGACCTTGACAGTCATCGTGTAGGCATGGCCACCCAGCAGGGTCAGATTCTGACCGAGGGTAAGGTTATATTCCTTGCCGTCGGACATCGTCACTGTGACCATCTTCGCCCCGATCTTCTGCCCGTCTCCCGGCCAGAAGATGGCGTCATAGTTTTCCTTCCCATCGGCCGTGCCGGCGGAATGCATACTGATGTCAACCATCGCGCTCCCGCCTACGGCGGAAACCTTACCGTTCGTGATGTTGCACTCGACATTTGATGTTGTACCATTAAGGAGGACTTCATTGATCGAGATGCTTTTGCCGTCAAACTGGTCACCTTTGGTGATGTTGATCGTAAGCTTGACGAGGGCATGGTTGAAAGTGATGTCGATGGCCTTATTGCTTGACAGGTCGGAGTTAGGATCAAACTGTTTGTGGGCGAACCAAAGGAGGTCCGCAGCGCCTGTTCCATCCAACTGGTTCGCCGGGACGGTGAATCCAACCTTTGTCGTGTCCGTCACACCGTCGGAATAAGGAGCGTAGGCATAGATGTCAGCATTGCTCTTCGCATCCTTCCAAAGCATCTGGCTCTCCGGCTGCCACCCTTTGTCCGGATCTTTCTTCCAACAGACGTTTGACCTTGTGTAAGGACCGTACTTGTAGTCGATGAAAAAGCCCAGATCGTTACCGGAATATTCAGTTGACGCCACCGCATCCGCTCTTGTCGCCGGCGTTCCGGTCTCCGGAGATGCCGAAGTGACCATCGCATTGATTCTCACGACGCCGTCCTCCGGGAAAGTACTCACCTTAGACACACTTTCCTTGCCGCAGGACGCTGAAACGGCGGCGAGAATCCCGATTGCTATATAATAAGGTATATTCTTCATTTCTGTTTACATTAATTTAGACTGTACCCACTCTCATTATCGGAACTGATATTTTCAGTGGAGTTTGTTGTTCCGTCCCAGACATCGTAGTCCGAGACTTCGGTCTCCTGATCGTCAATCGGAGAGCCTGTCAGCCAGTCCTTGACCATGACACTTGCAACCTTGACGGAGTTCTTGCCGACCACAAGGTTGAAGATGTAAGATTTTCCGGATTCCAAAACCGGGTACAAGTAAGCGACAATTTTCTTTGTCTGATTGTCGCCATAAGCGACAGTCAAAGTCATGTCAAGTTGGTACGCCCTTGACGGACCCGCAAGCAGATAGAAATCACCGTTGTCCGCCCGATAGGCTTTGATGTCGCCGTCAGGAGCACGGCCGGAATCGTACTCGTTGACCACTGTGCTTACCTTCATGCTCAATTCGCTCACTTTCGGATCCAGCTCCTTGAACTCATCCTTAAACTCCTTGACATGCACTATGATCCGCGCCATCTTGCGCCCCATCTCGACAGTCAATTTGTTATCTGACGTCTTGTCCTTGGTCACCGTGGCCCTCATGTAGTCGGACGCTATCAGATTCTCAAGTCTGCTCTGGTCCAATTTGACTTGACCAAGCCTGAAACTGTTGTCCGGCGAGACCGGGTAATAAGCGTTGAAAGTCATCCGAGGCTTTTCCCATCTCAGGTACTTGCCCGCCTCCGGAGTCCAAGAGCCACCGTCAAATGTGTAGCTGACATATTCCCCGCCATTGCTAACGGCGATCATGTCCCCATCATTGAACTTCATCTGCTCTTCTTCGGTTCCCAACGGATTGCTTCTTGTCAAAGTACCGATTCCAGCACTGACCACAACCGCATCCGGGTCGGACAGGTAGTCCATACCTGTTGCCCCCTCTTTCGCACATGCGGAAAGGAGCACAGGCAGGGCCACGGTCAAAATCGCTTTAATTCTCATCGACATGCGGAACTTTAATCAGTGAAGATGTCCTGTGGGTCTTGGGTCGTGTCCCAAGGCATCGCGGTGATCTCTCCCGCAACGACAATGTCCTTGCCGACCTGAAGGGTCAATGTATAAACAGTGTTTTTCTCAAGGGTCAATTGCGACGGAAGCGTCCAAAGATAGGCTTTGTCGCCGGCTTTGAAGCTGACCGCAAAAGTGCCCGCGCCGATGCTCTGAGGGACAAGTATGCACTCATACCCCACGGTGCTGTTCTGTTCCTTGTTCCCGGCCGGTTTCCATTCTGTCTGGTACGGCGTGATGTCTTTGACGGTCCCCGCATCTGGATAGAGAGTCAAGGCATCATAGGAATAAGTGTTGCCCCATCCGCACTGGGCGGACAGCGAAGTGCCTGAAATCTTGACATCACTGATCGGATTGACCGCCAGCAAGCCTTCGTTATTGAGTTCCGTACCCATCCTGACTGTAAGATTCAGTTTGCTCATCACATGCCTGAATTCAATGCTGATCTTTCCGTCAACCAGCTCATCCTTCGGCAGGAAACCGGTCTTTCCCCAATAAAGGACATCGGAAGTGTTGTCGGTTCCGGTCTGCACTTCCTGCACACTGACATAAATCGGAGTCTGCGCACCGGGACGGAATTGCGCGGAAGGATTGCTTGGAGCGAACGCGAAAATGTCCACATAGGCGCCGGCGCTTTCCCAAAGCATCTGGCTCACCGGGCTCCATGTCCCATCCGCATTCCTTGTGAACCTGGTGTTGTCGTAGCTATACCTCGCATTGCCCATGCCAGCCACAGCCAAATCAAAATCTGTCAGGTTCTCCGTTGTGTGGTACCCTCTTGTCATCGCACCGACCTCAGTGGTCACACGTATGACCCTGTCCTCAGGGAATCCGTCCGGACCACTTTCCGTCTTGGAGCAGCCCACAAAGGCCGAAAGCAGCGCGGCGACAGTCAGGGATTGTCTTATGTCAATCATTGTGTCTGTATTTAATGTCGGTCAGAATTATGTATGCTTGACAAACAATGATTTCCATTAGTCATAAGCCTCACCGCCGTCAATCACATCACCTGGAGCCCAATCCCTGATGGTGACCTGATCAAGATCAATCTGGTTTCGTCCGACAATAAGCTTGATGGTGGTAAACTTTCCGCTCTCAAAGTTGAAGTCCCCATCTTGATGGGTATAGACGAAATCCTTGCCGCCGATCCTCACAACAACCGTGTTGATTCCAGTCTGAGGAATGATGATCGAATTATACTTTGTGTTCGCAGTAACCACAGGAAGAACCAATTCGGCATCCCTTGACGCATCTGGGGTCACAACCTTGGTCAGATAATTGACTTTGGCTGAGTTGGCAACATTCTTAAGAGCGACATTCTCCACTGTCGGAGCGCCACCGCCCCACTGGTTGCGGAACGAGAGTTCCACGATGACCTTTGCCATCACGTGGTCGAAAGTGAGGGACACAGGGTTGTTGCTCGCGACCTTCCCGACGAACTCGGTGGCGATGAGAAGGTCACTCTGCGCCTGCTTGGTGACATCCATCGTGTAGCCCGCAGAGGCAAGGTCGGCAACGGAAACAGGATCCTTAGGATAGACTCCGATGAAGAAGTGGCTATCTTTCATGTTCTTCCAAAGCATCTGCGGAGTGGCCGTCCATTTTCCGTCAGAACCCAATTTGTTGATAGCGTTGTCAACCACTCTTTCTGCGGCGGCCGGTGCGGTGGCGGAAGAGCCTGTCCAAGCGTAGATACTGAGCTCGTCTCCGGTCGAAAACTCCTGCGAACCCTCGCTGTTGGTCGTAACACGGGTCATGTCATCTATGCTGGTGGTCACAGTGATGTACTTCGGCTGTGGCTCGCTTTTGCTGGTTTCCTTGTTGCAGCCGCAAATGGCGATCGCAGCACATGCGAATGAAAGATAAAGAACTGTTCTTTTCATTTTGATTAATTTTAAATTATTGATTATTTTTCAAAACTATCTTGTTGGATCACACACATTGGAATATTCACGCATTCACTCGTCAGGATTGAGGATCTCCCCGTTGAAGACCCATCCCTCTACCCAGTCGCTGATCTTGTACGAGGTGACATACATGTAAGCACGCATCTCGATGTAGCGCAGTTCAAGGATGTACTTGCCGGAAGGCTGCATCACCGGAGCGATGATGTCGCTTTCGAAGACAGAACCGTCCGCGAGGGTCAGCGTCAGATGGATCAATGTGGTGACACTGCCGTCGAACGATGGCATGAGGCGCATCGTCGGAGTCGAGATGGTCCCACCGGATTCTGTGCCCACCGGGAGCGGAATATTGACCACTTCCTCCTTGGTCGGCAATCCGTAGCTGCCGTCGGAGCCCTTTTGGGCCGGGAATATTCCCGAAGCGATGCAACGAACTGTGGCGTCCAGTCTCGTGCCGGCAGGAGCCCCCGTCATGACGATTGTAAGTTCCGACAGCACCCTGCGCACCTCTGAGCTCACGACGGAACTCTCGTCGCCCTTGACCAGGACCTCAGTCACGCCGTAAAGGGCATGTTCCGGAGATGCCGCCGGGAGCCGGAGACCGAACATAAGTTTCTCGCTGTCAGTCGCCTTTGTGGGTTCTGAATATGTAAACGGGTCCTCAAGGTTCACCGCCGTCACGAACAGATAGCGTCCTTCATCGAGGTGGAAACGCTGGAGTCCCAACCCGGAGGCACAGTCATAGCCGTACTTGCCGACGAGATCGCCGTCATCATTGAATATCCACAACTTCACGTCGTCAATCGCCACACGGTCCTTGTCCTCAGAATCCGCATAGACCAGCTCCACGCTGACACTTCCGTTCTCATCAGCGTGGATTGTCTTTCCGCAAGACTGAAGTGAAAGAGCCGCACAAACCGCAAGAATGATGGCGGCCACGGCATTCATGAATATGTTTGTTCTGGTTGTCATCTTTCCAATCGGTCTTTATTTTCTCACACTTGATTCCTTACCGAACGTCCAGGCAGCCTTGAATCCATTGTTCCAAAGCATGTTGGCTCCATGCTGATGCTTTGGGAGTCCATCGAACCGCCTTCCCACGAGCGTCAGAAGCTCAGAATACAGAGCCACATCCACCCGCTCAGTCACCGAGAAACAAAGCTGAAGGCATCCGCCAGCCCCGAAATTCCATTTCGAATCCGCTTTGATGACGTTCCCACGGCTTCTTGCAGAGTTTTCGCCGTCCACCCAAGCCTTGATGTCGGCCTTTGAGCAGGTCGCCGCAAGGACCGGGGATATCTCCACCGCCCAACGGTTGAGCGAAGACGCCCTTCCCGCCGGACCGGCGAGCAGTCCGAGGACGTTCACATTCAGCCTTGCGTCAAACTTCATGACCGACACCGAACTTTCCAGATCGTCGTAGCTCCATCCTTCCAAATCGACGACCTGAGCGTTGTACCGCACACGGTCAGAACCAAGCCAGTAGCCCCTTTCCACACAACATCCTCTTGCCGAGAGGCCAACATGTCCGATACCGGCCGAGACTTCGGCTGAAAGCATACCGCCGAGCGCCCTGCCGACATAGACACCACCGCCCCATCCGATTCCGTTCCCTCCGGAGCCGAACGAGGAGAAAGTGCAGACACCTGTCGGGACTTCACCGCGAATCCCGGCGTACCAGCCTTGTTTGATGGAATGATTGTTTCGCTCTTGCGCAGAGACAGCAAGAATGGACATGGCAAGTACCGCGAAGCAACAAAGGAAGTGACGTTTCATCAATATAACTATAAGTAAATTCTTTTTCACCACACACCGCCGGTGATTTCCTCATTACCGTCGGCGCATAGTTCTGCGTTGCAAAGATACGTACAAACCAACCATGCGCCTCACTCTCATATTTGTCCTTTTGCTCCTTTGACGTGAATCGCCGAGAAATCGTGTTCCTTTAACAAGAGCAGACGTTCCTTTAACAAGAAGCCACATTGCGTAATGATTGATTTTGAAGCACATAATACTAAAGACACATTTCCGCCACACTATAACGGAAAGATGAGTCAAATTCAACACTTTGCCTTTACCTTCTCCCAAAATGGTTATCATTAAAAATCAGGCGTCACGTCACCCCGAGCCCTGAATTCTTTGCCGACTCCTACATATTCATACATATTCATCAAGTTTTAATTTTAGACACGAAAATATTTTGTATTTTACGGCAAAAGGATTAAATTTGCAGTCCCTTATTGGAAAATCATAAAAAATAAGCAGATATGAAAAGAACATTTCAACCATCCAGACGCAAGCGTGTGAACAAGCACGGATTCCGTGAGAGAATGGCTACCGCCAATGGTCGCCGCGTACTCGCTTCCCGTCGCCGCCACGGACGCAAGAAGCTGACTGTATCATCTGAAGACAGGTGGTAATATAGTCTGATGACTTTTAGGGCAGGTCTTTGGCCTGCCTTTTTTGTTTTTATCTTGATCACAGAAACATGGACATTGACGAGAAATACATGACGGAGGCGCTGAAAGAGGCGCATCTGGCTTTGGAGGAGGACGAGATCCCGATCGGGGCTGTCATCGTGTACCGTGGCCGGATCATCGGACGCGGACATAACATGACAGAGAGGCTTCATGATCCGACGGCGCATGCCGAGATGATAGCGATCACGGCGGCTACCGAGGCCATGGGAGGGAAATATCTCGCTGATTGCACACTTTATGTCACAGTGGAGCCTTGTCCGATGTGCTCCGGAGCGTTGAACTGGGCGCAGATCGGGCGGGTTGTCTATGGAGCGCTCGATCCCAAGAGGGGATATTCCATGTATTCCCCTTCCCTGCTTCATCCGAAAACCCAGATTCAAGCCGGGGTTATGGCAGAGGAATGTTCTGCCCTCATGGTGGATTTTTTCCGGGGTAAACGTTGAGACTTCGGCACTGATCCTGTCTGCGAAATCACCTTTGCGGCGGTCACTTAGACAAGTTCAGTGACCAAAACAAGGCACAGGGACCAAAGAAAGCTCGGGGGCCGACAGGACAGGCTCAGATGCAAAACTATTCCCCTTTGAGGTACTTGAGCCAGAAAGCTTTGTTGGCCTCGGAGAAGTGCCGTCCTTGGTAGCCACGGTACCCGTGCATCCCGTCCGGATAGATCATCAACTCAAACTTCTTGCCAGCCTTCTGGAGAGCGTCCACCAACAGCAACGTGTTCTGGAAATGCACGTTGTCGTCCCCCGTCCCGTGCGTGAGCTTGAGCATCACCGACCCGTCGTAGTTCTTCTCGGTAACCGGATAGTTGGCCGCGCTGGCAATAGCCTTTGTCGAAGCGTACCCCTCCGGATTATTGGCCGGAGTGTCCATAAACCTTTCCGTGTAGTGAGTGTCGTAAAGCGCCCAGTCATAGACTCCCCCTCCGGCAATTCCATAATGGAAAGCATCCGGATGGTTCATCACCAGAAGAGCCGTCATCGTGCCGCCGAAAGAGAAGCCCTCAACGCCGATCTTGTCGCCCTGCACGTACGGAAGCGACTTGAGATATTCAGCCCACTCCACGAAATCCAAAACCTCACGCTCATCCAAACGCCTGTAAATCTGATCCAGCCCTTTGCGGCCATTGTGCCCAGAGGCACGGCAGTCAGCCACAACCTCAATGATCCCGTTCTCGGCGTACCACTGATAATAGAGCGGACTGCGGAACCGGTCATTCACCTGAGGAGAGTCCGGGCCACCGTAGATGTCCACGTGGACCGGATATTTCTTAGCGGCATCGAAATCCTTAGGATAGACGATCATCGCCGGAAGCACAAGCCCGTCCTTGGTCGTCATCGTAATATGCTCAGGCAAAGCGTAATTCGAAGCCTCAAAACCTTCTCCGGCCATATCCGCCACCTTGAATGATTTCGCGGCCTTCTTCAAATCATAGATCCAAACCTGCGACGGCGTTCTGGAATTGCTGGCCAAAGCAACGGCGTACCTCTGATCCGGAGAGACCTTGACGGAAGCGACATTCATCGAAGGATCCGAAATATTCCTAATCACACCTTTGCTGACTGAATATAGCCCGCTGCGCACCCTTGAGTCACGCTCGGCAACGAAAAGCACCTCCGAAGAACTTCCGTCAAACCCTTTGACCGCCTTGCCTTCCTTCACGTCCACAAGCGACATCCTCCAGTTCTCCCCGTCAGTCAGACGCTTCAAAACAGAGCCGTCATAAGAGAGGTAATATATTTGCTGCCAATCAGTTTCAAACGAGCGGACCATATATATTCCATCCCGTCCGAACAACATCCCGTCAATCCAGTCCAGCCACGTCTTATAAGTCTCGTGGTAGATGTGCTTCTTCGAACCGTCCATCGGCGACACTGCGAATAGGTCAAGCGTGTTCTGCGTCCTCGGCTCTCTCTGAATATAAAAGGCCTCGCTGTCGGCCCCCCAGAACGGCGTCCCGAAATACTGGTCGTCATTCTCGTCGAAGTCCGCCCAAGCGGTGAACCCATTTTGAATATTCACGATTCCGATCCGCACCTTAGGATTGTTGTCGCCGCACTTAGGGTAGCGCGTCATGCGGACCGAGCCTCCCGTCGGGGACACGTTCGGCAAAGCCACCGCAGCCCCGGCGTTCTGTGAATATGCCAGCCCCATCCCCGAGCGGTCAGCGTCCTCAGCGAACGGTGAATATATCGGAAATACCGGAACCTCCGAATTGTCAAAACGATAGAAGCCTATCTTCTTGGAATCCGGTGACCACCAAAAGGCGCAGTAATGAGTCGGTCGTCCCAGAATCTCCTCGTAGTACACCCATGAAGAGTACCCGTTCAGAATCACATCCGACCCGTCGAACGTCAGCTGGGTCTCCCCTTTCGTCGCGATGTCCACCACCCAAATGTTGTTGTCCCTGGTGAACGCCATCTTCGTGGAGTCCGGTGAATATGTCAGGTTGACAGCCCCGTCCGGCCTGAACGGGAAATCCGTGAACTTCGCAGGATAGTTTATCCCTTCCGTAATCTTTCCGGTCACAGCATTGACAGAGAAGTCTTTAGCCCCCGTGAAAGAATAATCGTAAGTCAACGCAACCTCGTTCTTTCCCACCCATTTCCAAGCGGAAGGAACATCATTGAAATCCTTGGCCGAGGCGGCCACGGACACCAGTAAAACCAGAGCGGTCAAACACTTTTTCATATTCATAAATCTTTTTTCAAATCAACATCACAATTTATGGATAATTTTCCCATTCCGCAACAGTTGGTCAATAGAGAAGGCCGAAAAACCAGATATGGACGACATTGGCATAGCCGGTCTCTATGTCATCCTTTACGACATACCCCTCGTCCGCATTCTCTATCTGCTTTTTTCCCTTATTTTTTCCCTTATTCTTTCCCCAAATCTCAAATGTTCGGCCATCTATCTCAAAGTCAGAGATTTTCGAACTGATCACATCGCTGATGACTCTGGTCTGATTCATAAAGAATGTCTCACGCACATTACCTACATCGGCCTTGTCCGGTTCCAGAACGTAAATCAAGTTCGGGTTGTCAAGGTATAGTTTCTCGACTTTCCCAAGTCCTCTTTTTCCTCCCGTCTTGTCTCTCAACCGGGAAATCATACCAGCTTCTTCAATGTATATGAGATAATCAGAGACATCGTTACGAAAACAATGCAATTATATTCCGTGACAGCGACGGTCCTGTGGACAGGCTCCAACCGTCACCGAGCCAGTGGCTTGAGCGCATATTAGGCTTAAGCCCTGATGCGTGATAATTCAAGGTTATCGGAATCCGTATGTCACCGTCAACAATCTCATATAGCGGAATGCTTGTTTTTACCAGGCCGTTACACAAATCCACAGGGTAGGTGATGTACTTGGTAAGCTCAGATGCGACGGGAGAAGGTGGAATGACGTTCGAATGCGTGAGCTCCGGAATCTGGGCAAAGGCTTGTGCGAAGACAAGCAACAGATGTGACACGATGATGAGAATGGCCTTTTTCATGATGTTAGTTTTATGTTTCCTGGTTATCGTTTGTCGCTTTGATGGTGAACTGGCTACAAGATACGAATTATTTCAATACTACATACGACAGTTTATGAAAAATTTCCCATTCTGCAATAGGTGGAAATCGGAAGGCGCCCTCAACAATATCATGGCACATAAGTATCTGACAGTGTGAGACATCGCACACTATACTGGTATTCAAATCCGCACTGGAACATACTATCATATCCCTAATTATCAGCAAGTTATCCGCCACGGAGATTCAGACGGGGAACCAGACGGAGAACCAGACGGAGAACCAGACGGAGAACCAGACGGGGAACCAGACGGAGAACCTGACGGAGGCCAGACGGGAAGCCAGACGGAGAGCCAGACGGGGAACCTGACGGGGAGCCAGACGGGGAACCTGACGAAGAGCCAGACGGGGAACCAGACGGAGAGCCAGACGGGGAGCCTGACGGGAAGCCTGACGGGAAGCCTGACGGGGAGCCTGACGGGGAGCCTGACGGAGAACCTGACGGGGAACCATCCTAAGGCAACCTGACACCTTATGCGAAATACTCATCCTTGAAGTTGACGAGGTAAACCTTGGCGGTGGCGCGGGTGAGGGCGGTGTAGAGCCATTTGAGGTCATCGACTGTGAGTTCGTCCTGCCAGAAGGGGTTGTCGATGAAGACGCAGCTCCATTGGCCGCCCTGGCTTTTGTGGCAGGTGATGGCGTTGGCGTACTTTAGCTGGAGAGCGTTGTAGTAAGGATCCTCACGAACGGCCTCGTAGCGCTTTTTCTTGGTCGGGATGTCGGCGTAGTCTGCGTTCACACCGTTATAAAGCTGGTTCTGCTGCTCGTAACTCAAGGATGCGGACTCGGACTCAAGGGTGTCCAGACAGACCTTCGCGACGATCTCGGTGTCATCGTAGTCCGGGAATGAAAGGCGGGCATCGGCGAAATGGAGGCCGTAACGTTCCTCGAAATTCTTGATTGACACGAGTTTGGCGATGTCACCGTTGGCGATGTAGTCCATACACTTGACACCTTTCAGGAACTGGTAGCAGTTCTTCACTATCATCAGTTTCTCGCCACGGACCAAGCGCTCCTCATCATAGAAGACCTGGGCCCGGATGCCGGCATTGTAGCGGTTCGCACGCTTGTTGGAGCGGCAAAGCACCACAGCGTCGTCTTTTGAATATTCAGAAAAATACGCCGAGTTCAGGGTGTCGATAAGTTCTCCGCCGGTTATCCGCACGACATCCTCGAAGCCGTCCGCACACAGTCCAAGTTCATCCGGAGTGAACATTCCGTCTCCATAGAGATCAGAGGCGATAAGCTCACGTAATTTTGTGGCATTGTATAAAATACCAGACTCTTTCTGTTGGCGGACAACCTCGGTGAGGCTGCAATAACGGACTCCGCCAAAGCCATCCATATACTCTTTCGCCAAGGCTGGCGAGGCATCCATTCCGACAGGAGGCAGCTGAGCCGAGTCGCCGATCATTATCAGGCGGCAGTCGTTGCCGGCGCGGACATATTCAACAAGATCTTTCAGAAGGTCACCGGTTCCGAATTGGGTGGTTCCCAGCCTCTGCGAGTCATCTATGCCGATCAGCGAGACCTCGTCCACGATGAACAGTTTGTGGGACAGTTTATTGGGTGCCAAGGAAAACTGGCCGAAGCCGTCATCTCCGACGGATTTCTGACGGTAGATACATTTGTGGATTGTGCGGGCTGGCTTTCCGGCGTACAGGGAGAGAACCTTGGCGGCACGCCCGGTGGGAGCCAGAAGGTAACATATTTCTTCATATTCATCGGGAGCATCCTCTACCGTATTCCGGTGCGCTTCGTCGGTTGGCGGGTCTTGTCGAATCTCTGGTTCAGCGCCCCGCTTGTCCACTCGTTTCGGCCTCAAATCATCAAACGACCGGATCACCGCAGCGATAGCCGAAGTCTTTCCCGTTCCCGCATACCCATTGACAACCAGAATGTCAGCGTCATCACATGTCACGAAATCAGCGATCTCCCGGAACAGGTCATCCTGATCCGTCGTGCCCTCATAAGGGAAACATTCCCTGAAACGCCTATAGAAAAAATCTCCTCCGGCCATGGCTATTTGTTCCTGCGGCTGAAGATCATCATCACCACCGCCAGAATCGGATAGATCTCGACACGTCCGAGGAACATGTCAAGCGTGTAGATGAACTTGGCGGAGGACGGCTCGGCGTTGAAACTGTAGATGGAGCCTAGGTCTCCCACCGAGAGGCCCACATTGCTCAAGGACGTGAGAGTGGCCGTCAAAGCGTGGCCGTTGTCCGGGTTGAAGATCAGGCACGAAGCCACAGAGATGATGACAACCATAAAGTACAGAGCGATGTACAGAATGTGCGGAGCCACGTCATCCTGCCTCACGACCCTTCCGTTCACCCTTATCTCGTTGACCGACGCCGGATGAAGAGCCATCCGCAGCTGGTACTTTACCTCCTTGCAGAGCAGCAGCGCCCTGTCCGACTTGACACCTCCCGATGTGGAGCCGGCCATGCCGCACCAGATCCCCACAAACACCAGCATGGCGCTAGGAAGAACAGGCCACGCGCTGTTGTCGGCGATGCTGAAACCTGTGGTCGAGGCGAAGCTCAAAATGTGGAAGGAGCCGGAAAGCAGCGCGTCACCCCAACTTTTCTCAATTCCGTGAACCTTAAGCGACATCGCCACTATCACGCTCGTCACGACCAACGACCAAATGTAAAACTTGAATATTTCGTTCCGGAACGGCTTGAGCGATCTGGTCGCGACAGTCACGAACACCATCCCGAAATGGATGGAGGACAGCAGCATGAAGAGCATCGTGATCAAGTCGACCGACACCGAATTGTACGCCCCTATCGAAAGGTTCCTGGTGCTGAAGCCGCCTGTCGCCACGACGCTCATCGCATGGTTGATCGCGTCGAAAGGACTCATCCCGGCCATCACATAAAGCAGGAACGAGGCTGCGGTCAATCCAAAATAGACATAAGTGAAGATATAGACTGTCTTGTTCGCGCCGGATCTGTACTCCCTCTTGGACAAGGACGAAAGCTCAAGGGTGGTCAGCCTCAACCTCATCTGAGACGAACTCGGGATGATCAGCAGAAGGAAGACCACGACTCCCAAACCTCCGATAAAATGCGTGGAGGAACGCCAGAAAAGCAGACTGTTCGGCAATGCCTCGACATTGTCCAAAATCGTGGAACCGGTAGTAGTGAAGCCGGAAACACTTTCAAACCAGGCGTTTATAATCGTGAACGGCCCGCCCCAAAGCGCATACGGAAGCATCCCGAAGATGAAGGACAGCAGCCAGGACAGCGCGATGATCATGTAGCCGTCCTTCAACGTGATGGCAGCCGATTTTCTTACGAATATGAACGGGAATATCCCGACGGTGAAGGTGATCGTGAAGCTGATCATCAGGGCGGCGAGGGCACTGTCATTGCCGTTCGCCACAGAGACCAGAATGGACAGGAACATGAACAGCGCACTGACAAGCAGAGCGTAGCCAACGTTTCTGGATATCACCTTGATGTTCATTTGGATATTCTTTAATTATTATTATGAGCGGAGCCTGTCGAAGCGACCTTGGCCCGCAGGTTGGCCACCCTCTTGCGCAGCATCTGATTCTCCCCCGTCAGTTCCGTGATGCCGTCGTTAAGTTCCGCCAGCTGGTCATCACCCTCGAAGGAGCATGAATATTTCTTGTTGAACGACCGGTAATTGTTCAGGCCCGCCAACATCCTGTAGATCGGATTGACATAATAGACAAGAATGAAGAACAACAGCATCAGCACAAGCAGCAGCCCGACACCCACAGCCACAGCACCCGGAATGATGCTCCTGTAGAACCCCCTCTGGAACGTCAGGGAGTTCTTCTTCAGGTCATCGTAGATTGCCTCGTTGAGCACATCAATGTAGTGGTTAAGCCTCCTGAACTTGGGCTGAAGCCTGTCGAAGTACCAAGCCCTGGTGTCGATGAAGTCCGACAGCATCACGTCGTTCAGTTCCAGCGAAGTCAGCATGTAAGCTGAATACGCATAGACAACAGAATCAGTCAGCGGGACCATCTTGTCGGAAGTCAAGGAGTTGCGAAGCGAGTCGCAATGCCCCATGAACTCCTTCTGATGGAAGTCCGGAAGAGTGTTGACCGAGTCGTCGCCGATCACGGTCAGAAGATCCAGATTGTACTTGTTCGTGACCTCGGACAATTTCTGCGCGACATTGACGCTCCTGATGTTGTCCGCGATGAGATCCGACACATAGTTGCTCATCCTGTAGTACTCCATGATGGAGATCACACTGGAGACAAGCAGTGTCACGGCTATCGCGCTGAGGCTCAGCGTCAGCTTCATCCTCATCGTGAGCTTGAACTCCTTCATTCTGTCCGCAAGTTTCCTGAACATTTCCTGATTGTCTGTTTAACCTGCAAACTTACACAAAAATCACGACAAAAGAAAAGTCCTGCGCCAAGCACATTGCCGGCAGAGTGTGAAACAATATTACATTGTAAAACATTGAAGAGTTATCCCTTGACAATCTGAAAAAATTTCTTTATCCTTGCGATGGTAATATATTATTGAAAGAAAGAAGTAAAAGCAAGCATCTTTTCCCTAAAAGGGATGCTTGCTTTTTGTTTTTATCTGAACACTTCCACGCTTGCCTCGGATCTGGCCATTGGAGTGGTACCACCATAGACTACGTGCAATTGCGAGGGCTTGGCTCCTGAATATTTTGACCAGTATTTCAGTCCATCCAGGAACGATTCATTGAATGTCTCCGCTGACTTTATCTCAAACGCGTCCTCTTTGTCACTATCTCTGTAGATCAGGTCCACTTCATTGCCGGCACTGTCTCTCCAAAAAGAAACCGAAGGCTCTATTATTCCTTTATTGAAATCATTTTTGATAAAGTCTGTCACAACCATATTCTCAAAGAGATTCCCCCTAAGATAATGAGTGTTCATTTGGGTCTCAGTTTTTATCTCAAGAAGAGAAGCGGCGAGTCCCGTGTCATAGAAGTACAGTTTCGGAGTCTTTACCAGGCGCTTTGAATAATTTTTATGGTCTGGCTTAAGAAGGAATATGATATAGCTTGATTCCAGAATTGAGAGCCAAGAGTCAACTGTGGGTACAGATATTCCGCAATCATTTGCCAGTGAAGACTTGTTCAGAAGCTGTCCGGTTCTTGCCGCGCAAAGTTTAAGAAATCTGGTGAATTTGCCGAGGTCGGTGATGTCTTTGATGTTTCTCACATCACGCTCGACATACGTATTGATGTAGTTCGGATAATAATCGGTTGGCGAAATACCTTTATCGTACAGACGCGGATAGCACCCGTTAAGCAGTTTCGCATCTGTGGATTCAGGAAAGATACCACCGTCTTTCATCTCTTGCCTTGAAAAAGGAAGGAGGTGGAGCAATCCTACCCGACCGGCCAGCGATTGATCCACGGCTTCCATAAGTTGCAGATTCTGAGAACCTGTGAGAATGTACATTCCGTCACCTCCTACATCATCGCTGTGTGTCTGAAGATAGGAGAGCAAGGACGGAACTCTTTGAACCTCATCGATGATGGTTTTGTCTGGATAAGTCGAGATGAAACCGCGCGGGTCGCTTTCAGCGAAAGCGCGATTGTCCAAGTCCTCCAAAGACACTTTTCTGTAGTCCGGAAACGCGTCTTTGGCAAGTGTTGTCTTGCCGGATTGACGCGGACCGGTAATCACCACAAATGGGTACTGTTTTGAAAGCGCTACGGCTTTCTGCTTCATTGTTCTTAATATCACGCCACTACAGTTTTCTTGCAAATTTAAGATTTGATTTTATGATTTGCAAGAGACCTTCGTGAAGAATCACGTGTCGGCGCTTCGGCAAGTCCAGCGACCGGCTATACCTCAACGCACCAACCGTGCGGATCCTCCTCTATGCCGTCCTGGATGCCACGGATGCGGTCATAAAGGGCGCGGCTTTTTCTGCCACACTCCGTTCCGGAAGGCATTACATAGGTGCGTGAAACCTCGGAGCCCTCCAGAAGAGACTTGTCGTCGATAGAGCGGATGGGGGTGATCACCACCGCTGTGCCGCAGGCGTTGACCTCATCGAAATCGGCAAGCTCCTCTACTGGAATCGGCCTTACCTCCACCTTCATTCCGAGATCCTCAGCGATGGTGCGGAGAGACTTGTTAGTGATTGAAGGCAGCACACTGCCGGATAACGGGGTCACATAGGTGTCGCCCTTTATGCCGATGAAGTTGGAGGATCCGAACTCATCAATCCTCGTCTTGGTGGCGGGGTCGAGGAACAGCAGTTCCGTATAACCCTGAGAATGAGCCAGATTGTAAGGGTAAAGAGACATCGCGTAGTTCGCGCCTATCTTATAGGAGCCGGTACCGTCAGGAGCGGCCCTATCGTAGTCACGCGAGATGACAGCGGTCACCGGTGTAAGCACCCCAGCCTTGGCATACGTGCTGACAGGAGCACACATAACCGAAAACAGCACCTCGCTTGAGGAGCAGATGCTCAGCTGCGGGTCAATGCCTTCGAGCACAGGACGCAGGTACATGGACGCATTATGTCCGTACGGAGGGAGAAAATCCAGATTGGCTTTCACACACATCTCGCACATTTTCAGGAACAGTTCCTCGGAAGGAGCGGCCATCGAAAGACGGTCGGCACTGCGCCGGAGACGTCTGGCGTTCTCGCCCGGCCTGAAAAGGCGGACATTTCCGTCCCTGCCACGGAAAGCCTTAAGCCCCTCAAAGCAGGAATTACCATAGTGAAACACCCCGGCGAAAGCGTTGAAATGGAAATCGAAATCGTCGGTAAGTTGGGGTTCAGACCATTGCCCGTCGCGGTAGAGGCTGAAGACAATGGCGTTTGTCTTTCTGTAATGGAAGCCGAGACTTCCCCAGTCAAGTTCGTTCATATCTATTCGTTAATTATTAGAAGCTGTTTTGAATTGTTTGTTTGAAGGTTTGAGAGTGAAAAACTTCAGTTTCGACCGCTTCTTCCAAGGAAGATAGCGGTGCTATCTGACTGAAGAAGCGGGAAGAAAATGAAGATTTTTCACCTCAAAGAACATTTCAAACAATTCAAAACAGCTTCTTATTCTCTATTAATTCAGCGACCTTGTCACCCACCTCTGACGTACCCAAAGGACGCGCTCCGAAGGAAGCCAGGTCCTCGGTGACGAAACCACGGTCAATGCTCTCACCGACAGCTTTGCGGATCGCCGCGCCCTCGCGCTTCAGCCCGAAAGCGTACTCAAACATCATCGCGGCTGAAAGGATTGTGGCAAGGGGATTGGCCACATCACGTCCAGCGGCCTGGGGATAGGAGCCGTGGATCGGTTCATAGACACCGGTATGTTCTCCAAGCGATGCCGACGCGAGCAGTCCCATCGAACCGGAGATGCAGCTGGCCTCATCGGTCAGGATGTCCCCGAACGTGTTCTCGGTGACGAGTACATCGAAGAAGCGCGGGCCGGTGATCAGTTTCATGGCAGCGTTGTCAACGTACATATAGTCAGTCTGAACTTCCGGATATTCAGGAGCCATCTCTTGGGCCACCTGCCTCCAGAGCCTCGAAGACTCCAGCACATTCGCCTTGTCCACCACCGTCAGATGCTTACGGCGAAGCATCGCCAATGAATATGCCTTACGCAGGATCCGCTCAACCTCATAGCGGTGGTAGATGTTGGTGTCGTACGCTGTGTCACCGCCGTCCAAACGGCCTTTCTCTCCGAAATACATACCGCCCGTGAGTTCCCTGACGCAGACGAAATCCGCGCCTGAAGCTATCTCCGGCCTGAGCGGTGAACGATCCAGCAAACTCGGGAAGGTCTCCACCGGCCTGATGTTGGCATAAAGTCCAAGTTCACGCCTCATCGCAAGGAGTCCTTGCTCGGGACGTACCTTGGCCGTGGGATCGTTGTCATATTTCGGATCCCCGACGGCCCCGAACAGAACCGCGTCACTGTCAAGGCACACTTTCAGGGTCTCCTCATGGAAGGCGGAGCCGCAAGCGTCTATCGCGCAGGCTCCGACAAGCGCGGATCTGTACTTGACCTCGTGCCCGAAACGCCGGCAGACCGCATCTATGGCCTTCACGGCCTGTTCCACCACCTCCGGGCCGACACCGTCACCGGGCAATTTTGCTATGTTCAGTTTCATATTCTTCAATCTTGTCTTTATGTTCAAGCAGATAATCTATGTCGTCAAGCGCGTTCTCGAAGCAATACTTCTTGTAGGCGCTTATCTCGAAAAGTTCGGAACTGCCGTCGGACAAAAGGGTCACTTCCTGAGACGGGAGGTCTATGCGAAGTCTCACTGCGGGATCGGCCGAGATCGCGGAGAAAATCTTTTTAAGGAAATCCGGACTGACCTGGACCGGCAGCACGAAGCTGTTGAGTTCATTGTTGCGGTGGATGTCAGCGAACGAGCTTGACACCACAGCCCTGAATCCGTAGCCGGCGATAGCCCACGCGGCGTGTTCACGGCTTGATCCCGAGCCGAAATTGGCCCCGGCCACGAGGATGCACCCGCTGTAGCGAGGATCATTTAGCACGAAGTCCTTTATCATGCTTCCGTCCGGAGCGTACCTCCAGTCACGGAAAAGGTTATCTCCGAAGAACGTCTCATCCCTTGTCGTAGCTTTGAGGAAACGGGCCGGAATGATCTGGTCAGTGTCCACATTCTCTATCGGAAGAGGAATGCAGCTGCTCTCTATTATGTTGAATTTCTGTTTCATAGCAATTCTCTTGGATCAGTGATACATCCTGCCACCGCCGCGGCGGCGGCAGTCAAAGGACTTGCGAGCATCGTCCGTGCGCCCGGGCCCTGCCGCCCCTCGAAATTGCGGTTGCTTGTGGAAACGGCATATTTACCGGCCGGGATCTTGTCAGCATTCATCGCAAGACAGGCCGAGCAGCCCGGCTGGCGGATCTCGAATCCGGCCTCAGCAAGGATCCTGTCAAGTCCTTCTTCCTCAATCCGATGCCTGACGGCCCACGAACCAGGCACGAGCCAGGCCGTGACCCCATCCGCCTTCCTGCGGCCTTTAACGACCGAGGCGAAGGCCCGGAAGTCCTCAATCCTGCCGTTGGTGCAGGCTCCGAGAAACACATAATCGATCTTGTGCCCAAGAAGCCTTTCTCCGGCGGAGAAGCCCATATAGTCCAACGCACGCTGAGCCGTGTCAGACGGGATGGTACCGTCAACCGGCATACCCATGCCCGGATTCGTTCCGTAAGTGATCATTGGACTGATGTCCGCGGCGTCGAACAAATATTCCTTGTCAAAGACAGCGTCGTCTCCGCTGCGCAAGGTCTTCCAATATTCCACCGCCTTGTCCCAGTCTTTCCCCTTAGGTGAGAACTCACGGCCTTTCAGGTAGGCGAAAGTGGTCTCGTCAGGAGCCACGAAACCTCCGCGGGCTCCCATCTCGATCGACAGGTTGCAAAGTGTCAGACGGCCTTCCATCGAGAGGCCGCGGATTGCCGAGCCGGCATATTCAATAAAGTACCCGGTGGCACCTGAAGTAGTCAACCTCATCATAAGATAGAGGGCCACATCCTTGGCGCTCACGCCCTTACCGAGTTCTCCCTCTACCCTTATCCTCATCGAGCGCGGCTTCTGCTGAAGGATGCACTGGGTGGCAAGCACCATCTCCACCTCGCTCGTGCCTATTCCGAAAGCGACCGCTCCGACGGCGCCGTGGGTGGATGTGTGAGAATCACCACAGACAATCGTCATTCCCGGCAACGAAAGTCCTTTCTCCGGGCCGACAACGTGGACAATACCGTTGTCCGGACTCATCATCGGATAATGGACCAAACCGAATTCAGCCGCGTTCCGTTCCAAAGTCTCCACCTGACGACGGCATACATCATCCGCGAAAGCAGTCCCTTCCGTCGGGATGTCGTGGTCAGGCATACATATTATTCTCTCCGGGCGCAGAATACCGCAGCCACGCTTCCTTATGCCCTCGAAGGCTTGAGGACTGGTCACTTCGTGACAGTAAAGCCTATCTATGTAGAGCTGAGTGGGGCCACCGTAGATGACGGACACGATGTGACTGTCCCAAATCTTGTCGAAAAGTGTGTTCATCCCCTGAATTTGTTTATGCAGTCAATGAACGCCTCCACAGACGCGGTGACGATGTCGGTGTCGGCTCCGAAGCCATAATACACGTGGCCGTCATGCTCGACCTGCATGTGAACCTTGCCCACATCATCGGAGCCTTTGGTGATGTTCTGTATGGTGAACTCCTTGATGACCATCTGACGCCTGATGATGATCTTGAGGGCGTTGATCGCCGCGTCAACCGGGCCGTTGCCTCTGGATGCGGCCTCGAATTTCTCACCGGCTATGTCAAGACCGACACTTGCGATAGGTCTCAGACCCTTGCCGCTGGTCACCTGGAGGTACTCAAGCTTGACGTGATGGTCCTCAGCCCTGTCGGCTCCGGCGAGCACAAGGAGATCATCGTCGCTGACCTGCTTCTTCTTGTCGGCCAGTTTGAGGAACTCATCGTAAAAAGCGTCAAGTTTATGGCCTTCCATCTTGATTCCAAGAACCTCCAGACGGTATTTAAGGGCGGCGTGGCCGCTTCTGGCCGTAAGCACGATGTCGTTGTCGTCAATCCCCACTTCCTTAGGGTCAATGATCTCGTAGGTACTGACATTCTTGAGGACTCCGTCCTGATGGATGCCTGAAGAGTGCGCGAAGGCATTGCGCCCGACTATGGCCTTGTTCGCCTGAACAGGCATATTCATAAGGTTCGAGACCATCCGGCTCACCGGTGTGATTCTGGTCGTGTTGATGTTGGTCACGAGAGGGATGTCGCTGTGGCTCTTGATGATCATGGCGATCTCCTCCAAGGCCGTGTTGCCGGCACGCTCGCCCACGCCATTGACTGTCACCTCGCACTGGCGGGCCCCGGCAAGAAGTCCGGACATTGTGTTGGCGGTGGCCATACCGAGGTCGTTGTGGCAATGGGTCGAGATGACAGCCTTGTCAATCCCATCCACATTGTCAACAAGATACTTGATCTTAGCCGCATACTCGGAAGGAAGGCAGTAGCCTGTCGTGTCAGGAATATTCACGACCGTGGCCCCGGCCTTGATGGCTGCCTCAACCACTCTGGCAAGATACTCATTGTCAGTGCGTCCCGCATCCTCGGCGTAGAACTCCACATCCTCGACATATTTCTTGGCATATTTCACAGCCCTGACGGCACGCTCAAGAATCTCCTCCCTGGTGGAATTGAACTTGTACCTTATGTGGGAGTCGGAAGTCCCGATCCCCGTGTGTATCCTCTTGTGTTTGGCGTATTTAAGCGCTTCCGCGGCAACATCGATGTCTTTCTCCACGGCACGTGTCAACGCACAGATCGTCGGCCAGGTGACGGCCTTGGAAATCTCCACGACCGAATTGAAATCTCCGGGACTGGAAACAGGGAAACCCGCCTCAATGACATCTACTCCCAACTCTTCAAGGGCCTTTGCCACCTGGATTTTCTCCACAGTGTTGAGCTGGCACCCAGGCACCTGCTCGCCATCACGCAAAGTGGTGTCAAAAATGAATATTCTGTCTGAACTCATCTGAAAAACGGTAATTACACTAACTGATAGCTAAATTCGTATTTTGTTTTTCACAAAACAAAATTATGGCCGACTATTTATGTCTCCTCTCCAGTTCCTTTTCCAGGTCGGCGATGCCGTAGCCTTTGCTGACCAAAAGTACAAGAAGGTGGTAGACAAGGTCGGAGGCCTCGTAGATCATCCTTTCATCATCCCCTTTCACGGCCTCGATGACGGTCTCGACGGCCTCCTCGCCGACTTTCTGTGCCATTCTCGGAGTCCCTGCCTTGAACAGTGACGTGGTGTAGGACTTCTCCGGCATCTGCTCGTGACGGCCTTTGATCACGCTTTCAAGCTCGCGGATAAAACCGAGACTGGTAGGCACCGCGTCCCCCCAGCAGGTCTTTGTGCCTTTGTGGCAGGCCGGCCCGTCAGGAATGGCGCGGACAAGAAGAGTGTCCGAATCGCAGTCAGCGGAGATGGAGACCAGATGCAGATAATTGCCGCTGGTCTCCCCTTTTGTCCATAGGGTCTGGCGGGAACGGCTGAAGAATGTCACGAGACCGCTTGTCTGTGTCTTTTCGAGAGCCTCGGCGTTCATATAGCCGAGCATCAGAACCTGAAGGGTGTTCCGGTCCTGGACGATGGCCGGCACAAGTCCGTCAGCACCGGCTTTAAGAGTTTTAAAATCAATCATATTCATTAAGTTCGTTATATTCTTACATTCACTCCGTGTGAGCGGAGGGTTCTTTTCAATTCGGGGATGGAGATTTCGCCGTAGTGGAATATGCTCGCGGCGAGGGCGGCATCGGCCCGGCCCTTCGTCAGGACTTCCTCGATGTCGCCGACGCTTCCGGCGCCACCGGAGGCTATCACAGGGATGGTAAGTTCCTCAGCAAGATGGGAATATGCTTGTACGGCATAGCCGTTCCGGGTTCCGTCGTGATCCATGGAGGTGAAAAGGATCTCACCGGCGCCGAGGTTCTGGACTTCTTTGGCCCAGAAATACAACTCCTTGTCGGTCGGCGTCTTGCCGCCGTGGGTCATTACCTGCCAGTAAGCATTGCCGTACAGGGATGTAGCTTCGACAGGCTCAGCGGCCATAGAAGCGACCGTCCTCGCGTCAATCGCCACGACAACAAACTGGGAGCCGTAGCGTGATGCAATCCGTGTGATGATCTCCGGGTGAAGCACAGCCGCCGTGTTGACCGTGATCTTGTCCGCTCCAGCGTCCAGAAGTCTGGCAGCATCCTCGAACGAAGATATTCCCCCGCCCACAGTGAACGGAATATCAATCCGTTCCGCAATCCGAGAGACCAGATCCGTGAAAGTTCGTCGTCCTTCCGATGACGCGCTGATGTCCAGATAGACCAACTCGTCAGCCCCCTGCTCAGAGTAGAAAGCTCCCATCTCCACAGGATCGCCCACCTCACGCAAGCCCTCGAAATTGATCCCTTTCACTACCTGTCCGTTCTTCACGTCCAGACAAGGTATAATTCTCTTCGCCAACATATTACCTGAACAAATCCTCAAGCCTGACCCTCCCCTCGTAGATAGCCTTCCCGACAATGGCCGAGCGAAGCCCGGACCTCCTCAATTCCTCCAGATCCTCATAGCTGGACACTCCCCCGCTCACGATAATCTCCACGTCCGGAAACTGTTGCTGAAGGCCGGCATAGAACTCCAGATTCACGCCCTGCAACATTCCGTCCCTTGAAACTTCCGTCACAATAGCCTGACGCACAAGTCCTTCAAAAGACTCCATAGCCTGCACGGCTGACATCGGGACAGTCTCCTTCCAACCGTGCGTCGCAACCAGACCATTCTTCAGATCCAGCCCGAGGATGATTTTTTCCCCATAGCGGCCAAGCCAATTCTTGAATATGTCCGGTTCGGTAAAGGCCACGCTCCCGCAGATGACATATTCAGCCCCGGCATCCAGAACAGCGTTCAAAGACTCCTCCGACTTCACTCCGCCGCCAAACTCCACCTTCAGACAGGTCGCATTGGTTATATTCCTTAGCACATCCAGGTTCTTCGGACAGGCGGCCTTTGCACCTTCCAGATCCACAAGATGCAGCCTTGTCGCGCCGGCCCGCTCAAAACTTTTCGCCATCTCGACAGGGTTGTCCGAATATACCTTCTCTTTCGCATAGTCCCCCTGAGTGAGACGCACGCACCGGCCTCCGATTATGTCTATAGCCGGGATTATGTTAAAATTTCTCATAACTCAACTTTCACAAACAGGCAATCACATGCTATTCACAAGTTTTGCCAACAAACTATAATTCTATAAAATTCTTTAATATCTCCGCTCCGACCGGACCGCTTTTCTCCGGATGGAACTGCGTCCCGAAGAAATTGTCACGCTGGAGCGCACCGCTGAAACGGACACCGGCATATTCAGTCACGGCGACAGTCTGATCCGCGAATATGTCAGGGCAGTACGAGTGCACATAATAGACAAACGAGTCTTCGGGAATATTCCTGAAAAGCGGGCCGCGCAGCCCGGATATGGTGTTCCAGCCGGTGTGAGGTATCTTCACGCCCGAAGTTTCAGGGAAGCGGGTGACTTTGGGGGTGAATATTCCAAGACAATCCGTGTCGCCCTCCTCGCTTGAGGCGCACATCAGCTGCAGGCCGATGCATATTCCCAAAACAGGTTGGGTCAAGCTCTTGATGAGGGGGATAAGACCCGTGTCCTCCAAGGATCTCATTGCGGAGGAAGCCTCGCCCACCCCGGGAAGCATCACATGATCGGCCCGACGAATGATTTCCGGATCAGAGGTCAGGACATACTCTGCGCCAAGCCTTCGCAAGGCATTCTCGACCGAGCGTATGTTGCCGGCTTTGTAGTCAATTATCGCTATCATAGGATGCCTTTGCTTGATGGTAGTTCGTAAGGGAACGGCGTCCGCGCCACCGCCATTCTCAAAGCTCTGGCGAAGGCCTTGAAGATCGCCTCGGCCTTGTGGTGCTCGTTCCCGCCCTCGGCCCGGATGTGCAGGTTGCATTTCGCCCCGGTGCAGACAGACTGGAAGAAATGGCTGAACATCTCGGTCGGAACATCGCCGACCTTCTCCCGATTGAACTCCGCGTTCCATTTGAAATCAATACGCCCTCCGAAGTCCATCAGGACAGCGGCGTCACAGTCGTCCATCGGCAGCACAAAGCCGTAGCGGGCCACGCCGAGTTTCGAGCCGAGAGCGGCGTTGATCGCCTCTCCGAGGACAATTCCGACATCCTCAATCGTGTGATGTTCATCGACCTGCAGGTCACCTTTGGCTTCTATGGCCAGCGACACGCCTCCGTGGTTCGGGATCTGCTCAAGCATGTGGTCGAAGAACGGGAGACCTGTTGAGATGCGACCACTCCCCATAGAATCCAGATCCAATTCAAGGGTAATTTTTGTCTCTTTGGTATCGCGAACAATTCTTACATGTCTTTCACCAAGCTTCTCTATGCCCTGGCACCTTAAGGCCACTTCGACAGACTCAGTGACCGGTGAGGCAAGCAGCCGCAGCAGCCTGTCATTCTCGGCCGGAGTGCCGACAGTGATGCGAAGGCACCCTTCGCAACCAGGGACCTTGGAGCGGTTCCGCACGATGACCCCTCCGGCAAGCAGCCTCTCGTAAACCTCATCCGGATTATCAAACCGCACCAACAGAAAATTAGCGTCACTTGAATATATTCCCTTGACCTCCGGACACTTGCGGAGTTCCTTTTCCAACCGGAACCTCTGTCCCACAATCTCAGCCACCGCCTTGTCTTTGGCAGCCTCGTCAAGTTTCATCAATGCCATCTTCTGAGCCAGAACATTGATGTTGTACGGATATTTGACTTTGGACATCAAAGCGATGACAGCAGGATCCGCGATCGCCAATCCAATTCTGAGACCTGCCATACCCCAAGCCTTTGAAAGCGTCTGAAGCACAATCAGATTGGGGTATCTCTTGACCAAAGATGCCAGCGAAGGCCTGACCGAAAAGTCGATGTAGGCCTCATCCAGCACAATCACGCCGCCAAACCTTTCAAGAAGCTCCTCGATCTGTTCCGCCGGGAAAGAGTTTCCTGTCGGGTTGTTCGGCGAGCAGATGAACATCAGCCTTGTCTTGGAGTCCGCCGCGGAAAGCATCGCCTCTGTGTCCATTGAGAAATCCGGCCTCAGCTGGACTTTCCGGAATTCAATGTCGTTCATCGCGGCTGCCACCTCGTACATCCCGTAACTCGGAGCGATGGACACGGCATTGCTTGCTCCCGGTACGCAGAACACACGGTAAACAAGGTCAATCGCCTCGTCGCTCCCGTTGCCGATGAACAGGCTATCCGCAGAAATTCCTTTGATTTCCGCGACCTTGGCCTTCAAGGCTTTCTGATGTGGATCCGGATACCGATTGATGCCATTGTTGTAAGGATTCTCGTTGGCATCCAGAAATATTTCCGGCTGGTTCGAGCCACAGTCGTCCCGGGCGGTCGAATATGCCTCAAGACCTAAGATGTTTGGCCTTGCTAGTTTAAGAACGTCTTCTATCTTCATAGTAAATCATCTTTCAAACCTGACAATCGCCTCGACACTTCGACAAGCTCTGTGACCGGACCGGTTGGTGAGCCTGTCGAACCGACATCACCGCGAAGTCTGACATCAACAGCGGCGGCATGCGCGTCTAGCCCTTCAGCAAAAGCCATGGTACGGATTGTGTCCCCAAGGCCGGACAAACCCTCGCGGGATATCTCCTGAATCGTCATCTTCCTCATGAACGCATCCAGATTCAACCCGCTGAACGAATGAGCCCAACCACTTGTCGGAAGCGTGTGGTTCGTGCCGGAGGCGTAGTCCCCCGCGCTTTCCGGAGAATAATTTCCGATGAATATGCTTCCGGCGGCCACGACCCTATCAGCCACGCTCCAAGGATCACGCATGGAGATAATGAGATGTTCGGGGGCATATTCATTGACAAAATCGATGATGTCCTCACGACTTGGCATGACTATCATCCGGCTGTGTTCCAATGCTTTCGCAACGATTTCTCCTCGGCTCAACCTTTCTGTCTGCCTCGTCACGGCCTCCTCCACGGATTTTGCAATCGTTTCCGAGGTACAGACCAGCATCGACTGGCTGTCAGGACCATGTTCCGATTGTGAAAGTAAGTCCGCTGCGACGAACTCCGGATCGGCGGTTTCATCAGCCAGCACCATGACCTCAGACGGCCCGGCCGGCATGTCGATGGCCGCAACCGACAACCCGACCATCTGTTTGGCTTTCATTACATAACGGTTTCCCGGGCCGAAAATCTTGTCACATTTGGCAAGCGTCTCCGTTCCGTAAGCCATCGCCGCGATTGCCTGTGCCCCACCGATTTTGAATATATTCCTGACTCCGCAGACCGAAGCCGCATAGATAATGACCGGATTTGCCTTCCCGTCCTTGTCTGGAGGGGTACATAGGACTATTTCCGGACAGCCAGCCACCTGAGCCGGAATCGCCAGCATGAGAACCGTCGAAAACAAAGGCGCGCGGCCTCCTGGAATATACAGCCCAACCCTACGGATGGGAACGGCTTTCTGGTAGCAGGTAACACCGGCGGAAGTCTCGACCTTAACGGCTTGCGGCATCTGTGCCTCATGGAACTTCATGATGTTTGAATATGCCTGGGCGAGGGCGTCTTTCAATTCCCGCGGAACAGAAGCGGCGGCATCCTCGCTCTCTTTTTTACTGACTTTCAAGGCTTCGGCAGATACGAAAGTCGTTCCGTCATAGCGCGACTCAAGATCAAGAAGTGCTTGATCACCTTTTGTTCTGACATATTCAAGAGTGGTTCGGACGCTGGATTCTATGTCGGAATCACTTTCGGCGGCTCTTGCTGTCAACTTTGGCCATTCGGCGCGAGGAGGGTTATTGTATATCGGGGTCATTTCGACAAGCTCAGTGACCGGACAATCTGAATTACGCATAAGAGCAATGAATAAATATGCAAAACTACAAAACCATCTTCTCGACCGAGAGCACAAGAATCCCTTCCGCCCCGATCTCCTTAAGACTTTCTATCTTCTCCCAAAGAACGCTCTCATCCACAACCGAATGAAGCGACGACCAACCGCTCTGCGCAAGCGGCAGCACCGTAGGACTTCTCATCGCCGGAACTATCCGTATCGCATCCTCTATCCTGCCGTTCGGGATGTTCATCAAAAGGTATTTCTTGCCTCTACTGTCACGGACCGCGTTGAATCGGAACTTTATCTGCTCCAAAAGTTTGGCTTTCTCCTCCGAAAGATTCCCTCCCGAAATCAGCACAGCCTCCGAGAACACTACTTTCTCAACTTCCTTGAGCCCGTTGCTCACAAGTGTCCCGCCGGAAGACACAATGTCGAAGATCGCGTCGCTCATACCGACGGTCGGAGCGATCTCAACAGAGCCTGTGATCACATTAATCTTTGCATCTATTCCTTTCTCTTTCAAGAATTTGCCCAAGATGTTCGGATAAGATGTGGCAATCCGTTTGCCGTTGAAATATTCCAATCCGGAATACTCATCAGCCTTTGGAACGGCAAGTGAGATCCGGCAGCCACCAAATCCCAGACGATCCACTATCTCCACCGACTCTCCCCTCTCGCAGACCTCGTTGTAGCCAACGATTCCCAGATCCGCGACATCTTGAGCCACAGCCTGAGGGATGTCATCATCCCGCAGATAGAGAATCTCCACCGGGAAACTGCTGGACTGAGACAGGAATTTCCGTTTGGTGTCATCCACCTCGATACCCGCCTCCCGCAACAGCAAGAGGCTTTCTTCACTTAACCGGCCTTTGGCCTGAATTGCGATTCTTAACATTTGTCGTTCGTTTTATAAAAAAAAAGACCCGCTACCAAAACGGAAGCGAGCCTTGACTTAAATATCCCTCATAAACAGATACCCACGACAAACTCACCTCCGTTTCTGACTAAGGTGATGATGGTGGATATGATTAAAACTTCTCATTCTATCTGTTCTACGCGACAAATATCGGAAAAATATTCTAAACGGCAAGAAAATTTTGACGGAATATTCACACACCCTTTTCTAGAACGAGTACTTGACCACTCCCAAGACGCGGTGGCTTATGACGTTATGAATATTGTTGACAGCGACTCCCCTTGAACTCAGGGAATTGATGTCACCATACCACACACAGGAGCCATTGTACTCAAGGGCGACAGTCAACCTGTCCAGATTGAAAGCCACTGCCGGAGCGACACGCACAACGTCGCGCACATTCTTGAAACCGCCATCGAAGTAGTAGATGTTGTCCGGAACCACATTGTTCGTCTCATAGTCCGTAAGAAGGTCATGGGAAGTACCGAGCGCCATCATGCCTCCAGCCATGAACATGAACTGCCATTGGTCGCCGTAGGACGTGGACACAAAGGCCGTAAGTGAACGCAGCGGGGTGTACTTATAGTTCAAAGGGTCACTTCTGTCATAAAGGGCATAGCCTCCCAGAAGTCGCAGATGATCTCCTCCCGAAGCGAGGACAGCCTTTGCGTTGACCTTGAAAGTTCCTTTTGAGTATTCCGCGTAGCACATCGGACTGATCATCGAGACGCGGTCCTTCACGGTGGTTCCCTTGTAATAGTAATAGGTGTCGGCAAGGGTGCGCCAGCGTGGTTTAAGACTCAGGAAATCGACACCGGCCTTTGCCGTGAAATGTTCGGTTGAGAATGCCAGACCCGCATAAAGCTCTGGTATAAGGCCGTATTTCACATAATCAGCGGAAGGTCCCTGCGGCCCGGTCGGCATGAACTCCATCGGGTACAAGGCTCCGGTCGTGAAAGAAAAGTGTCTGAGGAAAGAGACACTTGCCGTCAGCTGAGGGCTTCTGGCGTACGGATTGAACGGAGAGCCGGCCTCGTAGCCTACCGTGCAAGGCATGTCAAGGGACATCGGATGCCATGCGTGTCCGACCTTGAGATCGACAGAGCCGACAACCTTGCCGAGATCATTCCACCCGAAATTCAGGTAAGCCTCTCTCAAGTGAAGAGACGCCGCCCCCTTGTTCAACAGATGAAAATCCGTCTCCAGCTTGCCCGTCACTTTCAAGGCTCCGTACTGAAACCCTGTAAGATTGAAGCCCAGACGGGTCGTCAGAGCCGATAACTTAAATGAAGGGTTGTACCAGATGTCGTAGCCGTCACCGTTGATCACGCTGTCGTAAGGCAGGTAATAGAACAAGTCTTCGGAGTCGGTCTTGACCTCGCGGGCGTCAAACGCCGCGCTTGTGCGGAAGAAGCCATACGGCTCAAGATGATTGGTGAGTTTTACCAAGTGACTTTGGGCATCAGACGGTAAAGATAAGAGCGACATGGACAAAGCCAGAGCAAGCGTTGTGAGTGTTCTTTTCATATCATCATCTCCTGTCAAGGCCGACAGCCTCGACTCATTAAACCAAACTAGAAAGTGAATTTGACAAGGGCCTGAATACGGTTGTTGGTGATCCAGTGGAGGTTGTCCTCGGCGAGACCGTTGGCACCGATGAATTTCACGCCGCCGACGGTCTTATACTCTCCGTACTGGACGCTTGTGAGCTCATATTCAAGACCGATCGCGAACTTGCCGATGTTGTGGATAACGGTAGGGGTGAGCCTCCACATCTGGTTCATGTTCGAGAAGCTGTTCTTGCTGAAATAGAGGTTGGCGGCAGGAGCGTAGCCGTCCTTGGCACCGTAGAGATCGTCTTTTGTTCCGAAATTCTTCACATAGCCAGCAAAGAGAATCCACTGGGTCTTCTTGCCGTACATGAAGCTCGCCCAAGTCGAAGAGTTGCGGGTAGGGGTATATTCATAACTTGCCCCGTCAGACTTCATTCCTGAGATTCCGTAGCCGCCGTTGAGGTTGACGTGTTCGCCGGCCTCGGCGAAGACTGTCTTCACCTTGGCGGAGAAGAGGCCGCTCTTGTACTGTCCGTAGAGGAACGGAGTGAAGGTGGTGATGCGGTCGTCAACCTTGACAGAGCCATTGTTTGCCCTCGGCTTGATGGAGAGCATGTTCACGCCCGCCCTCAGGAGGAGATTGTCCTTCTTGTAGTTCAGGCCCAGGAATAATTCCGGGGTGCAGGCGTCCTTGATGTAGTCGGCTTTGGCACCGTTAGGGCCTGCCGAATTGTACTGCATCTGCCAGATGGCCGATCCCGTGAGGGAGAACGCGTCGTTGAGCCTGTAGTCAAGTTTCACCTGAGGGGTACGGCTGAAAGGTCCGAAAGGCGCTCCTGTGTTGAGGGAGAACACGTCCGGCATGTCTGCGGCCATAGGATGCCAGGCCTGGCCTGCCGTCACCAGCCAATCGTTCCTGCCGACGGTGACATAAGCCTGACGAAGACGAAGCACCGCGGTTCCGGAGACACCGGAAAGACCATTGTAGAAGTCAGTCTCGATCTTTGCTCCGAATTTCAAGCCATTATATTCATAACCGGTGACATTGAGTCCGATTCTGGAGGTAAGGGCCGCGAAGCGGAAGGAACTCTGCTCGTTCAGATCGACATCGCCCTTCTTGTTCTCGTCTTTCGGAAGATAGTAGAAGAAGTCTTCTGTTCCAGCCACACTCTCGCGTGTGTCAAAAGCATAATAGTTGCGGATGAAACCATAAAGGCTGACCTGCGGTTTGGCCTCCTGGGCGCCAAGAGTGACGCACATTGCCAAAGCGGCAAGTGAAGTGACAATTTTGTTCATTTTGATTACTACTAACATTAAATTTTGAGAAGCTGCCTGGGAATAATCCCAGAACAGCTTCTCTTAGATTATTTACAGACTACTGCGCGAACGGGAATATCTTGGTGAGCCAGAAGAATCCGAAGATGAATCCAACCACACCGATGATGATACCGATCTTTGCCATGTCCTTGGTCTCGACAAGTCCGGTGGACGCAGCGATGGCGTTCGGAGGAGTGGAGATCGGGAAGAGCATGGCGATTGACGCGCACACGGCGATGAATATGATCATGGCCTGGGTTCCGCCCATGGCGATGAAGGCTGCGTTGTTGGCGGCTGCCGGATCGGCCATGCCCTCAGCCACTACGATAAGGATAGGGATGAGAAGCGCCGCTGTGGCGGAGTTGCTGATGAAGTTCGAGAGGAAGTAGCAGACAAGACCGGCAACTACCAGCACAAGGATGACAGACATCGAGCCGAACGGTATCGCCGTGATGAGAACCTTCGCCAGACCGGTGTCCTGAAGGAGGTAGCCCAACGCGAAGCCTCCGGCAACGAGCCAGAGTACCGACCAGTTGATCTCCTTGATCTCCTCCTTGCCGAAGAGTCCTGTGGCCGTGAAGACGGCGAGAGGAATCAGAGCCACGACGTTGGAACTGATGTGATGGAGCTGCTCCGTGGCCCAGAGAAGGATCGTGATGATGAAGGTAGCCCATACGAGCTTGCTCTTCCAGTCCTTCTTCTTGTCGTTGGCAGGGATCTCAAGCACAAGTTTCTTGGTCTTGAACGGGAAGAACACCAAAAGGAGAATCCACGCGAGGAGGATCATGATGATCACGTAAGGAATCATGTGGACGCACCAGTCACCGAAAGAGACATCGATGCCGGCCTGCTCAAGGTAACCTTTCGCTGTCGCGTTAGGAGGGGTTCCGATAGGAGTTCCGATACCACCGAGGTTGGCGGCTACCGGAATCGAGAGCGCAAGGCCGATCTTTCCCTTGTCGTCGCTCGGCAGCTTGTGAAGCACCGGAGCGAGGAAGGCAAGCATCATGGCGGCGGTGGCGGTGTTGCTCATGAACATCGAGAACACGGAGATGATGATGAGGAATCCCAGAAGCACCATCTTAGGCTTTGTTCCGAATATGCTGAGCAATGATTTTGCGAGAGTTACGTCAAGTCCGAATCTTTCAGCCATGATCGCGAGCACGAATCCGCCAAGGAACAGCATCACGACAGGATCGGCGAAAGATGACATTATCTTCTTGTAGCTTACCAGCTGACCGAACTCAGGATTGCAGAAGAAACCGAGTCCCTTGTCGGAGACGGACAGCAAAGCGACCACGATGATCAGGACGGATGTCGCCCAGTTAGGGATGATCTCAAACATCCACATCAAAGCGGCGAACACGAAGAGGGCGATCACACGCTGCTGCACAACGGTCAGGGCGTCGATGCCAAAGAAAGATGTAGGCACACACCACAAGAAGAGTGTGACCAGAAGAACAATCGGCAGAAGTACACCGTACTTCACATTGAATTTCTTTTCAGCCATTTCAGTAGTATTGATTATTAATTTTATTTCTGGAATTCGAACCTGAGGTCGATCGGGATGTTCTCAAGACGGATGTTCACGAGGTCAGCCTTGAAGTCCTCTGACAGAACGCAGTACTGGTTCTCGAACCGCTCGGCGAACTCGTAGTCACCGGTGGCCTGGGTCTTGAGGGCGATGCCGGCAAACTCAGCCACGAGTGAAAGGGTCTTCTCGTAGTCGATTGAATATTTCCCGCTGTCCCCACGCTTGAAAGCGCCGTTCTGGTTGAGGTAGTTGAAGAGCATCACGTAAGCCCTTCCGAGCTGCGAGGCCTCACCGAAACGCTCAGAGCGGATGAGGTTGGCCACGAATGTGGTGATGGCATCCTCCTTGGTGATGAGCGCCGGAATCTTATGCTCGTCGAGAAGCTTGCAGACAAAGTAAAGGCCGAGGGCGTTGGCCTTGGCGTCCTCCCAAGTGAGAGCCTTGTTGCCAAGAGCCTCATAGACGAAGCCCTTGCCGTTGATGGTCTCCTTTACACCGAGTCCGTGGGAGATCTCACGGAAAGCGATGTTCCAGTAGAAAGCCTCCTCGTCAAGGTGATCCTGCTGGTCAGGAGTCAAAACCACGATGCCGACCGGGTTGACAACCCTGTTGAACTTCTCCATCATAATGTTGCGAAGGAGGGCCGTACGGGTACCGGCCTTTGCCTGAACTTCCTCATTGTAAGGGAGATTCAAGGCAATCAGCTTTATACCTGCGTTAGCGTGACCGGCGCAGTAGATGGCGTCGTAGGCGTAGATGTCGGACTCGTCGCCCGGAACAAAAGTCTTGTACTGCTCCTCGCAAGGGATCTGCTTCTGGAGCTCCGGAAGCATCGAGGTGAACTGATCGAGAACCTCGGTGCGCTTCAAGTCCTTCAGAAGCACGTAGGCCTCGTAGGATGTCTTGAGACCATAGAGCTGGTCATCATTGACCTCGTTAGGACCGATGATGAGGTCCATCTTGCTGTCCGTCATCTCCAGCCATGCAAGGTCGCTGTCATAATAATAGTCAGTCCTCAGCGCGTCGATCTTCTTGAGAAGATAATTGCGCACGCTTGGCTTGATGGTGATGTCAGCGGCAGCCTTGAGGTAATTGCAGATCTTATCGATGTTGTACTCGAAAGCGTCATGATACCAGACAGAAGTGAGTTTTCCGTCGGCGCCGCGCCTGATGAGTGAATATGGGCTCGTCTTCACCGGATCCGCCAGCGAATCAAACTCGGCGGCAGTCATGTCGGCCGGATAGAAGTTGGCACCAAGAGGAAGCTCTCCGAAACCTTCTATGAATGTGGAGCCGTCAAGGCGGTCCCAAGGGCCATAGTTGATTTTGGCATAGTCCCTAAGATCGGCATCCTTCAGGTTCTCGATCAAGGTCTTGTCACCAAAATACTGCTTCCAGTAGATACTGTCTGCCTGGTCGGCGGCGAATTTGTAGAGGTTGAGGACTTCTTTACCGTTGTCTGTGATACCGGAAAGGTCTGGCGACTCGATCTTTACGAGCGCATACGAATCGACCTTCTTCTGGACAGCGGTCTTCGGCTCCGTGTTGCAGGAAGCCGCAAGAGCGATCAGCATTAATGCCAGAGCGGTTCTTTTCATTTGAAAAAGTGTTATTTAATAATGTTCATATTCATCATAACTTGCAAATTTAATGAATATAAATGAAAAAAGCACATCAACAAAGTGCTGATGTGCTCATATTCGTAGGAAATTTTACTTTTTTAGATGATTCCCTGCTCAAGCATGGCCTGCGCTACCTTCATGAAGCCGGCGATGTTGGCGCCCTTCACGTAGTCAACGCTGCCGTCCGGACGTGTGCCGTACTTCACGCACTGCTCGTGGATGCTCTGCATGATCCAGTGAAGCTTGTCGTCAACCTCCTGTGCGGACCAGCTGAGGTGAGCCGCGTTCTGGGTCATCTCAAGGCCTGATGTGGCGACACCACCGGCGTTCACAGCCTTGCCAGGAGCGAAGAGGACTCCGTTGTTCTGGAAGAAGTGGATGGCTCCAGGCTGGCAACCCATGTTGGAAACCTCGCAGCAGCACCAGCAGCCGTTGGCCTTCAGTTCCTTTGCGTCGTCCTCACTGAGCTCGTTCTGGAACGCGCAAGGGAGAGCGATGTCGCAAGGGATGCTCCAAGCCTTCTTGCCGGCGGTGAACTGAACCTGTCCAGGGAACTTGGTGGCGAGATCCTCGACCATGTTCCTGTTGGAGGCGCGCATGTCAAGCATATATTCGTTCATCTCCGGGGTCATGCCTTCTGGAATATGGCAGACTCCGTCAGGACCTGAGATAGCTACGACCTTGGCTCCGAGCTGGGTAGCCTTCTTCACGGCGCCCCAAGCCACGTTACCGAAACCGGAGATGCAGACCTTCTGGCCGGCGATGTCCTTGCCAGCCTTGTGGAGAAGGTGCTGGGTGAAATAGAGGGCTCCGAAACCGGTGGCCTCAGGACGAAGGATGGATCCTCCCCAGGTAGCGCCCTTTCCGGTGAGAACTCCGGTGTGATACTGGCGGGCGAGCTTCTGGTACATTCCGTTCAGGAAGCCGATCTCACGTCCACCTACACCTACGTCACCCGCAGGAATGTCCTGGTCAGGGCCGATGCAGCGCCAGAGCTCAAGCATGAAGGCCTGGCAGAAACGCATGATCTCAGCGTTAGACTTGCCGACAGGATCGAAGTCAGAGCCACCCTTCGCACCACCCATAGGAAGGGTTGTGAGGGCGTTCTTGAATGTCTGCTCGAATCCAAGGAACTTGAGCATTGAAGGGGTCACGGCCTTGTGGAAGCGAAGTCCTCCCTTGTAAGGTCCGATCGCGCTGTTGAACTGCACACGGTAGCCGAGGTTTGTCTGAACCTCACCGTTGTCGTCAATCCAGGTCACACGGAACGTGAAGATTCTGTCAGGCTCGACAAGCCTTTCGACGATCTTGGCCTTCTCGAACTCAGGATGCTGGTTGTAAACCTCCTCGATTGACTCAAGAACTTCCTCCACTGCCTGAAGATATTCCTTCTCAGTTGGATACTTGGCCTGAAGACGGGCCATTATTTCTGTTGTTTTCATAATGTGATGTGTTATTAATTAGTTAAAAAATGTGTGTTCTATTTAAGTTCCCAAGTGGAGCCGCTGTGAAGCAACTCGTCCACACTGTGGACCTTGGCCTTTGACCTCACGCTCTCGACCTGCTTGGCAACCTCATCCTCATAGGTGATGTCCGGCACCTCGCGGATGACTCCGAGAGCTACCGGAAAGTCCGGCCATTTCATGTCGGCCAGCATCATCTGGAGGCCAAGGTTGTCGGAATGGCTGTCGTGGGTGAGAATGTCATCCTCGGTGACTCCGTTCTCTCCGATGGTCACGACCTTCAGTCTCCACCCGTCGAGGGCGATACCCTTGTCGCGGTTCTTTCCGAATATCATCTTCTCGCCGTCACGCAGAACCAGCGTCCTGTCCGCCTTGTGTTCCCTGTCGGAAATCTCGGCGTGTGAGCCGTTGTTGAAGATCACGCAGTTGGTCAGGAACTCCATCACGGAAGTGCCCTTATGCCTTGAGGCCGCAAGCATGATCTCCTGGTTCAAAGCAAGTTCAGTGTCCATTCCACGAGCAAAGAACGTTCCTTTCGCGCCAAGCACAAGACTGCCCGGATTGAACGGATGCTCGACCGTTCCGTAAGGGGAAGTCTTCGTGATGGCTCCCAGTTTGGAGGTCGGGGAATATTGCCCCTTCGTCATTCCGTAAATCTGGTTGTTGAAGAGCATCAGATTGATGTCGATGTTCCTGCGGATGGCGTGGATGAAATGGTTACCGCCGATAGCCAGCGCGTCACCGTCACCGCTCACCTGCCAGATGCAGAGATCCGGGTTGGCGACCTTCATACCTGTGGCGATGGCCGTGGCGCGGCCGTGGATGCTGTGGAACCCGTAGGTGTCCACATAGTACGGAAGCCTTGACGAACAACCAATTCCGGACACGACCACAATCTTGTCCTTGTCTATCCCCTTCTCCTCACAAACCAGGGGAAGGGTTCTCTGAAGAGCGGCGAGCACGGAATAGTCCCCGCATCCCGGACACCATCTGATCTCCTGGTCGCTCTTGAAATCTTTCAATGTATATTTTGGCATTGCGCTGTCCTCCTATAATTCGCTTAAAGCGGCGTCAACAATCTCCTTAACAAGGAAAGTCTGTCCCTGAACCTTATTGCAGCTCAAATAGTTGAACTGCGGAAATATGGTCTTGAGGTACCCGGCGAACTGTCCGAGATTAAGCTCGCAGACGATTATCTTACGGAAACCAGACAGTACCTTCTCCGTGTTCTTAGGCAGCGGATCGATGAAATCGAAATGCACACGGCTTACAGTCTTACCGGCGGCGCGGAGTTCCTCCGTGGCTGTAAGAATATGTCCGTAAGTGCCACCCCAGCCAACCAGCAGGACATCACCGCTCTCCTGACCGTCAACAACAAGGTCAGGAATGTCAGCGGCCACACGGGCGACTTTCTCCGCACGCTCCTTTACCATCATCTCGTGGTTGGCCGCATCTGTGGAAAGGACTCCGTTATGTGTCTTCTCAAGACCGCCCACACGGTGCTCCAAGCCAGGTGTTCCGGCCGGAGCCCATTTTCTGGCAAGAGTCTCGGGATCCCTCTCGAAAGGATGGAACTTGCTCCCGTCGGCCTCGGCGAGGCGAGGCTTGATCTCAGGATATTCACTCATCGAAGGAATCTTCCACGGCTCCGAGCCGTTCCCGAGGAAACCTTCGGAGAGGAGCAGGACAGGAGTCATGTGCTCCATAGCGATCTTGGCTGCTGTGAAAGCGGCGTCGAAGCAATGCGCCGGTGAGTGCGCGGCCATCACGACCATCGGGCTCTCGCCATTGCGTCCGTAAAGGGCCTCGTTAAGGTCAGCCTGCTCGGTCTTGGTAGGCAGACCGGTGCAAGGGCCGCCGCGCTGAACGTCCACAACCACGAGCGGAAGCTCGGTCATCACGGCAAGTCCGAGAGCCTCTGACTTAAGGGACAGACCGGGGCCGGAGGTGGTCGTCACAGCCAGATTGCCTGCGAACGACGCGCCGATGGCACAGCATATTCCGGCGATCTCGTCCTCGGTCTGCATGGTCTTGACACCAAGGTTCTTGTGTATGGCGAGTTCCTCAAGGATCGCAGTCGCCGGCGTGATCGGATAGGATCCGCAGAAAAGAGGCCGTCCGGATTTCTCCGAAGCGGCGATGAGACCCCAGGCCAAAGCCTGGTTACCGGTTATATTCCTGTATATTCCTTTTTCCTGAATGTCCGGGACGACAGTGTAGGTGTCGGCGACCGCCTGGATGTTCGCGGCATAGTTGTAGCCGTCGTTCACCACCTTGCGGTTCGGCTCGATCATCTCAGGGTGCTTCCTGGCGAAACGTCCCTCAAGATAGGTATAGACATAGTCCAGCGGACGGCTGTAGATGAAGCAGGCCATTCCGAGGGTGAACATATTCCTGCACTTATGGACAGACACGACATCCAGTCCGCTGTCCTTCAGGCTCTCCTCCGTCAGTTTTGTGATCGGGGCGACGATGATGTTCCTGTCCTCGATGTGAAGTTCCTCAAAAGGATTGCCGGTGAAGCCCGCTTTCGTCAGGCCGAAATCATCGAAGGCATCCTCGTTTACAAGCACGGTAGCGTTTCTTTTCAGCCACTTGGCGTTCGCCTTCAGGGCGGCTGGGTTCATCGCCACCAGCATGTCACAGAAGTCCCCGGGGGTGTTTACCTTATGGCTGCCGATGTGAACCTGGAATCCAGACACACCGGCGACAGTCCCTTTCGGGGCTCTGATCTCTGCCGGATAGTCCGGGAATGTGGAAAGGCCGTTACCATAGACTGCGGACAGGTTGGCGAACAAAGTTCCGGTAAGCTGCATGCCGTCACCGGAATCCCCGGCGAACCTGATCACAACATCCTTAGCATCAATAACCTTATGTTGCATTTCTATTTTAAGAATATTTGTGTTTTATAAAAATACCTTACAAATTAAAGCATAAAAAGCAGAATAACCAACCTTTTCTCCGAAAAAAGATTCATTACCTGCATACAGCCCTAAAACATAACGAAAAAACGTCCTGGAAAGCACTCAGCGACAACACGTCATGTCAGAACGCAAAAAAGGGTCGGCAAAAATCAGTTCTTGCCTACCCTCTTCTGATCTTCCTGTCAATGATTACTGCTGCTGGCCCTGAGCCTGTGCCTGAAGTTCCTTCTGGAGATCCTCGATGGTCCTGCCCTCAGGAATATTCATTGCCTTTCTTGCCTCAGGAGTCAGATCCTTGCACTGAGCCTTGTCAACGTAAAGGTACTGTGATGTCTCAAAGACGAACAGGTAGCCGCCGGCCTTGGCGAGTTTCTCAACTGCCTCCTGAGCCTTCTTGTAGATAGGATCCATCAACTGCTGCTGTTGCTGCTGAAGCTCTGCCTGGATAGACTGCTGGAATTCCTGAATCCTGTTCTGGATCTCACCGAGTTCCTTCTCCTTGCTGGACTTGATGGCTGGAGTCCATGTGGACTGCTTCTGCTGGTACTCGTTATACTTGGTCTGTGCCTCTTCCATCATGCTCTGAAGGGTTTCCTGAGCCTCTTTCTGAGCAACCTGCATCTGTGATCTGGCAGCGTCAGCCTCAGGGGCGAGCATCACCAGTTCATTGAAGTCAACATAGGCGAACTTCGCCTGTGCCGAAGCTGTCAGAGTAAACAACGCCATAGCGGCGATCAAAAGAATCTTTTTCATTTTTATAGAATTTTATCAGTTTACGTGTACTATTCCGGTGCAAATGTAAGAATATTATTTAGAATTGTTGTCCTATCAGGAAGTGGAACTGGCTCCTGTTCTTCTTTTCAGGAGTGTCGAAGCCGTAGCCCCAGTCGATACCGAGCAGACCGATCATCGGCAGGAACACCCTCACGCCGACACCTGCCGAACGCTTGATCTGGAACGGATTGAACTTCTTGATGTCAGACCAGCAGTTACCTCCCTCAAGGAAGCCCAGCACGAAGATCGTGGACTGAGGCTGGAGGATGACAGGGTAACGGAACTCCATAGTGAACTTGTCATAGACATTGCCGGCATAGTAGCCGTTGGAGTTGTACGGTGTCACGTCCCAAGGAGTAAGGGAGTAGTTCTCGTAGCCACGGAGGGCGATGACATCGGCTCCGTATGTGTCATAGCCCGACATGCCGTCGCCACCGACACGGAATCCCTCGAACGGAGAATATCCCCACTTGCGGTTGTAGTACCCAAGGTAGCCGAACTGGGCGCGGCTCATGATCACGAAGTCTCCGATCACCTTGGTGTATAGTTCTCCGCTGACCTTCCACTTATGGTACTCGATCCACTTGTAGCGGTCCGCCGAGCTCCATTTGTCGTAATTGATGTCCTTGTAGCTTGCGACCTTCAGAGGGTTGCCGTTGGCGTCAAGCGTACCGAGATCCTTCTTTCTGAACAATGAATATGGAGGTGTCAGCTGGAGGCTGGCGCTGAAGTTGGAACCCATACGAGGGTAAATCTGCTGGTCGGTTGAGTTTCTGCTCAGGCTGATGGTGTAGCTAAGGTTGTGAGATCTTCCGTCATTAAACATGAAGTAACCGTTGATCCAGTTCTTCAGGTCGTAGATCTGCCAACTGAGACCGTTGTAGAGCACGAAGTAGTTGTCCGGCCATTTGAGTCTCGTACCGATTCCGGCCGAGAATCCGTACACCTGCATGACCTTGTCGTTGGACAGGAGGCCGATCGCAAGGTAGGAGTTGGTCTGACGGGTATAGTAGGCCTGAAGGTTCAGTGACGTAGGCTTCTTGGCGAAGAGCCATGGTTCAGAGAAACCGAACACCAGTGATGTATAATAGGTTCCGTTCGTCTGGAAACGCAGCGAAAGGTTCTGTGCGTCTCCCAGAGGGACCGGCCTCCAGGCGTTCTTGTCGAACATACGCTTCGTGGAGAAGTTGTTGAAGTTCACACCGACCGTCGCCACGAACGTGTTCGCGCCCCAGCCTCCGGAGAGTTCCAGCTGGCTGGAAGGTTTCTCGGTCACGTTGTAGATTAAGTCCACGGTGTTGTTCAACTGGTTAGGAGCGATTGTATAGCCCCTCGACGGATCCGCTATGGCCTCCGGGTCGAACTGTCCCAAAGAGGCGATCTCCCTGATGGACCTCTCGAAGTCGGTCTGGCTGAAAAGGTAGCCGGGTCTTGTGGCCAACTGACGGCGGACAACCCTCTCGTTGGTCAGGCTGTTGCCGTTGATGACGATGTTGTTCAAGGTGGCCTGCTTTCCCTCGGAGATTCTCATCTCGACATCAACGGAGTCTCCCTCAATATTCAGTTCGACCGGAGTGATGGTGATGAACAGGTAGCCATTGTCACGATATATCTTGGACACATCCTGATCACCCTGCTTTCCGCCACCAAAGAGCCTCTTCTGCATGGTCACCATATCGTAAGGGTCGCCCTTGCGGATGTTCAGGAGCTCATTGAGCTGGTCAGTGGAATAGACGGAGTTGCCTGTCCATGATATGTTCCTGAAATAGTATTTCTTACCTTGGTCTATCCGGAGATCAATGCCCAACCTGTCCGGTGTCACATAGTAGATGGAATCCTTGATGATGCGGGCGTCACGGAAGCCGGCCTCGTTGAACTTGCTGATGAGGCTGTTCTTGTCGTTAGGATATTCCTTTTCGTTGAATTTCTTGCTGTTGAAGAAGTTGTACCATTTCTTGGCCTTGGTCTTCTTCATGGAGCGGGAGAGTTTGTAGTCCGTGAAACCTTGGGCGCCCTCGAAGTTGATGTCGCGGATCTTCACTTTGGAGCCACGGTCAACGGCGAAGTTCACTTTTATCGCATTCTTGACGATGGAATCCTTCTGGGTCTGTACATCAACCTTGCAGTTAAGGAATCCCTTGTCGGCGTAGAATCTCTTGATGATGTCCGTGGAAGTCTTGGCGACATAGTCCGAGAACTCACCGCCACGGCGGAGGTTGAGCCTCTCGTCCAGATCCTTCTGCTCACCTTTCCTCACACCTGTGAAAAGCCATCTGGAGACCCTCGGACGCTCCTGGATGCGGATCGTAATGTAGGCCGAGTCCCTGTTCTCGCTCAGATGGTCAAGCTCCAGCGCGACATTCTCGAAATACCTCTGCATCCACAGTCTGGACACGATCGAGGAAAGGTCATCGCTCGGAATCGTGACCTTCATGCCTTTCTGAAGTCCGGTCAGCGAGATGATCTGTTGGCTCGAAAACTGATGGTTTCCCTCCACGGTGACACCACCCAGATAGTAGGTTTTCGGGTGGTCAAAGTCAACCTCGGCGGAAACAGACGATTTCGCCGTTTCCTGTCCCATAACAGGCAGGGCGGCGAAAGACAAGGCGGCGAGGCACAAGAAGCGATATACTTTCATCGAATCTGATTTCATTGAATTAAGCTACAAATATACGCAAGTTATTTAACTTTTCCATATCTGCGGTTCCTGTGGGAATATTCCTCAAGCGCCGCGCGGAACTCTTCACGCCTGAAATCAGGCCACAGAGTGTCCACAAAAAGGAATTCCGAATATGCCGCCTGCCAGAGGAGATAGTTGCTGATCCTTTCCTCCCCCGAGGTCCTGATGATAAGATCCGGATCAGGGATCCCGTCTGTAACAAGGTAATGACTAAAATCCCCGATGCCGACAGAATCAAGTTCATCCGGACGGTCTGAATATTCCTTTGCCATCCGTTTGGCGGCCTGAAGAATGTCCCATTTGCCGCTGTAGCTGAAGAAGACGATCAATGTCAGCAGTGGTTCCTTGCCGGGCGCAGGCTCAGTCTTTTCCTCAGCCTCGTGGATCGCGGCCAAAAGCTCAGGAGCGAGACGTGAGGTGTTGCCCAGGACACGAAACTTCACACCCTTTGCGGCAAGAGAATCAATCTCATCAGCTATTGCCTTAAGCATCAAGCCCATAAGCGAGCTGACTTCTTCTTCCGGACGCCCCCAGTTCTCTTCGGAGAATGCAAAAATCGAAAGGTATTTGACCCCTGCCTCGGCGGCGGCCTCGACACAGACCCTCACGCTTTCGACGCCCTCGAAATGACCGGCGACCCTTTGCTGCCCCTTCTGCCGGGCCCATCGTCCGTTGCCGTCCATAATGATGGAGACGTGAGAGGGTATGTTGTTGATTTTGTCCATATATTCACAAAATTGTCATTCACCGCTGTTCCGGATGTCCTCCCCCCAGAACAGCTTTGTTGTCAAAGCCTTTATAAAACTGGTATTTTTTAGACGAACCCTCTTAAGCGAAAACTGTGCCACCTTGACGTCAAGGGTGGCTGAGGGCTGTATAAGATGGTTCCTGTTGTCCATCGAGAGCATGACGCCATCGTCCCGGGATCTCATGGAGACGGTGATCCTCGTGGTGTCAGGAACCACAAGCGGGCGGGCGTTCAGGTTGTGCGGTGCGATCGGCGCGATGATCAGCACCTTCGCTTCAGGCGCGCAGATGGGTCCTCCGACACTCAATGAATATGCCGTTGACCCGGAGCTGGTGGCCACGAGCAGCCCGTCAGCCCAATAAGTCGGCAAGGGATGCCCGTCAATCGTCACGTCGATCCCGAGAAGGGCCGCCCCGGAACGGTGAACGGAGACCTCATTGAGGGTATAGGGCCAGAACCTCTGGCCGTTGTCCGGCACGTCACAGTACACCTTTGTGTCCAGCAACTCCCTGTCTTCCAGATACCATCCTCCTGACAGAAGGGCTTCGCCGGCCTCTTCGGGACTATATTCGGAGAGAAATCCCAACCGCCCGAGATTGACCCCCAGAATCGGGATGCCGGACTTGCCGACACACTGGGAGGCCGAGAGGAACGTGCCGTCTCCTCCGACGCTCATGACCAGATCCGTGCCGGGAAGGATGTCCCCTCCCCCGCCGATCCCGTAAAGGTCGAACGACTCTTTCCCCAATCTCTCCAGCATCCGGGAAAGCCTTTCCTCGCGCATGGCGCCGCCGTCTCTGGAATATACCGCAATCTTCATCAGTGGCTTTTAAAACATTTTTCAAAAATAGCACAATTCTGCATAAAACTGAACAGAAATCATTATTTTTGTATGATTATATGTGTACGAACATGACTAGACTAAGTGTAAACATCAACAAGATCGCGACCCTCCGCAACGCCCGCGGCGGGAACATGCCTGATGTGGAGAAGGCGGCTATCGACTGCGAGAGATTCGGAGCGGAAGGTATCACTGTCCATCCGAGGCCGGATGAAAGGCACATCAGGTACTCGGATGTAAGGGCGATCAGACCTACGGTGAGAACAGAATTCAACATAGAAGGGAATCCTATTCCAAGTTTCGTGGATCTGGTGCTTGAGGTAGTACCGGATCAGGTCACCCTCGTTCCGGACGCGCACGACGCCATAACCTCGAACGCGGGATGGGACACCGTCTCCAACAAGGATTTCCTTACGGACATCTGCGCAAGATTCAGAGAGAAAGGAATACGCACGTCCATATTCATTGACCCTTCCCCCGCGATGGCCGAAGGCGCGAAGGCATGCGGGTGTGACCGTGTGGAGTTGTACACCGCCGACTATGCGGCGGAGTACCCGGCCGGTCCCGAGAAAGCGATAGCGCCATATCTTGAGACCGCGAAAGCAGTCAGGGAACTTGGACTTGGGCTGAACGCAGGGCATGACCTGAGCCTTGAGAATCTTGAATATTTCATCAGGACCATCCCTTGGACGGACGAGGTTTCCATCGGCCACGCCATCATCTGCGACGCACTTTACATGGGTCTTGAGAAAACAATCCAGGCATATCTGTCGAAGATAAAGATTTTTTAGTTACATTTGTAGCCTTGAATATTAATAAACAAATCAATAAAATGAAACAAACACCACTGATTGTAAGCATCATAGCCCTCGTCGCTGTGGTTGCTCTCGGAATTATCCAGCTCACTTCAAACGGTAACGGGAAAAAGAACGCCACTTCCGGAGAGGCTGTGGAGGCCACGGCTCAGGCCGGCTCCATCGTATGGTTCGACCTCGACAGAGTGCTTGACGAGTACGACATGGCCAACGATCTCAGATCGGTAGTGGAGACCAAGGTTCAGAGCATCCAGGAGGAGATCAGCAGGAGAGGCAACAAGCTTCAGAGCGATGTTAACAAATTCCAGTCCGACCTGGACAAAGGCCTCCTCGTGCGCTCGGTCGCCGAGCAGAGGAACCTCAAGCTCCAGGAGCAGCAGAACAACTTCAACAACTACGCCGCCCAGAAGCAGCAGGAGATCGCCGAGGAGCAGCAGGTGATGATGAACCAGATCGGTGACGCCATCAAGACATTCCTTGACAAGTTCAACGAGGAGCGCAAGTACGCCATGATCATCGCCACCCAGGGCAGCGTTCTTCCGGCCCCTGTGGCCACTGGTGACCCAGACCTCGACGTTACCGACGCGATCCTGTCCGGCCTCAACGACGAGTACATCCAAAGCAAGAGCAAGGGCGGAAAGGCCGCACCGGCAGCCGCCGCAAGCGAGTCTAAAGCCAAGTAGCTTTGAGAATCGCTCTGCTGTCCTGCTTTTACCCATTCAGAGGTGGGATCTCTCAGTTCAACGCAAGTCTCTACTTGGAACTGAGCAAAAGCCACACTGTCAAGGCATTCAATTTCAAAAGACAGTATCCGGAATTCCTTTTTCCGGGAAAGACACAATATGTCACAAAGGATGATGACGCCGTACCCATCGAGAGCGATGCTCTGCTGGATACGGCCAATCCTTTTACCTACCGGAGGACCTACAGGGCCATCCGTGACTGGAAACCGGATCTGGTAGTGATCAGTTACTGGATGTCCTATTTCGGACCGTCGCTGGGCTTCATCGCAAGAAGACTGAAAAAGCGCTGCAAGGTCATCTCGATCCTGCACAACGTGATCCCGCACGAGCCGAAATGCTTCGACGCGCCTCTGACAAAGTACTTTCTGTCCGGCTGCACAGGCAACGTCACATTGTGCGACGAGGTCGCGGAGGATCTGCGCAGACTCTCTCCCGACGCCCCAAACGTCACTCTGTTCCATCCGATTTACGGGCACTTCGGCGAGAAGCTGCCGAGGGAGGAGGCGGAAAGGCTTCTGGGGCTGGAACACGGCAGGAAGAACATCCTGTTCTTCGGACTGATCAGGTCATACAAGGGGCTGGACATCCTTCTGAACGCTTTCGGAAAACTTGACGACAGCTACCAGCTGATCGTGGCGGGAGAACCTTACGGCTCATTCGAGAAGTACCAGACCATCATCGATTCTTCTCCGGCCAAGGACAGGATCAAGCTGTTCACGCGCTACATAAAGGACTCCGAGGTCAAAGACTATTTCTCGGCGGCGGATCTGGCCGTCCTGCCTTACAGGTCAGCCACACAGAGCGGAATAAGCGCGATCGCCTACCACTTCGAAGTACCGATGGTGGTGACCGACGTGGGAGGGCTGCGCCAGTCGATCGGTGACTGTGGCACGGGGCTTGTCGCACAGAAGGCTGACGTGGACTGCATCGTGAAGGAGATTCAGACCTACTTCTCTGACCCCAACCTCAAGACCCTCTGCGTTAACTCAATCAGGGCCGAGAAAGAGAGGCTCTCATGGAAGACATTCAGCAAGAGGATGTTGGAGTTTTCCGACAATTTGTACAAGATAAGATGAACAACAGACACCTGACTGCTTTCGCGGCCTTGCTATGCCTGGCGGCCGCGCTATGCCTGGCGGCCGCCTTCGGATCCGGAGCTTCCGCTCAGGAGTATTCCCAGCCACATGTTGTGGTCTCGACCGACAAGGTACGCAACAACGGCAAGATATACTACTCGCACGTCGTGCAGGGACGCCAGACCCTCTACTCCATCAGCAAGGCCTACAACGTGACCCTGCAGGAGATCTACGACGCCAATCCGGCGCTGAATCTGGAGACAGAGGGACTTAAGAAAGACCAGATCATTCTGATTCCGGTCAAGGAGGGCAGGACCGGGCAGCCTTCCGTACAGGAAACGGTTGCCGCTGAGAAGGCCTCGACGAAAGACGAGAGTAAGGAATATTTCATCCACCGAGTGAAGTGGTTCGAGGATCTGAGGTCCATCGCAAGGAAATATATGGTCTCCAAGGAAGCCATCAAGAACATAAACGGGATGACTTCCGATAAGGTCAGGAGAAAGGACGAGATCAAGATTCCGCTTCATCCTGAAAAGTGGGAGAAAGCCGGTTCGATGGTTGATAGGCATAGTCGAACCACAGGCTCTGCGGCCGGAGATGCTTCAGCAGACTCTGAGACCGGCGCTTCGACAGGAACGGCGGCCGGAGACGCTCCGGCAGGCTCGGCGGCCGATGGGATTTTCGACCGGTTCTTCAACAGGAAACAGGAAACAAGCATGGCGCTTCTTCTGCCTTTCAATGCCTCAAAGAAAGCTGACGGACAGATGATGGACTTCTACAGTGGAGTCCTGCTGGCGGCCAAGGATCTTGGTGAGGCTGGAAACAAGGTTGGCCTCAATGTCTATGACGTGGCGGGAGGGGCCATGCCTGTCACCGAGGAGAGATTCTCCGAAAGTGATTTCGTGATCGGCCCTGTGTCGGTCACTGACATCGCCAGAACAGTGAACGCATCGAAAGGCAATACTTGGATAGTCTCACCGCTTGACCCAAGGGTGGAAACTCTTGCGGACACGATTCCAAACATCATACAGGCTCCGGCTCCGACCAAGGCACAGATCTCCGACATGGTCAAGTGGATCAAGTCCGACCTCAGGAATGAGGACAACGTGATCCTTGTCACACAGAAAGGGGCGACTGTCAGCGGCTACACCGCCGATGTGATCGAAGAAGTGCGTGGCTCCGGGCTGAGACACTCAAGCCTTTCGTTCAACATTCTTGAAGGACGGCAGGTGATGGGCCGGATCGAAGGAATGATGACTGGCACAGGCGCCAACAGGGTTGTGATAGCGTCTGACAGCAAGGCATTCGTCATCGAGGCTGTCAGACTTCTTTATCTGGTCTCAAGCCAGAAGAAAGACATCGTGCTCTACAGTACTTCCAAACTGAGGACGTTCGAAGAAATCGACGTGGAGCAGCTTCACGCGCTGAACCTCCACTCCAGCGTGTCCTATCACGTGGACTACGACTCAAAGGATGTCCAGAACTTCCTGATGAAGTACAGGGCGATCTACGGAGCGGAACCAAGCCGGACAGCCTTCCAAGGCTACGACCTGATGAAATTCTTCTCCACCATGAATTCTGAATATGGCAGGAGATGGGACAGGCGCTATTCCATTAATGGCTCCGGCCTTCAGTCAGATTTCAATCTTGTCAGGACCAACCGGGGCGGCTACATCAACGAGGCCGTGCGCAGGGTTGTCTATGAACCGGATTATTCAGTAAGACTGGTCAGATAGAGAGCAACGCCTTTGCGTTCTCCACAGCGGCGGATGTGATGCTGCTGCCGCTCAGCATGCGGGCGATTTCCATGACGCGGTCCTGTCCTGTGACCGGACGGACTGAAGTTGTGGCCTTGCCAAGGACATCGTATTCCTTTTCCACAACATAATGGGCCTTGCCTTTGGCAGCTACCTGCGGAAGGTGGGTGATGGCGAAGACCTGCATGTCCTTTCCCATGGAGCAGATCATCCTGCCCATCTTGTCGGCCACACTGCCGGAGACACCTGTGTCGATCTCGTCGAAGATGAGTGTAGGCATGCTCACGAACTTGGCCATCATGGCCTTGAGGCAAAGCATCAGGCGGGACATCTCTCCTCCCGAAGCGCATTTGGAGACATCCACAGGAGCCGTTCCGGAGGCGGAGAACAGAAAATGAACAGCATCAGAGCCGCTTGCCGATGCCGGAGCCTCTGAAAGTTCCACATTGAACACCGCATAATCCATCTCAAGGGAACGGACTGACTCTGTTATGGCTTCTGAGAACGGCCCGCATGCCTTGGCTCTGGCCACGTGCAGACGGTGGGCTATTCCTTCAAGGGATTTTCTTTCAGCAGTCAGGACAGTCTCCAGCTCAACCTTGCGGGCCTCAAGGGCGGTTGAATCGAAAAGCGACTCAGAAAGGGCGTCCCTCTTTGCGATCAGTTCGGTAACGGACGAGGCGGAGTAGCCCTTCATCAGGTCATATAGAAGGGAAAGACGCCCATCCACAGCCTCAAGACGTTCCTGCGAAAGTTCCGTGCGTGAATTAATGGCAGAGACATCCTCCAGAATGTCGTCCAGCTCCGTGCGCGCGGAATCGATCCGTTCGGCCAGAGAGGCGGCTTCCGGGACAAACCTCGCGGTCTTCTCCAGCATCCTCTGGGCTTCCTTCAAGGCCGAAGACAACGGCATGACCTCCGAGTTGGGATCCGAGGGATTGAACATCTCCTCGACGCCGCCAAGGTTTTCCTTGATCTCCTCGGCGTTGGCAAGCTGCCTCTGCTCGGCCTCCAGCGACTCGATCTCCCCCTCCTGAAGCCGGGCGTCCTCAAGTCTCTGCCAGCGGGCGCGGACATATTCACTCTCCCCTTTCTGCTTTTCTAGTTTCAAAGAGACTTCTGAATATTCCTTCTCGTGAGCCTTGAAAGCCTTGTAGGCACGTGAGCACTCCTCCAGAAGAGCCTCATTGCCGGCGAAATGATCCAGCATGGAAAGCTGGAAAACCCTGTCCGACAGCAGAAGGGTCTGGTGCTGGGAATGGATGTCCACCAGCCTTGAGGCAATGCTTTGGAGAAGCTGGATGTTCACAGGAGAGTCGTTGATGAACGAACGGGAGCGACCGGACCGGCCAACCACCCTGCGGATGATCAGTTCTCCGTTCCCCGCCTCAACATCGTTCTCTTCCAGAATGTTCATTAACGCCGAATCTGTCTCCGGAACTCCGAAAACCGCTTCAACGACACAGTTTTCGGCCTCACCTCCGATCACGGATGCTTCGGTCTTGGAGCCGAGGAGCAGGGAGAGAGCTCCCAACAGAATTGACTTTCCGGCTCCGGTCTGGCCGGATATAATGATCAGACCCTCCGGAAACTCAACGTCCAGAGAGTCTATCAAAACATAATTCCGTATCTGGAGGGACTTGAGCATAGCCCCTGAGACTATTCAGCGTCCGAAGTGCTTTCCTTGGCAGGGCGGACATTCATTTCCTCCTCGCTGCCGGAACCGGCCATCCTGTAGTAGAGTTCACCGTCCTCAAACTCGGAGATCGCGATGAGATCCGGTTTAGGGAGTTTCTCGTAGTACTTGGAGATCTCAATCTGTTCGCGGTTCTCGAAAACCTCGTCCATGGTGTCACGGTCGGTGCGGAAATCCTCCAGTTTCTTGGCGAGTTCCTTCTTCTCGGCGAGAGCTATCTGATTCGCTCTCTTGTAAAGGAGAACCACTGTCTCATAGATGTTGCCTGTCGGCTCGGCGAGATACTTGATGTCCCTTGTGATCGTGTTTGAAGGGACCTTCTTCTTAATGTCCATATTCAAAAAAAACTTGTCTAAATATTGTACGTGGCCTACTCCGCGGATTGTTTCAATATTTTTTTCCTGTCTCTCTCGAAGTCCTTTTCCTTCGCTCCAAGATCCTCGTCTGTCCCGGAGTAGCGGCCGAGCGCCTTCTGGGCACGGCGGTAGAGTACATCCAGCTCCTTTCTGTAAGGCGAGTCGGGAATCTCACCGATGAAGTTGTAGTAGTCGTCCACGAATGTCATGTAGCGTTCTTTCTGCTTGCCTTCCACACTGAGGAAAGCGTATTTGTACGAAGACTTGGCGATGTAGTAGAGGATGTCCTCGCGGTAGATGTTCTCGGCGTCATCCTTCAGGACGTTCCGGAACGCCACTCTTGACGCCTTGTAGTCCTCCATCCTGTAGTAGAGTCTGGCGTTCTCGTAGGCTTTCTTGTCAAGCCTGTCGTTCAGTTCCTTAAGCACCCTGCGGCATATCGCGGCATGCGAGTTGTCTGGGTTCTCGATCATGTACTGGCTGATGACGCTGATGGCGTTATGGGTCGGGACCTGATCCAGCTCATAGCGAAGAGTGGAACGGTAAAGGCAGTCGATTCTCAGGAACGCGGCCTCCTCGACAAACGGGCTGCGCGGGAAGTTCGTGATGAACTTCGTGAAATTCGTCTCGGCGGTGTAGTAGTCCTTGAAGCGGTAATTGCTCAGTCCCCAATAGTACTGCACGGTGTCATCCCTGTCAGTTCCACTGGTCAGGACGGCCAGAGACTCGAACAGCTGGGCTGCCTTGCTGTACTTGCCGTGGTTGAAATAGTCGAATGCGGCGGTGTACTTGGCGTCAACGTCATTGCCGTTCAGCAGAGCCTCATACTCCGACTTGCAGGACTGGAAGAAGAGCGCGGCCACAAGCGCCACGGACACAAACCTCAAAGTTGTCTTCAGCATATCTATTCTAAACATAACTCAACTTTCGCAAGTAGGCAATCACCTGCTGTCAAATACATTATCTCACGTTCGGAGGTGATTGCCCACCCACATCATTTCACGTTACCCCCTCCCTAAATCCCTCCCCTCGGGGGAGGGACTTGCTTTCACTGCAAGCAGTGAAGAAGAGTGGTGTTTCGCAAATGCGAAACTTAAGTAAACATAATCATCAGTGTGACAAAAGGAATTTCTCCACTTCCAACGCGGCGCGGCATCCGGAGGCGGCAGCCGTTATAGCCTGCCTGAAACGCGGATCCTGAACATCCCCGGCGGCGAAGACTCCCTCCACATTGGTCTCGGAAGTCTTGCCACGGGTGACGATGTAGCCGTTCTCATCTGTCTCGATGTATTTCTTGAATATGTCCGAGTTCGGATGATGTCCGATGGCCAGGAAAAATCCGTCGACCTTGACATCAAAAACCTTACCATCCTTGTCCTGCAGGCGAACTCCGGTCACACCTGACTCATCTCCAAGCACTTCCTGAGTGTTGCAATTCCACAGGACCTCGATGTTGGCGGTGTTCCTGACCCTCTCCTGCATGGCCACGGAAGCTCTGAACACATCCCTGCGGACGATCATATAGACCTTTCTGCACAGGTTCGCGAGATACGTCGCCTCCTCGCACGCGGTGTCGCCGCCTCCGACGACAGCGACATCCTTCTTTCTGTAGAAGAAACCGTCACAGGTCGCGCAGGCGCTCACGCCCATCCCCCGGAACTTCTGCTCCGACGGAAGTCCAAGATACTTGGCGGTGGCACCTGTCGCAATGATGACAGCCTCAGCCTCCAGACTGGTCTCGCCGTCAATGGTAATGCGGAACGGTCTTGAGGACAGGTCCGCGTCTGTCACCACTCCCCTCCTGATGTCCGTTCCCAGACGCTTTGCCTGGGCACGCATCCCGTCCATGAGCTGGTTGGCGTCAACACCTTCCGGGAATCCCGGGAAATTCTCGACAATTGTGGTGGTGGTCAGCTGGCCGCCCGGTTCCATGCCCTCGTAAAGGACAGGTTCAAGCGCGGCTCTGGAGGCGTAGATCGCGGCCGTGTAACCCGCCGGCCCGCCACCTATGATCAAGCATCTGGTCTTTTCCATATTCATGAGTAAAATCTTAACCTGCAAAGATAACCATAATTCGTGATTAGCCAAGCGGCGAATTGATTGTAAAAAATGTGTTTTTTCTTGGAACGGTGCTGCCGTTAATTGGATTTTTTATAAATTTGTAGTTTAAATGGCCGGAAGGCCGCATACATGGCAGGATAATAGACAAAAAAACTGGAAAATATATGGAGAAAAACAACAAGGCTCATACAATTGAAGTTTTCCGGGAACTTTTAAAAAAGAACGGACTTAAGGTAACCCCGCAAAGAGTCGCCGTACATGAGGCGATGCTAAAGCTCGGACACGCATGCGCCGACATGGTGACAGCCGAAATCTCAGAGACAAGCAAGGCAAAAGTCACAGTCGCATCCGTTTACAACATTCTGACCCAGCTTTCTCTTTTGGGAATATACCACCACCGCCTGAGCGAGAACAACAAGATGTACTTTGATGTCAACACGTTCAAGCATTTTCACCTTTACGACACCGTGAACCATGTGTTCTCCGATGTGATCGACGACGAACTCTACTCCCAGATCGAGTCCAAGCTCCTGGCACGACGCTTCAGAGGCTACAAGATCGACGGCATCGACGTGCAGATTCTGGCGCACCCTTCCGTGAAAGGGAAGAAATAATCCGAGACATTTCACTAATCTTCAAATAACAGGATTTTATGACCAAAGATATAGACCGAAAAGATTCCTTAAGATGACGCAGGTTATTTTTTGAAGGTTACTTAATAAGATTGAACAATTCTGTCCAAGCAAAGGTTCTATAGGTTTTCTATAGATGATGACGGTCGTGTGTTCCATGCGGCTATCATTATGTGGCTATTTTGGTGCAAAGATAACACAAACTTGTTAACTTTGCATGATTTCAGGAAAAATTTTACATCAATGAAACATTTAATCACCTCTATTCTCATGCTCTTGTCCGCAGGGATGGTCTGCGCCCAAAACAGTCAGGAATATTCCGTGAAACATCTTGTGTTCCCTGAAGGTTGCCCGCATCAGGACAAGATAAGCCTTGCCGCCAGGCTTGTCCCCACCCAAGAGCAGCTTGATTGGCAGAATCTGGAAATGACCGCTTTCCTCCATTTCGGAATGAACACCTTCACCGGACGCGAGTGGGGTGACGGCAAGGAAAGTCCATCCCTGTTCGCTCCTACGGACCTTGATGCCGAACAATGGATCCGAACCCTCAGCCAAGCCGGATTCAAAATGGCGATCCTGACGGCAAAACACCACGATGGATTCTGCCTCTGGCCGACCAAGACCACCCTTCATTCTGTCGCTTCATCCCCTTGGAAAGATGGTAAAGGTGATGTGGTGCGTGAAGTACGGAATGCCTGCGCTAAATACGGGATGAAATTCGGAGTCTATCTTTCTCCTTGGGACCGCAACGCCCCTTGCTACGGAGACTCACCAGCCTATAACAAATTCTTCATCGCCCAGCTCACGGAACTGCTCACCGACTATGGAGAGGTTGACGAGGTGTGGTTTGACGGAGCCAACGGTGAGGGGCCGAACGGAAAAATCCAGGTCTATGACTGGGACTCCATCCTTCGTGTCATCCACTCCCTGCAGCCGCATGCCGTGACAGCCATCATGGGTGACGACGTACGTTGGGTCGGCAACGAAAGCGGCATGGGACGCGAGACCGAGTGGAGCGCCACGGTGCTCACCCCAAAAGCATACGCCCAGGCTGATGACAACAACGGGCGGTTGGGAATCACCAACTTGTCCAAGGATCTAGGCAGCAGGAATATGATCGAAAAGGCTACCGAGATGTTCTGGTATCCATCCGAAGTGGATGTCTCCATCCGCCCAGGATGGTTCCACACAGCCGACCAAGATGAGAAGGTAAAAAGTCTCAAGGCACTGGTGGACATATATTTCCAGTCAGTTGGCCGCAACTCTGTGCTGCTGCTCAATGTTCCCCCGGACAAAAGAGGACATATTCACGAAGCAGACTCGGTGAGACTTCAAGAACTGTCTGACTACCTGAAACGCACGTTCAGCGATGACCGGGTGCGGAAAGGGAGCCTCCTGTGGAATGCTGTCCAAGGGGAGGAACGTGTTTACAAACTGAAAAAAGGTTCGCGCGTGAATGTCGTGATGCTTCAGGAGGACATCAAGCGTGGGCAAAGGGTAGAGTCATTCGTTGTGGAAGGATTGGAGAATACTGGCTGGAAAGTTCTTTGCGAAGGAACGACGATCGGACACAAGCGTCTTGTACGTTTTGAGGAATCAGATCTCAAAGCCATCAAGGTACGCATCACAGGTTCCAGAGCTGAAGTTCATCTGAGCAGAGTCGGTGTTTTCCATGCCCCGGCCATCGCGGACAAGGCAACCGGCGCTGATTGGAACGACATTCCGAGAGAAGAGTGGACTGTCGATAACGATCATCCGCTGGTCTTGAATCTCGGCAGGAAAGCTGCGTTGACCGCATTCACATATGCGCCTCTTGAAAGCAGGGTAGGAGAAGAAATGGCATTCCGCTTTAGTTTTTCGGCAAGTGATGATGGCGACAAGTGGCACACAATCATAAAAGAAGGAGAGTTCAGCAACATCATGCACAATCCGGTTCCAATGAGAATATCTTTCAATTCCACGATTGAATGCCGCTTCATACGCATCGAGACCTCGGCGTTGGACGGCAAGCCAGCGAAGATCTTACCGGAAGAGATCGGTGTCACACTGAGTCAGTAACTTCGGCAGGTTACAGGATCCGCCAGATGATAGGTTTGATAAAAGTCAACATGGGAACAAAATACTTGATATTCAAGAAAATCGTAGCTCTCTTCTTTGCCATCCCAGCCACCGAGGCACTAGTTCACGGAGCAGAGATCGATCACGGTGGATGGTACGTGGAGATGGCCGGAATGGGTTCCACGAAGAGGGCACTGCCGTTCTGGAGCCACACCAACAAAGGAGGAGTCTATCCCGAGACCTGCGGAGGACTTTTTAGAGGAGGTGTAAACGGAACAAGCTACGGCAAAAACACTTTCCGGCTGGACTGGGGAATCGGGCTTGCCGGTTATGCCGCCGCCGAGGGGAATGCGGAGGTGCATAACAGCGACGGAAGCAGCACAAGAGGTATGGTTCAGGAACTCTATGTCGGCACCGGCTGGAAGAAACTGAATCTTGATCTTGGAATTCGTCGGCGCGCGACAGATTTCGGAGGACTTTCTGTGACCGGAGGAAATTTCGTGCTTACAGACAACGCCCAGAGTTTTCCCGGATACCGTCTGCATTCCGATTGGATCAAGATACCTTTCACCAAGGGCATCCTTTCCGCAAGATTCGACTTCGGGGATTATGGGCTTTGGGACAACAGGTACGTAAAACACACTCTGCTCCACAACCAGGCCCTACACTTCAAGGTGAACATCAGCAAGAGGATCTCTTTCACAGGAGGATTGGACCTTTGGACACAATGGGGCGGAACATCGCCGGTCTACGGCAAACAGCCCCAGAGATTTTCCGACTATCTGAAGATCATGTTCGCCGCAAGCGGAGGGGAAGGAGCGACAAAAAGCGACCAGATCAACGCGCTCGGCAATCACCTTGGACGCGAACTTCTAAGGTTGGATCTGGATCAGGACAGATGGCATCTGGCATTCCAGCACGACAGGCCGTTCGAGGATGGTTCCGGGGTCGGGTTCCAGAACTTTCCCGACGCCGTGAACACCCTTCATCTCTCATTCAAGAACAAGGACAAATGGGTCAGTGACTTGCTTTTGGAATTCATCTACACGAAGTGGCAGTCGGGAACGCGGCATGACAGGCCGGCCACGGAAGAGGAACTGAAAAGGAATCCTGACAAGAAGGTTTACATCGTAGGTGGTTGCGACAATTATTTCAACAATGGTGAATATCAGTCCGCATGGACTTACAATGGGCGTTCGATAGGGCTTCCTCTTTTCACTCTTACCCCTAAGGATGAGAACGGAATCACCAAGGGAGTGTCCAACAACAGAATCATCGCGTGGAATGTCGGTCTGGGAGGAAAATTATTCAGAAAAGTACCCTACTTATTGAAAGTTACATACAGTAAGAATTTCGGAAAGTACAGCCAATCAGACCCGTTCTATAATTCGGTTCCAAAGCAGGTTTCAGGAGCATTGGAGCTCACGTTGCCTAAACGCGTAATTGGAAACACGACCCTTCTCAGCATCGGCCTTTACGCAGACAAAGGATCACTTTACCCTGACACCGCAGGAATAACTCTTCGTCTTGGTTGGGGCGGAACGCTCACTCACTGACACTGACGCAGCCAACGCTCCAACGCTGACAACGCTGACAACGCAGCCAACCCGTGGAGGATAAATCACTTAATACAAGATAATTACAGCACTCTACTCCCCCCTGCCAAGGCATGGAGTACACCGCATCATCTCATTAATAGTCAAGCCATTAGCCTCCACAACCTCCAGGAGTGTCGTCTGTCTTATGTCTTAAAAAGTCTCGGCGAGAGCTGAAAAGTATGTACCCCACTACAGGGGCGACAACGATTTTTCAATCCTCACTGGAGGCACTTTTACTTTTAAGACAGTCTCCCCCACAGGCAGGAGTGTCTGTGTCTGGAAAGCCGCGGCGAGAGCTGAAAAGTCTGTACCCCTATACAGGGGCGACAACGATTTTTCAATCCTCACTGGAGGCACTTTTACTTTTAGACAGTCTCCCCTACAGGGAGGAGTGTCTGTGTCTGAAAAGCTCTCGGCGAGAGCTGAAAAGTCCGTACCCCTATACAGGGGCGACAACGATTTTTCAATCCTCACTGGAGGCACTCTTACTTTTAGACAGTCTCCCCCACAGGCAGGAGTGTCTGTGTCTGAAAAGTCTCGGCGAGAGCTGAAAAGTATGTACCCCACTACAGGGGCGACAACGAT
>SAMEA104315421__coassemble_534_pt1 | contig 62476 bp, 45 predicted proteins | sample SAMEA104315421__metabat2_low_PE_038 | metagenome-assembled genome bin SAMEA104315421 (sample SAMEA104315421) | gut metagenome | biome: Monkey gut; feature: monkey-associated habitat; material: faeces | place: China | collected 2013 | reverse complement strand
TTGTAAATGATTGGCATTCTTTGCGGATAATGCCCTTAAGTGATGTAGAAAAAAAGAAGTTGTATCAATCGATAAAATTGAATACATAGAACCCTGAACATTATAGAACGGCTCTGCTGTTTTGTTTTTTTGTGTCTTGTGCAAACCCTGTGCAAACCACAGGCACGCAAGAATGGCTCTGGTAATGCTGGAAGGCCATTGTGTGTGGCTGACCCCCATATCCCGAGGGAGGGTCAGCCACAGTGATAGTGGATTGAATACCGTTGGTGGCGTTTTAGCGTGCCCGTGGTTTGTAAATGATTGGCATTCTTTGCGGATAATGCCCTTAAGAGATGCTGAAAAAAGAAGTTGCATCGATCGATATAATTAAATACATAGAATCACCCTGAACATCAATATATTGCAAATTTAAAATGATGCAGGTTATTTTTTACATTTTACTTAACATCATCCACCAAGTAAATCTCCGATGTATTTGCCGTGCCATTAATCGCTGCGGCTATGGCATCATTCAAACAAAGAAGAATATTCCACGTCATCAAGTGTCGCAACCGGTGTTGCGGAAGCGGAGGTTGTGCAGACGGCGAATATGCTCTTCGTGATGTTGCGCTTTCTTTGACAGGTGTTCCAAGTACAATGGTTTTACCGTCCTCGGTAGCGGCCGTTATGGTAAGGGTCTTTCCGGAAAGGACAACAGGAGCCACCGTGAAGAATCCACGTAAAGTGTCGCCTGTCGCGAACAAGAGGTCTTCATCACCTTTTTTTTTGCCGAGTGCAAGAGTGAATTTGCTGTCACGAGCATCTTCCGAAATGGTTGATGTAGTCACATCAAGAGTACCTTCCGTTACGAAGATGACTTCCGATGCGTCGATGGTCACCGACATAATTTTCTCAGCCTCCGCGAAAGTGTGTTCGACGATTATCCAGCCAATCTGGTTCGCAAGTTTGAACTGCAGAGTGTTTGAATTCTTGCCCTTGGTGGCTGTCGTGCAGGCATAGCCAAAATCCCTCAGATGAGCCGAACTGTTGTTCTCAGTCTGTCTCTGTCCGAGGAGTGATACGGGAATCTCTGTTTCAGAAGAAGGCTGCGTTTTGGCTGGGAGGTCAGTTCGACAGACCCTGTGACCAGAGGGAGAATGGGCTGGGAGGTCACTTCTAAGAGCTCAGTGACCGATTGGAGAATGGGCTGGGAGGTCACTTCTACGAGCTCAGTGACCGATGGGAAAAGTTCAGTGACAGGACAAAAGAAACAGGCCCGGAGACCGGATGGTTGGTCACTGAGCCTGTCGGAGTGATTATGCTCTTTACGAGATGTTTACAATAAAGGGATGTTAACGGATGGTCGGAAGCCAGGTCTGGATGTGCTTTCCTTTCCAGCAGTCAACCGATGAGTAGTCAACCATCTTGATGTCTCCTTCGGTGGTAGGGACGAGGAACTGCATTCTGGTGCCAGGACGCTCGGCATTGACAATCTTTACCTTCACCTCACCGTTGGCGTCTGCGATGATCTGGACCGGCTTGTTGTAGTCCGGATCGATGTTCTCGTCACGGGCGAGGACCAGCGGACCCCACTGCACGGCCTGGAAGTACTTGCCTTCAGGATTGCGTCCGTTCTCGGAAGCCTTGATGAGCTTGGCCTTCATGTCGAAGATGATGTAGATGCTGTCACCAGCCTGCCACTTGCGCTCAAGGGAAAGGTACTTACCGGCCTCGACATTACCGCAATATTTGCCGTTCACCTCCACATAAGTGTTCTCGCTCCATGAAGGAATGTGCAGCTTCACGGTGAACTTCTCCTTGGCGGCCGGGTCCACAGAGATGCGGACCTCATTCGCGCGAGGATATTCAGTGACGATTCCAAGTTTCACCTCCTTACCGGTGGCGGTTTTGGCTGTCACGGTTCCGGCGTTGTAGAGGTTGATGACCGGGCCTTCCTTTGACTGCATCGCGGCGATGTAAGGAAGGTAGGACAGGCCGCAAGGGCCGCTGAGGTTGCAGCAGGTCACAGGCTGGCCATCGATATTGGTCCCCCAACCGCTGTTTGTGACCTTCGCTCCGTTCAGAAGATTCACGTAGCTGAAGCTTTTTCCGTCAGGCTTCATCGCGCCCAGAAGGCCGTTGTAGGCGTATTTCTCAATGTAGTCAACAGCTGTAGGATCACCCGTAAGACGAAGATACTGAGAGCAATATTTCATCCAAGTCACACCTACGCAGGTCTCCATCATCCTCTTGATGTTCGGATTGGTCTGCTCCACGGCAGTGTTACTCCATCCCTCACCGTTGAGTCTTGGCCAGTAAACGTCTGAACCGGCATTGCCGATGATGGTGATCTCGTTCTCTATCACATCGTTGAAGAAGTTGTCAAGGCATACCTTCCACCTCGGGTCGCCGGTCGCGCGGTAATATTCAGCGAGTCCTTCCCAAACGGAAGTCATCTCGTAGGCCTTAGGGTAAGGCTTACCGACCTCGTAGAGGTGGGTGCCTTCATAGACCTGCTGGAAAATGTTGCTGCCCTTTGAGGCTCCAGTCCTGATGATATACTCAGCGAAATCGAGATATTCCTTCTTGCCGGTGATGAAATAGAGCTTCACCATAGGCTCAAGGATTGACGAGGATTCGATCTTTGTGGAACTCCAGCCAAGGTCGGTGATGCTCTTCTTCGGAGCAGGTCCCACCTGATCGATCACGCTCTTCGCCTCTTTCTCAAGGGCCGAGAGGACTCTCGGATCCTGCTCGACATCAGTGTAGTACTGCAAAAGGCCAAGCATTACATACTTTCTCTCCCAGATGTCACCGTCACGGTTGCCCGGTTGCTCATCGACAGCGGTGCAGCTGATGCTGCCGTTGCTCTTCTCGGTGGCCATGAGCTTGTAAACGAGGCTCTTGGTCAGTTCCTTGAGCTTAGGATCTCCGTTGTAGCGGTAAAGCAGAGAGTTTGTGCGGATGCACTTTCCCGGCATCTCGCCGAGAGCGAACTGCGGACGTCCCTTGATGAAATAGTCGATGACCTTGTCGTAAGGCATCACTCCGTTGACCCAGTGGTCGATGGAGTTCTGGATGTCATCGGCGAAGTAGCCGTTGAATGTCACACTTCCGGCCGGAAGCGGCTCGATCACATCATTCACCTTCTTCAGGTTGTCCTGGGCGAAGGCTCCGACGGAAAGCAGCGTGGCAGCTGCCGCGAAAACGATTGCATTTTTCATTATTATACCTATTGAATATTTCAAAAAGCCAACAAAGTTAACATTTTCCGCGCAACTTCCGACAATGGCCGGGGACGAAAAGAAGAATATTCACAAATTATTCAAGGAATATTCATCCGACCATGACAAGACTTCCGGAGAAACGCTTTTGCCGGTGAGGATTTTTGTTCGTATCTTTGTCCATAACCGCATCAATTGGTAAGCGGCAAACAATAAGTTGCCGCAGATTTGGCAAAGATTTTCGAGGATAGATTTCTTTTGGAAGAAGGAGTGTGCCGATGGCACATGACTGAGGAGAAAAGAAATATAGACCGAAAAGATTGCCTAAGGTGAAGCAAATTATTGTTTAACGATTACTTATGGTAAGAATTTTCTGCAAGAACACCGGGACATATAAGGAGTTCCTTGAAGGGACTCCCCTGCTGGACATCGCACCGGCATTCGAGTTCGACAAACCGTACGACATACTGGCCGCCAAGGTGAACAACGTGGCGGAAGGGTTGAGATTCAGGGTTTTCCACAACCGTGACGTGGAGTTTCTGGACTACAGGACGTACATCGGCCGCAATTTCTACAGCCGTTCGCTCTGCTTCCTTCTGTACAAGGCCACAAGGGATCTGTTCCCGGAAAGCAGGATGACAATCCGCAGACCGATTTCCAAGGGCTATTTCTGCTCGGTTTACAAGAACGATGGTTCATTCCTCACGGAAGAGGATGTGGAGGCCATCGGCTCAAGGATGCGGGAACTCGTGAACGAGAATATTCCTTTCAAAAGGAAAGAACTCCAGATCGGAGAGGCCATCAGGATATTCAAGGAATCCGGCGACCTCGACAAGGTGAAGCTGCTGGAGACGTGCGGCGAGGTTTACATCACCTGCTACTCGCTTGGCGATGTGACTGACTACTATTATGATGAGCTTGTGCCGAGCACAGGCTACCTCAAGACTTTCGGCGTGAAGCTCTGCCACGGAGGAATATTGCTGCGCATCCCTGACCGCCACCATCCGGAGGATCTGGCGCCGCTTCACGAGGAGCCTAAGACTTTCGAGGTGTTCGCCGAGACGCACAAATGGAACTGGATTATGGGGCTTTCCAACGTCGGGGATGTCAACGAGTCCATCCTCAAAGGCAACGCCTCCGACCTTATCCAGATCTCCGAGGCATTGCAGGAGAAGAAGATCGTCCAGATCGCCGAGGAAATCGAGAGGCGGCATAACGACCCGGAGAATCCGGTGAAGCTGGTCCTGATCACCGGACCGAGCAGCAGCGGAAAGAGCACGGTCTGCAAAAGGCTCAGCGTGCAGCTGAAGGCCTGCGGACTGCATCCGATATCATTCTCGACGGACGACTATTTCGTCAACCGCATCGACACCCCGAAACTGCCGGACGGAAGCTACGACTTCGACAACTTCGACACCGTGGATCATGAATATCTCCAGAAAGATCTCGTCAAACTGCTTGACGGCGAAGAGGTTGAGGTTCCTGAATATAACTTCGTCACAGGCCGCCGGGAGTTCAACGGCAAGAATCTCAAACTGGGAGAAAGGTCCGTGCTGCTGATCGAAGGTCTGCACGCTCTGAATCCTCGGCTGACCGAGAAGGTCCCGGACAAGGAGAAATTCAGGATATTCATAAACACAATAACTTCCATCTCGCTGGACTGCCACAACTGCATTCCGACGAGCGACAACCGCTTGCTGCGGAGGATCGTGAGGGATTACCTCAAGGGAGCGTTCACGGCACGGGAGTCGATCGCTAACTGGCCGAACGTGCGCAGGGCCGAGGTCAAGTGGATATATCCGTTCCAGGAGAACGCCGACGTGCTGTTCAACTCGGCATACCTCGTGGAGTTCGCTGTGCTGCGCACCCACGCCGAGAGGATCCTCGCCACCGTGCCGAAGAACTGCCCGGAGTACAGCGAGGCGCACAGGCTGCTGAAATTCCTGCACTACTTCGTGCCGGTCTCAGACAAGGAGATCCCGCCGACATCGCTGCTTCGCGGATTCATCGGAGGGGGAAGCTATTAGTATTGAACCGTTTGGCCGCCTTCGTCGGAGACTTCATCCGCAAAGACGGCCGAAAGCGACATTAACATATTCATAGAAAACAATTTAAACATCTACCAACGAAATGGCGGACGAAAAGATAATTTTCTCGATGAACGGTGTGGGCAAGGTCCTTCCGCACAACAACAAGGTTATTCTCAAGGACATCTACCTTTCTTTCTTCTACGGAGCCAAGATCGGCATCATCGGTCTGAACGGCTCCGGTAAATCGACCCTGATGAAGATCATCGCCGGTGTGGAGAAATCCTACCGTGGCGAGGTGGTCTGGGCGCCTGGCTATTCGGTTGGCTACCTTGAGCAGGAGCCACAGATGGATCCGGACAAGACGGTCATCGAGGTCGTGCAGGAAGGGGTCCAGGAGGTCATGGATGTCCTCAATGAATATAACGAGATCTCCCTCAAGTTCATGGAGCCGATGGACGATGACCAGATGAACGCTCTCATAGAACGTCAGGGAGAGTTGTCAGAAAAGATCGAACATCTCGGCGGCTGGGAGATCGACGCCAAGCTCGAAAGGGCGATGGACGCTCTGAACTGTCCTCCGCCAGACGCCAAGATATCCACCCTTTCCGGTGGCGAGCGCCGCCGTGTGGCCCTGTGCCGCCTGCTTCTGCGCGAGCCGGACGTGCTGCTCCTTGACGAGCCTACCAACCACCTTGACACCGAGAGCATCCAGTGGCTTGAGGCTCACCTGAGGCAGTACAAGGGCACGGTAATCGCCGTGACCCACGACCGCTACTTCCTCGACAACGTGGCAGGATGGATCCTTGAGCTGGACAGAGGAGAGGGCATTCCGTGGAAGGGCAACTACAGCTCATGGCTGGAGCAGAAGACCAAGAGGCTGGAGATGGAGGAGAAGCAGGAGAGCAAGAGGCGCAAGACCCTCCAGCACGAGTTGGAGTGGGTGCGCATGGCTCCCAAGGCCCGTCAGGCCAAGCAGAAAGCCCGTCTTGGAGCCTACGAGAAACTGGCCTCAGCCGATTCCAAGGAGAAGGAGGCAAATCTGGAAATATACATTCCTAACGGACCGCGTCTCGGCAACAAGGTCATCGAGTTCAAGGACGTGTCCAAGGCCTACGGGGACAAGATTCTCTTCGAGCATCTTTCGTTCGCCCTTCCGCCTGCGGGAATCGTGGGCGTGATCGGCCCTAACGGCGCAGGCAAGACCACGCTGTTCAGGCTCATCATGGGCATCGAGAAACCGGACACAGGCTCTATAGACATCGGAGAGACCGTGAAGATCTCCTATGTGGACCAGCAGCACAGGAGCATCGATCCGGACAAGACAGTGTTCGAGACCATAGCCGGGAACTCCGAGTGGGTAAGGCTCGGCAACAAGGACATCAACGCCCGCGCCTGGGTGTCGAGGTTCAATTTCAGCGGCTCGGATCAGGAAAAACTCTGCGGAGTCCTTTCCGGAGGCGAGAGGAACAGGCTTCACCTTGCGCTGACCCTCAAGGACGAAGGCAACGTGCTGCTTCTGGACGAGCCGACGAACGATGTGGACGTGAACACGATCCGCGCCCTGGAGGACGGTCTGGAAAACTTCGCCGGATGCGCCGTCGTGATCAGCCACGACCGTTGGTTCCTGGACAGGATCGCCACACACATCCTCGCTTACGAGGGTGACTCCAACGTGGTGTTCTTCGAGGGCAACTACGCCGAGTACGAGGAGAACCGCAAGGCCCGTCTCGGCAACACAGAGCCTAAGAGGTTCAAATACAAGAAATTGATGGAATAGTTTTTGCAGGATTTAGGTGCAGGTGCGCCGCGGTGGCGCACCATTAATGTTGCACTAAAACTATAACTGTTATGGCAAGTGACTCAAAAAAGTACGAATGCCTGCGCTGTGGCTGGATCTATGACCCGGCCGAGGGCGACCCTGACGGTGGCATAAAGCCCGGAACCCCGTTCAAAGACATCCCTAAGGACTGGAAATGCCCGGTCTGCGGAGCCTCGAAATCCGATTTCGCGGAATATTCGGAATAAGCGTTCCGCCGGACTGAATGAATAAAGGGAGAAGAGGCTGGCTTCAAGTTGGCCTCTTCTCTTTTTGGAAAGGTAATTAATCGAAAAAGAGCCGGTTCGGATCACTCCCGGCCGGCTCCTTCATATTCATCAAGATTATTATTTGTCCCTTACGCAGCGGACCTGAAGGCCTCCTTCCCGCAGGAGAGCAGCAACGCTGACAACGCCGTGGCCGCCAGCAAAGACATAACTTTTCTACTCATCTGTTAGTTCGTTAATATTCAATGGGCGCAAATATAATCATTTTCAGAATAAACCAAATTCCGACACAACTATTGAATAATCACAAATATTCGCTAAATTGCGCAAATATATATCATGAATATGAGAAAGACGATTACAATTGTTGCGATTGCGATGCTGACGCTTGGCATTTCATTATCCGCATGGGCGCAGAACAAAAACAGATCCGCAGACCAGGAGGCACAGGAGCTTGAGAAGATCAAGCGTGAGACCACCATCCTCAAGGAGGGTGACAAGGCGGCCGACTTCACCGGGAAGAGGTTCGCTGACGGCTCGTTCAAACTGGCAGATCAGAAGGGCAAGGTCGTAATGCTGCTTTTCTGGGGCGGCTGGTGTCCTCCTTGCAGGCATGAGTTAAGGCCTGAGAACCTTCCGGCCACGCTCAAGGAGTTCAACGGCAACCAGGATTTCGTCTTCCAGCCGATCGCCTATAAGGACACAAGGGCGACGCTTGAGAAGTTCTTCGCGGGAAAGGAAGGCAAGACAATATATTCATACCTCAAGCCGCTGACGCTGGTCGATGAGGACAAGAGCATTTTCGGGCTTTACGCGAAGTCTGGAGTTCCGCGCTGCGTGATCATCGGGAAGAACGGAGTGATCGCTTACGTCGGGATCGGGTCCTCCGAGGAGGGGCTTAAGGAGGTCGCCCAGACGCTTCGCGAGGAACTGGCGAAATAGGTCATCCGGTCACTGAGCCTGTCGAAGTGACATTGATTATGTTGATTCTCAGAAATGGTTGGCACGCTTCGGCAAACTCTGCGGCCAGCCATTTTTATGATTCCTGATGTAGGGTGATGGATCGGGCGACAGTGTAGCCCATTGACCAGGCCGCCTGCAGATTGAAGCCGCCTGTTATCGCGTCCACGTCAAGGACCTCCCCGGCGAAATAGAGGCCGGGATGATTCTTGGACTCAAGGGTATTGAGGTTGATGTTGGAAAGGGCGACCCCGCCACAGGTGACGAACTCCTCCTTGAAACGGCTTTTGCCACGGATCTGGTACTCGTCGTTGATCAATGTGTTCACAAGGCGGTTCATTCCTTTGGAGCCCAGTTCGGCCCAGCGGGTGTCCTCACGAATTCCCGCCTTGGTGATCATGTAGGCCCAAAGCCTTGACGGCAGTTCTGACGGATGAGAGTTGAGAATCTGCTTCTGAGGGTTATCCTTTGAAAGTGACAAGATACTATCCCGGACATCCTGCTCGCCCGCGTCACCGAACCAATTCACTGAGAGAGTTGCGGAATATTCATTTTCAGCGAGATAGCGGGCCGCATAAGAGGAGAGTTTCAGGATCGCGGGACCGCTCATTCCCCAGTGCGTGATCAGGAGCGGACCGGAGGCCTTGAATTTCGTGCCTACCAAGGATGCCGATGCGTTCTCGACCACTGTGCCCATCAGTTCACGTACAGGGCTGCCGGGAAGGTTGAAAGTGAAGAGGGACGGGACAGGTGGGACGATTTCAAGGTCAAGGCCATCAAGCATTCCAAGACCGGAAAGTTTCGGGTTGCCGCCGGTGGTGACGACAACTATGTCAGCCAAACAATTATGCTTATCGAGTCGTTGGGATTTCTGTAATATCGGCCCTTCGACAGGCTCAGGGACCGATATTATCGATTCCGGAGCCAGAGAATCAGGTCGCTGAGCCTGTCGAAGCGACCTTCCACTACATTCTGCGTCTTCAATAGATAATTCATATCCTCCGTCTGAACAGGGATTTATTCCTGAGACCTTATGTCTCATATGCAATACCACTCCTGCCTGTCGCATCCTTGCCAGCAAGGTGTTAACGATTTCCATCGCGTCCTGTGACGCCGGGAAAACACAATGGTCTTCCTGGAGAACCAGTTTCACACCTTCGTTTTCGAACCATTGCCAAGCGCTTTTCTGATCAAAGGTACGGAAAAGGCGTTTCATTAGTTTGTCACCGCGAGGATAAGCGGCTGACAGAGAGGATATTCCTTCAAAGGAATTTGTAAGGTTGCACCGCCCTCCCCCGGTGATCGCCACCTTAGCCAAAGCCTTCGCCCCTGCCTCAAAGACCTCCACCGAAGCGGAAGGCATCCTCCGTTTCAGCTCCACGGCGCAGAAACACCCCGCCGCCCCGGCACCGATGATCGCGATTTTCATAATACAAAACTACACAAAATCCTTTGATTTTGATAAATGAATATAAATGTAGAACGAATCGATCGGAGCGGAGCGACGCAAGGGGTCTGGGGAATACGGTCCCCAGTACCCCCACCGGGGGCTGTCACGTAGTGACTGGGGGAGACTGTCTTAAAAGTAAAAGTACCCCCCAGTGAGGATTGAGAATTCGTTGTCGCCCCTGTAGTGGGGTACATACTTTTCAACTCTAGCCAAGACTTTTCAGACAGTCTGGGGGAGGGGGTAGAAGATATATTATATGGCAAAATGAATTTTGCCATATAATTTTAAGTGGATATCTTTGTCCTCAATTTATGGCATCGGGAAAGAAGGACATACTTCTCGGGATGGTCAGGAACGGCCTCCCGATGACTCTCGGACAGCAGATTCGGCTCACGATTCTGCTAAGTCTGCCCGCCATTGCCGCTCAGATCTCGTCCGTGCTGATGCAGTACATCGACGCCGGAATGGTCGGCCAACTTGGTGCGAACCAATCAGCGTCAATAGGTCTGGTCGCCACGACGACCTGGATAATGGGTGGATTCCAGTCCGGAGCCAGCTCGGGATTCTCAGTCCAGGTCGCCCACCTTTGCGGAGCGCAGGATTTCAAGGGAGCCAGAGCTGTGATGAGGCAAGGACTCACCACGGTCTTCATCATCGGACTGGTTCTCGCAGTGATAGGCGTAAGCATCAGTGGGGCGCTCCCCCACTGGCTCGGCGGAACGCCGGAAATCAATGAGGACGCATCTGAATATTTCCTGATATATTCCGCGTTCATTCCGATAGGCGCTGTCGGATGGGCCGCTAATTCAATGCTACAGGCCAGCGGCAACATGAAGATTCCGAGCCTGATGTACACCGGAATGTGCGGCCTTGATGTGGTGTTCAACTACATATTCATTTACATTTGTGAGATGGGAGTGGCTGGCGCGGCTCTGGGAACTGGTGCGGCGCAGGTCGTCACCTCAATATTCGTGATCTGGTACATTCTCAGACGCTCCAAGGAATTGAATATCAAAGGAGAGCAAGGCACGTTCGTTCCTCAGCGCAAGACTGTGCGCAACGCTTGGGGCATCACTGCGCCGATGTGGCTCCAGAACATCATAATGAGGGGATCGCACATTATGAGCACCATCATAGTGGCGCCGCTCGGGCCTATTTCCATTGCGGCCAACTCGCTGGCAATCATCGCTGAAAGCTTCTGTTACATGCCAGGATACGGTATAGAGGAGGCCGCCACAACGCTTGTCGGCCAGAGTCTCGGGGCAAAACGCAAGGAAGTCGCCAAGCGGTTCTCGCAGATCACGATGATGATGGCCGCGGGGATTATGACTCTGCTGGGAGCCTTGATGTTCATATTCGCGACAGATCTGATGATGCTGCTGAGTTCGGATCCGGATGTCATCGCGCTGGGAGCCAAGGTGCTGAGAATAGAGGCGTTCGCCGAGACCCTCTATGCGTTCTCGATCGCCGGCTACGGTTCCTGCGTAGGCGGAGGCGACACCCTCGTGCCGAGCGTGATGAACTTCGGAAGCATGTGGGTGATACGCATCGGACTGGCACTGATTTTGACACCTCGGATGGGACTCGTCGGCTACTGGGTGGCGATGTGCATCGAGCTGAATGTCCGCGGATTGCTGTTCTACTGGAGACTGCGCGGCGAGAAATGGATGAAACTAAAGATCACTTGAGAATATGGAAAAGATCATCAACCAGGAATTCGGCGGAGAGAGACCGCTCTACTGCAGACACGACCTTTATCTTGAGAATGTGAAGATCCACGCCGGGGAATCGGCGCTGAAAGAGACCGGCAACATCACCGCCGTACATTGCCAGTTCGAGGGCAAGTATCCGTTCTGGGAGTGTGACGGATTCGTCATCAAGGATAGCCTGCTGACCGTGGGCGCACGCTCAGGATTATGGTATTCAAGAAATTGCGAGATATACGACACTATCATCGACGCACCGAAGACCTTCCGTAGGATGGACGGAATCAAGCTGAAGAACGTCCAGATTCCTGGCGGTACGGAGACGTTCTGGGACTGCAGGAACATCGTGGTCGAGGATTCGGTGATCGACAGAGCCGACTATGTGTTCATGCATTGCGAGAATGTTAAACTCACCAACGTCAAGCTTAACGGCAACTATAGTTTCCAGTATGCCAAGAATGTGGAGATCCGGAACTGTGTGCTGAACTCCAAAGATTCCTTCTGGGAGGCCGAGAATGTCACCGTCATCGATTCCGTCATCAACGGTGAATATCTTGCCTGGTACTCGAAGAACCTCCGCCTTGTCCGCTGCCACATCACCGAGACCCAGCCTCTGTGCTACTGCGACGACCTCGTACTGGAGGACTGCACAATGGGCGCTGACGCTGATCTGGCTTTTGAATATTCTTCCGTCCAGGCAACAGTGAAAGGCCATGTCCCATCCATCAAGAACCCACGCACCGGCTTCATACGCTACGGCTCCGTCGGTGAGATCATCCTTGACGAGAACATCAAGGGCCCGGGTGACTGTAGGCTGGAAAAAGCATAGGTGGGGCCAAGCAGAAAACTCTTTCCGGAATTTTGCACGTTACCAAAATTCCGGAAAGAGTTTTTTGTTGGCTGCCTATATTGCTACTGGCTACATTGGACTGAGACGGTGGTATGTGATGTGACAATTGTACCGTGGCAGACAAGTCACTATAAATCAAGATATTAAGATTATCCCTATGGTAAAAATACGCTAAAGCTGAACACTTTAATGACTGATGATCAACACGTTATCCATCACCTCTTAAGAATCAGCAGGTGGCGAATAACAGACTTCTAATCAAGTAGTTAGTACATCGTCTTTAGCGTAAACCAACCGAAGACAGTTATCTAATCATTTGATTATAGGCATGATAGGTTCACGGTTAGATAATCGTGCGTACGGGATCCCTCATTCGTGGGTCGCTGAGTCTGTCGAAGCGAGCCCCTGCCCCATCTCGGAGGAGATCTGATACTGACATATAAAAAGGAAAAGCCGCTGATGAATGTCCATCAGCGGCCTAAGGAGTGGTGTCGGGAAGAATCGAACTGCCGACACATGGATTTTCAGTCCATTGCTCTACCATCTGAGCTACGACACCGTTTCCGTTTGGGAATGCAAAGATAGGCATTTTTCTTTTGGTTGCAAATTTTTTTGAGAAGAATTTGCGTTTTTCTTCGCTGAGTGGATGTTTTTGGCTAAATTCGCTGCTGTGACAGGTAGGATTTTCATACAGGTGATTCTTCCGCTCCGGCTGGAGTGGGAGCCGTTCTATTATCAAGAAATTGAATTGAGTGAATCGGCAGGGGATGCGTCTGGCTTGTTTTCAGTCACTTCGACAGGCTCAGTGACCGAAAGAGACAAAGAACAGGTTAGGGTCGGAGACCGGGTGCGGGTGAACTTTGCTGGAAAGGAATATGTCGGAGTGGTAAGCATGGCGGACGCAGGAAAACAGACCGAGGAGATGGGAATTGTGGACAAGGTGAAGCCGATCTTAGGCATGGCTGAAGGGTTGGAACCGGTCACCAAGGAGGAGATTGAACTATGGAGACAGATAGCGGAATATTACCTGTGCACTGTCGGGGAAGTTTACAAGGCGGCTTATCCAGCGCAGAAAGTTGAGAAGGAAGTTGTGCAGGCCCGTCAGGAGGCACTCAAAGTGGAAAGAGAAGAGAAGAATCGGACAAAGATTGCGGATAAGATCAAGAGGCTGGAAGAAAGAGCGGAGAAGAAGGCGGAATTGGCCGCGAAAGCTCGGAAGTCAGAGAGTAGGGAAAGGTACTTGGCAGAGAAGGAGATGTTGGAGGGAGAGATTGGATTATTGGTCAGGGAGCTCACTTCGATGGTTGGTGAGCTTTGTCGAACCACTGGCTCAGTGACCGGTTATGGTGACTCTGTTACATATCATCAGGACGAAGAGCCAATAGGTGGGTCCATAATCGAAACGTCCGAGGGTACAGAGAAGGAAATAAGCTTGTCAGCGGCACAGGAGGAAGCATATTCAAAGATAAAAGAGATTTTTGCGAAAGGGAAGCCGGCGTTGCTGCATGGGGTGACGGGATCTGGAAAGACGGAGATTTACCTGAAACTGGCGCAGGAAACGCTCGCGATGGGAAAGAACGTGCTTTATCTGGTTCCGGAGATAGCGCTCAGCAGACAACTGGAGGACAGGATCAGCGAGACATTCCCGGAACTGCTTGTGTTCCATTCCGGAGAGACAATGTCCAGAAAGCGAGAGGTGGCCACCGTCCTAAGGCACGCTGGAGATCCGGCAGAGGGAAAGGGCTATGTTGTCCTCGGGACCCGAAGCGCCATATTCCTGCCGCATAAAAACTTAGGGCTGGTGATAGTGGACGAGGAGCACGACACCTCCTACAAGCAGGATTCACCTGCCCCTCGGTACAACGGCCGCGAGACGGCGATAATGATGGCGAAGATATTCGGTGCCAATGTCATTCTTGGATCGGCTACACCTTCGCTTGAGTCGCTTTACAATTGCAGCGTCGGGCGGTACGGGCTTGTCACACTTAACAAACGGTTCTACGACGCGGCAGACTCGGACATCGAGATCATCAACACAATCGCCGAGCGGCGCAAGAACGGTATGATCGGCAGTTTCTCCAGAAAACTCATCGGGCACATGGGCAAATGCCTCGGCGAACACCGGCAGGTGCTGATTCTCAGGGAGAGGCGGGCATATTCCCCGATCGTGCAGTGCCAGGAGTGCGGCGAAATTCCGAAATGCCGCTGCTGCAACGTCAGCCTGAGCCTGCACAGGCGCGCCGACGGAAGCGAAAGGCTCGTCTGCCACTACTGCGGCAGGGTGTATGAATATACCGGCAAGTGTCCTAAATGCGGCGGTAATCTGAAGCCGCTGGGATCAGGCACGCAGAAGATTGAGGAGGAAACGGCCAATATCTTCCCTAACGCAAGGATCGCACGTCTGGACAGCGACACGGCACAGAGCCGGAAATATGAGACCGACACTATCCGGAAATTCTCCAACGGAGAAATCGACATACTGATCGGCACAAGGATGGTTGCCAAGGGATTCGACTTCAGCGGATTGTCCCTTGTGGCCGTACTTCAGGCCGACTCGATTCTCGGACAGGAAGACTACAGGGCGGACGAGAGAGGGCTCCAGCTTCTGGAGCAGTTCAGAGGCCGGTGCGGACGGCGTGGAGAGAAGGGTCTGTTCGTAATCCAGACTTCCCAGCCTGAACACCCTGTCTATCAAAGCATGGAGGGGCAACTGGACGGGAACGGCACAATGGCCCGCTTCCTCGGCGAAAGAAAGATGTTCGGCTATCCGCCATATTCAAGAGTCATCGGAGTCATCGTCAAGGATTACAATCAGGCGAGAGTGGATCTGCTGAGCCGTGAGCTTGCGGAGGCTATACGCGGTGCCTTGGGTGCCAGACTCGGTTTTGCTCCCGGCGTTCAGAACAGCCCGGATGTCATAGGGCCATATTCCCCGGCCATCGACAAGATTTCAAACCAGAACATCCGCCAGATCAGGGTATTGCTGCCGAAAGACAGGTCGCTCGTGAGAAACAAGGAGACGCTGGCGGCCGCTGTGGAACGCTTCGAGAAGGAGAAAAAATATTCAGGCCACATCGCGCTGGATGTCGATCCGGCGTGAAGTGGGACGTTACTACACTCCGCACCGGAATGTCACCTCAGGAGCTCCGCTCCGGAAATACGGTGGCAAGGTTTGATTTTATTCGTCATTTCAAGAGATTTTCCGTAACTTTGAAATTTGAATATACACACAGGATATGGGAAAAGTCATAGCAATAGCCAATCAGAAAGGTGGAGTGGGAAAGACCACTACCGCCATCAACCTCGCGGCCTCGCTGGCCGTGCTTGAGAAGAAAGTCCTCATCATTGACGCTGACCCGCAGGCGAACACGACATCCGGCCTGAATTTTTCTCCGGACAATGATGAGAAGAGGACAATCTACGAGGTCATGATCGGCACGATTGACATTCAGGATGCTCTGATTCAGACAGAGATTCCTGACCTTCAGATGATACCGTCACACATCAACCTTGTCGGAGCGGAGATCGAGATGATCGACGTGGAGGACAGGGAGACGATCCTGAAGAGAAGGCTCGCCCATATCCGCGACAACTACGACTACATCATCATCGACTGCTCCCCTTCCCTTGGGCTCATCACCATCAACGCCCTTTCGGCATCAGATTCCGTGATGATTCCAGTGCAGCCGGAGTTCTTCGCCCTTGAGGGACTAGGCAAGCTGCTCCAGACAATCCGGCTGGTGCAAAGCGGAGTAAATCCTTCGCTTACCATAGAAGGGTTCGTCGTGACGATGTTCGACGGCAGGACAAAAGTTCATGCGCAGGTTGTGAACGAACTCAAGGAGCATTTTCAGGACATGGTTTTCAACACGGTGATCCAGAGGAGCATACGCCTCAGCGAGGCACCTTCGCACGGCAAGCCTATCATCCTTTACGATGTGGTCAGCAACGGAACGACCAACTATATGAACCTCGCCAAGGAAGTGTTGGAGAAGAACGAAAGGTAAACGCAGGAAAGCAAAGGACTTGCAAAAGAAAAGTACAATGAGCGCCAACAATAAGCAGGAAAGCAGGCTGGGCAAAGGGCTCAGCGCCCTTTTGGGGGACATCCAGACAATAGGACCGGAAAGAAAGCCGGTCGGGTACATTAATAAGGAGATCGCAGGCTCCAAGCCGGAGCAGGACTACGGGGACGTGCTACGCATCCCGGTGGATCTGATCGAGCCGAACCCTTACCAGCCGCGTATGGCGTTCGACAATGAGGCGCTGGAGGAACTCGCTGATTCGATCAGGACATTCGGTCTCATCCAGCCGATCTCGGTGCGCAAACTCAAGAACGGACGCTATCAGATCATCAGCGGCGAGCGCAGGTTCAAGGCCTGCAAGAGGGCTGGAATGGACATCATCCCGGCCTACATCCGCACCGCGGACGATCAGGGAATGCTTGAGATGGCCATCGTGGAGAACATCCAGAGGCAGGATCTCGATCCGATTGAGGTGGCGATGAGCTACCAGAGGCTGATGGACGAGTGCAACCTCACGCAGGAGATGATGGCGCAGCGTGTCGGCAAGAAGCGCGCCTCTGTGGCCAACTACCTCAGGCTTCTCAAGCTTCCTACCAAGGTTCAGCACGACCTCAAGACCGGACTACTCAGCACCGGGCATGCGAAAGTGCTTCTCGGGGTAGAAGATCCACATATTCAAGAACTTCTCTGCGACCTTGTGATAAAAGACGGCCTTTCGGTGCGTCAACTGGAGGAGAAGGTCCACAAACTGAGCAAAGGCGGGAACGCCAAGTCAACCCCCAAGCAACAGGATCTTCCTGATGAATATTACAGGGTACTTGAGCACATCGGCAAGTTTTTTGATAACAGCATCAGCCTGAAACGCTCTGCCTCAGGAAAGGGAACGATGACAATCAAGTTCAACTCCGACGAGGAAGTGAGCCGCTTCCTCAAGGCTCTTGAGGACTCGAACATCTAAGAAGAACAATGAAGAATCTGATTCTCAGGACAATACTGGCACTGGTCTGCCTTGTCGCATTCTCCACCGTGGCTAAAGCCCAGTTCAGGGAGGAGGCGTTCAAACAGACCTACAATGACCCGAGTGACACCACATCGGCGAAGGATTCCGTGGACAGGATGTGGTCGTTCAGGGAATTTTTCAGAGGTGTGAGCCACAAGGACACGACCTTGAGGATCGGAACAATGTTCGCAGGATCGATGGTGTTCATCGGATCCGAGCAGATCTACAACCGGCAGTACTGGAAACTGCCGATCGTCTATGGTGGGATTGGAACGACCTTAGGACTGGGCATCCACTACAACAGCAAGTACAGGCACTCCAAGAAAGGCTACGACATAGCGATGGCGCTTGACCCCAACATGGAGTACGAGTTGGACACCCGCTCCAGGGACATGGCAAAATACATGTTCGCAAGCGCCGGTTTCATTTACTGGGCGACCTTGATGGACGGAGTTTTCAACTACAAGAGGGATGTGAAAAACCAGCCGGGAAAGGCGACGATATATTCAATCCTTCTCCCGGGACTCGGTCAGGCTTACAACGGCGAGTACTGGAAAATCCCGATCTACTGGGGAATGCTGGTCGGCTCGTACCACTTCTACGCCACCAACAGCAAGAACTACAAAAGGTACAAGAGAATCCACAACGAGGCCTCAAATCCGGACGGCAACTACACCGGACAGATTCCGGCGGAAAGAGCCTTGTATTTCAGGAACGTGTTCAGACGCTACAGAGACTACTCTGTCGTGGCCATTGTGGGAAGCTACCTGCTTCAGATAATAGACGCCAATGTGTTCGCCTACATGCAGGATTTCGAGGTGAATGACGACCTGACATTGAAAGTCACGCCAACAGTCATCTCTCCTTACAATGAATATGTTTCCCCTTACAACGAATACGCCGTCGCATCCCCGGCCAGCCACAATCCGCCGAGAGGCAGTTTCGGAATGGGAGCGTTCGGCGACAACGCCATAGGAATAAAGGTCGGTCTGAGATTTTAACCAAAGCATTCGAGGATGAGAAGAACCACTTTCGCCGCTCTGGCACTGACGCTGCTCCTGTCCTTCCTGTTACAAGGGAACGCGGAGGCACAGATATTCAAAAAGAAACTCAAGGAAGAGAATCTGGAACTCAGGAACCAGATCGATTCCCTGCAAAAGGTTCTGGACAAACTCAGAAAAGAGAGTCTCCTGAAAGACAGCATCGCGGACGAGATGATCGGCATCTACGAGGAGAACCGGTTCAAGACCGCGGCCGGACTGAATCCGGAGGACTACACGCAGGAAATCACAGACAGCCTTCTGAGCATCTGGTACCTGCACCGTCAGGCCAAAAAAAACGAGGATGGAAACGGCTACGACATGGATTCGATCCGGTTCACTTCCAACGTTCCGGACGATGTGATGAAAGCCCGGCTGGAGAAGATGAACTCTTTCATCACACTCCCCTACAACGACAAGGTCCGCAACTACATGATCCTCTATTCGGAAAAGATGCCGACCAAGATGGGCGCGATCCTTGGCCTCTGCAAGTACTACATGCCGATCTTCGAGGAGACATTCAACAAATACAATCTTCCGGACGAGCTCAAGTACATGGCCATCATCGAATCAGCCCTGAATCCGGTGGCTGTTTCAAGGGCAGGTGCGAAAGGCATGTGGCAGTTCATGTTCAGGACGGCGCAGCTTTACGGACTGGAGATCAACTCGTTCGTGGACGAAAGGCTCGATCCGTTCAAGTCGGCTGACGCCGCGGCGCGATACCTGACAGACTCTTACAACGTCTTCGGGGACTGGAATCTGGCTATTTCCTCCTACAATTGCGGCTCAGGCAACATCAACAAGGCCATCCGCAGGAACGGAGGCAAGAGGGATTTCTGGTCGGTCTATGACTACCTTCCCCGCGAGACAAGAGGCTACGTCCCTGCTTTCGTCGGGGCGATGTACGCCATCCACTACAGCAAGGAGTACGGGCTTGTTCCTGCCAACATGCAGATGCCGGCCCAGATTGACACTTTCGAGATTCATAAAAACCTGCATTTCAAACAGATCAGCGAGTTGGTCGGGATTTCGGTCGATGAGCTGAGGAACCTCAACCCACAGTACATCAAGGATGTCATCCCCGGCGACAGCAAGACCTACATCCTCCGCATTCCTTACAACTACTCCAGCGACTTCATCGCCCACGAGGACTCTGTTTACACCTACAAGGCTTCCGAATATCTCAACCCTCAAACACTCGTGAACACAAGAAGTTCATCCAATGAGACATATTCAGGAGGCACCATCACCTACAAGGTCAAGAAGGGCGACACTCTTGGAAAGATCGCGGCGAAGTACCATGTCACGGTGAACCAGCTCAAGAAGTGGAACCACCTCAGGAGCACGAACCTCAGCATCGGGCAGAAGATACGCATCTACAAAGGTGGCGGGGCTCCGACCGCTTCAGCCGCCAAATCAGCCTCAAGCCAGATGAGTTACACGGACTACACAGTGAAAGCGGGCGACTCTCTCTACAGCATCGCGAGGCAGTTTCCCGGCATGACCGCCGAAAAGATAATGAAATTCAACGGAATAGGTGAGAACATCAAGCCCGGGATGAAAATCAGAATTCCCAAGTAACGGTCAAAACGCCATCACGGCCTGAATCTTCGCTTCCGTGACTGACGGTTTGGGCTCTTTCATGAATGAATATGCCACTGCCGAGGCTCGGAAATACAGCTTCAGGGCCTTTCCCTTGCCAAACCGGAACTTGCATCCAGCGACAGCGGACAGACTCCACCCACGTCCATAATAGGCCGGGACAGTGAAGTTCCCCGGAGCGTCCCTCTCGTATGAATATATCCGGTCATCCCAAGTATCGGCAATGAATATTGTTCCTCGCAGATAAGCGCTGAACCTGTCCGTTTTCCGTCCACCTTCAAGATAGGTCAGACCGGCCAGAGAACGGCACAGCAGTCCTTCAATCCTACCCCTGATTTTCCACGCCGGCTTGTCAGCCGGACCATAGCGCGCGGATAGTCCGGAACTGGACCAGTCCAGATCACATCTGGCTCCCGTGCGGTATTTCAGAATCTCCTCATAAGGGCGGAACCGTTCGGTAATCCTTATTGATAGCACGGATGTTCCTGTCAGCTGTAACGGCAGTTTGAACAGGACACGCACCTGTCTCTTGGAACGGTCTCCATCCTTGACGGCAAGGTCGGCTGTAAGGAAAGCCCCCGACTTTTCCAGACCGATGGCGACGCCGTGCTCATCGGAAGTCTTTGTCCAGCTTCGCATTCCTCCTGAGTAATCCGAACAGAAGTCAGAAGAATAACTATGGACAGCCGATGAAAGTTTCCAGTCTCCACCCAAAGGGAAAACGACGCCAAGTACGGCTCCGGGACTCTCTCCGGCAAAATCCCATGCCAACTCTCCGAAGTAATCCACCCCACGCCATGAGTAGCGGAAGTCTCCGGACAGTTTGCCGCCCTGAGGCTCAGCAGACATATTCATTGGTCCAGTCAGGCAGTAGCCGGTGATGGAGAATTGCCCGTTGCGCGAGTAACGAGTGACATTCGCCCCGGTCATCAAGGAGATTTCCGCCGGTTTGCCGCTCTCGCACCATGAGCGAAGTCCCGGAAGGGAGACAAACGTGGAGAAAACCATGCGCCCTGCCGTTAAGTCAGCCGCCACTCCCCTATGACTTCCTATCCCGGACCATGACCAAGACGGCGACAAGCCCGAGGGACGTCTGCTGAACGAAGACGACGTGGACAGCCCCGACATGGACATACCGCTCCACAGTGTCAGCCCTTGGCCGAAGCGCGCGTTGAAGTCCCCGATGATGACTTTCCCGAGCCTTCTCTTGCCGTAATATGTCATGTTCATCGACCATGCCGACGGAGGGAATTGATCTTTGTCTGAATATTTCGTCCTTGCGGCGGATGAGAACTCGAACGTCTCGCCGTAGTTCATTCTGTACTTAGCCCCATAGTTGAAAGCCTCTCCTTTTACCGCCGAACGTGCCAACGCCTCGTGAGTCAGACGCTTTGACCCGGACTCTGTCTGTCCTGGTAAAGCTTTGGAAGCAAACGAGATGAATGGTTTGAGGGCATTGGCGTATTCCTCTCCGAAACCGTCAACGGCCGCAAGCTCTGAGACGGAAAGCACATCGCCGTCACGCGAGCGGTAGTCCATAAGGCTCGCCACCTGGTACTGGCTCATGAGTCCGCTGGAGACCATGCGGCTTCTTGACGCGAGATTGATCTCCAACGGACGGGAGGCCAGCATGGCGAACCTTTCCACCTCCTGCCCGTCCAGTTCCTCCTCGGAATCAGCGCCGGACAGATATAATATCGCCTTCATGAGGTTGTCAGACTGAGCTGTCAGATCAGCCTGAAACAAAGGCACCGCGAGCAGCAGCGCGGCAGTGAAGTTTTTCAGGATATTCATGATTCGTGATGTTTATGCCAAGAGATTCACATCCCTTTAAGTTCAGGCCGGCAAGGTAAGGCAAGTAAACGTAAAAAACGAAAAGAAACATAAAACATAGGTATGTTTTTTCTGTTTTTTTAAGGAATATTGCCTAATTTTGTTTTTTACTATAAATAACGAACCACAATGAGCAACGTCAGACTATTTGACAAGTCCTTCAAGCCGTTCATTCCGAACGAGCGGCTTGAGGAAGCCATCGACAACGTAGCCGAGAAGATCAACCATGATTTCAACGGGTGCACAGATTGCCCGGTACTCCTTTGTGTCCTCAACGGATCACTGATGTTCACGTCGGAGCTGATGAAGAGGCTCACGTTCAACTGCGAGCTGGTCTGCATCAAGCTTTCGTCCTACAACGGCACCCACACCACAGGCAACGTGCGCGAGGTCATGGGCTTGACCAGAAGCATCGAAGGCAAACGCGTCATTGTCATCGAGGACATCGTGGACAGCGGCAACACGATCGTGGCGCTCAAGGACATCCTAAAGGAGAAAGGAGCCACAGAAACAAGGATCTGCACGATGCTCCTCAAACCGGCATCCTACACAAAGGACGTGAAGCTGGATTATGTGGCGATGGAGATTCCGGATGACTTCATTGTCGGCTTCGGGCTTGACTACAACGAGATCGGAAGAAACCTCAAAGACATTTATGTATTGGACACAGATATGAAATACTTTATTCTTTTTGGCCCTCCGGGCGCCGGGAAAGGCACCCAGGCCTCCGCAATGGTTGAAAAATACAATCTCTGCCACATCTCCACCGGTGAGCTTCTCCGCGGTGAGATCGCCAAGGGTACTGAGCTTGGCCTCAAGGCAAAGGCTCTGATCGACGCCGGCGAGCTCGTTCCGGACGAGGTTGTGGAAGGCATGATCGAGAACAAGTTCAAGACCGTGACCGGAGTCTCCGGCTTCCTTCTTGACGGATTCCCTCGCACCATCGCCCAGGCCGAGGCTCTTGACAAGATGCTCGCTAAGAACGGCGAGGCTGTCACATCCGTTGTCTCCATCATGATCCCTGACACGATGATCATGGAGCGCATCAAGCACAGGGCCGCGATCGAAGGCCGCGCCGATGATGCCAGGGACGAGACAATCAACAACCGCATCAAGACCTACCACGAGAAGACCGAACCGCTTGTGGAGTACTACAAGAAGGCAGGCAAGTACGAGGAGATCGACGGCACCGGGACCATCGAGGAAGTCCGCGGAAGGATATTCACAATGATGGACAAGGCATAGTCAATGATGATTGGTTCACTTTTGGTCACCGTTCTGCTCGCGGGTTCTCCGTTGAAGTTGAACGGTGATAATATTTCACAGATTGTCAATGAATTGACAACCGAGGAGAAGGCTGCCCTGCTGGTAGGCAGCGGAGCGAAAGCCTTCGACGGAGTCGGCTACACGACTCTCTACGTAAAGGGTTCCGCCGGAACAACCCACCCGATAGAAAGGCTGGGCATCCCGGCTATCGTGCTGGCGGACGGCCCTGCGGGAGTCAGGATCGACGACCGCCCATGCACCAAGTTCCCGATAGGAACCTCCCTCGCCTCCACCTGGAATCCATCGCTTGTCGAGGAGGTCGGCGGAGCCATAGGCAATGAGGTTCTCGAATATGGAGTCGATGTCCTGCTCGCCCCTGGCATCAACATCCAACGCAATCCTCTGTGCGGCAGAAACTTCGAATATTACTCCGAAGATCCTCTTCTGGCCGGCAGGGTCGCGGCTGGCTACATCCGCGGAATCCAGAGCCAAGGAGTCGGAACATCCATCAAGCATTTCGCCGCTAACAATCAGGAACTCAACAGGCTCTACCTTGACGCAAGGGTTCCCGTCCGGGCACTGCGCGAAATCTACCTGAGGAACTTCGAGATCGCCATCAAGGAGAGCGATCCGTGGACCGTCATGACATCGTACAACTATGTCAACGGGACATTGGCCGCAGAGAACCACGACCTGGCGACGGGAGTTCTTCGTGATGACTGGGGCTACAAAGGTGTGGTCATGACAGACTGGGCCGCGGGATTATATTCAGACAAGATGGTCGCAAGCGGCAACGACATGATCCAGCCGGGCAGCGACGAGCACTACAATCGTCTCGTCAACTCCATGACCGACGGCTCATTGCCTATGCCGGTGGTTGACACGGCTGTGGCGAGACTCCTGAGGCTCATCGTCAAATGTCCTCGGTTCAAAGGGTATGAATATTCCAATAAACCGGACCTCCGGCACAATGCGTCTGTGGCCCGGAAAGCCGCGGAGGAAGGAATCGTGCTGCTGAAGAACGATGCGGCTTCCCTGCCTTTGGCACCTGAGTCGAAGATCGCGCTGTTCGGAGTGACTTCCTACGAGTTCATCACCGGAGGCACAGGAGCCGGAAACGTCAACGGCTCATACGTTATAGACCTCAAGAAGGGGCTTTCCGACGCGGGATTCGGACTGGACAAAACGACAGACGACTTCTACAAAGACTGCCTTAGATACGAAAGGTTCAATACCCGCAGAATCAACAGCAAGTTCGACAAATGGTTCGTGGATGCCGAACGTCCGGCCGAGGCCATGCCGTCCAAAGCCGTGCTGGAGCAGGCCGCAAAGGAAGCCGACAAGGCCGTCATAACCATCGGTCGCATATTCGGTGAAGGCAAGGACAGACTCTACCAATTCAGTTATCTGCTGTCCGACGCCGAGATGCGGCTTATCAAGGGAGTCTCGACAGCGTTCCACAAGGAAGGCAAAAAGCTGATTGTCGTGCTGGATGTCGGCGGAATCGTGGACATGACCGCATGGCAGGACATGGCCGACGCAATCGTCATGAGCTGGCTTCCGGGATGCGAGGCCGGACATGCCATAGCCTCAGTGCTTTCCGGTAAGGAAACTCCGAGCGGAAGGCTTCCGATGAGCATTCCTGTAAGTTATTACGATGACCCGACGGCCGGAACCATGCCTCAGCTCCTCACCGACAAACCGGTCAACTACTCGTTCCACCGTCCGGCTCCAGCCGGAGTCACGAAACGGTACGACATCGAGAACATCGACTACGTCAACTACCGTGAAGGCATCTACTGCGGCTACAGGTACTACACCACCAGGAAGATCCGCACCGCCTATCCGTTCGGCTTCGGCCTGAGTTACACGGACTTCAGGTACAGCGGAATGACCGTGGAGGACGCCGGTGATGAATATGTCGTCAACCTGACCGTGGAGAACACCGGCAAATATTCCGGAAAGGAGGTCGTCCAGATCTACGTAAAGGCTCCCGGCAAGGACATGGACAAACCTGCCCGCGAGCTCAAAGGCTTCTCAAAGACGGATGTGATAGCCCCGGGAAAATCACAGACAGTAGAGATAAGGATCCCGAAGAATCTCCTCGCCTCATACGATGAGCAACGCTCCGGCTGGGCTACCGAGAAAGGAACATATTCCTTCATCGCGGCCAAAAACGCCGAGACACCGGTTATTGCGAGGAAAATCAGGATAAAGGATGCCTCTTTCACCCCGACCGGCAACTACCTCCGCGCCGAGCCGCTCTTCATTGAGCGGTAAGGCAGCCGAGCGGCAACAAAACAACGCCACATACCGTGGAGCCTAATCGATTGGAAATCATCGAGATCCCAGAGCGTCCTTCCACCCATAGGAGGACGCTCTGTTATATCACTCATAGTGAAGTATTTATCCTCCACGGTCACGATTTATGAAAAGTCAAGTCAGGAAGAATTATCATTATCTCACGGCGAACAGGCTCCGCACTACCTTCGACCTGCTCATCATAACGCCAGAACACTTGGAACCTGACCTTGGCCTCGACCGGTGAATATCCTTTGGAAGCCATTTTGGCAAGTTTTTCACGGAACGAGGCCGAGAATTTCAAAACCGTCCTGCGGCAACCGTCGATCTCGGTGGACAGGTAGTCACCATCAAGCTCAAGTCTGGTTCCGGAATGCAGACTCCGCAACAGGTTTTGGTTGCCTTTGAACATATCCAGCACGACATCCCGATGCGAAAGCTGCATCAGAACCTCCTCCGGTGAGCCATAGACCGAATCATCTCCAACCATCACGGCGCGGGACACTTCATCTGTGAATATGTCCGCATTGTCAAAATGCACCGATAGGTTGTTCTTAGCCCTGGTCATTCCGACATAGACCATCCGGCGCTCCTTGTCGGTCACATTATGTAGTCCCTTCAGAGAGACATACACGTTGTCATATTCACAGCCCTTGGCTTTGTGGATGGTTGAGACGACTACCTCCGAATCCTTGGACCTCGTGAAATCCTCAATCTGAGACTCCAGCAGAAAGTTCTCAAAATCAGTGAAGTACTTACGTGTTGGATATTCCTCATTAAAAGCGGCAAGGCTGTTCTCAAGCAAATCAAGGCATCCGCTGTCACTGAAACGGCGCCGCACGGCATCCGCCGCTTCAGCCCACGTCACATCATCGAGGCAGGCGGAGTCATATTTCCGGATGGCGTCAAGAAAACTTCTGAACTCGGCGAGGTCGGACAATTGGAATCCTTCCCGGGATTGGATAAGCCGGGCTTTCCGTCCGGACTTGTTAAGCAAAGCCGAGATCACCAGGGCATCGTCATTCGTGGCGGTAAGAATGCAGATGGTACCGGGATTATTGCCAGAAACGATCTCATTAACAATGGCCTGTTCATAGTCGGGAGTGGAATGACGGACCAAACGGATATTCCCTGGATCAATTCTCTTACCTACGATCGGATCGGACTTCAAACGTCCGGATATTCCTTTAACGTAGGAGTTCGCCAGAGAGATGACCGTCTGGGAGCTTCTGAAATTCTCCAGCATATCATAGACAGACGCTCCATATTCAGTGATCAGGGATTTCATATTCCCGGAGTCAGAGCCACGGAACTCGTAGATGTTCTGGTCATCGTCACCGACCGCTATGACCCTCATATCCTCATTGCAACGGATAAGTTCCTTGACCAGAGCGAATTCTTGCTCACCAAGGTCCTGTGCCTCGTCGATGACAAGGATTGACTTGGTTATCCGGCTCCTTTCAACCCTGCCTGAACGAATCTCCGCTACAGCGTCGGCGACAATATGTTCAGACCTCTCTACCGAACCTTTCCTTCCAAGAATATCAAATGAATATGAATGGAAAGTCTTGATCTCGACATATTCGGCGGCGTTGCCGATCAGAGCCTTGAGCCGCTTCTTGAACTCCGTAGCCGCGGCCCTTGAGAATGTCAGCATCAGAAGCTGCTCGGATTTGACATCCTCCAAGAGGATCAGCGAGGCCAGCTTGCGCACGAGGACATAGGTCTTGCCGCTTCCAGGTCCGGCCGGAACCACGATGAACCTTGATTCGCTGTCATTGATTATGTCTGACTGTGTCCCGGTCAGACTTCCGAACAGCTCTTCGTACTTTTTCTCGCTGATGTTCCTGTCAATCCTTTTCGCCTCCTTCGAATCGAAATATTTCTTTATGAAAGCCTTGAAATCCAGCACAAAATAGTCGTGGACATATTCCATCGCCCGTTTTTTGTCGGACACCATCATATTCGCATACTTTCCGATGATGTGGATCTGCTGGATCCGCTGCTTGTAGAAGTCGTCCAGATTGTGGTAGTCGTCCTTTTGTAGCGGCACTTGCTGTCTTTGAGCCGTTCGATCTGCAATTTGTTGTACAAGACCATAAAGCCGCCTTCCAGGTTCAGGATTCCGGTCTTCGCGAGGAGCAGGAGCGCCTCTTCGGCCATCCCGACATCAATCTTTTCCGGGAAAAGAGCGCTGTCGTTGTAGTCACCGACAAGTCCGGCCAACGAGAACCCGACCTTGACCTCGCCGTCCTCCTCTTTATTATTATCCTTGAAACGATAGACGATGAACGAAGCGATTGAGTTCCTGACAGCGATCTGCTTTTCCAGATCCGAGGCCGAAACCTTAGCCGCTATCTGTATATAATCGTCCGTGACCGGGCGCTTTTCGATGTAATGCCTTATCGTCCAGAAAAACAGGATTGTACGGATGTCTTTCACGGAGGACCTTGCGATGCCTGAAGCGATCGCTTTCTCGTTTATCTCCTTCAGGCTGAATTTAGCGCACTCGCCGATGACGGTCTCGGCGAGGAATCTCTCCAGCTGGATGTAATATTTGAATTTCCTGATCTGACCAAGCCGGAGGTAGGCCGTCATATCATCGTCCTTGGCGAGGATCCCGGCCACACGCATTCTCTCCACGATGCTGATCACCTTGCGGGTCTCGATGCCGAGCATATCAGAAAGATAGTCAACACGGGACTCCGCCTCGGCGGTCCCGGCGCGGGAACGGCTGCGCTCCGAGATCAATGACTTGATGATTCTTCTGGCGTCCAGTTTGTCATCCTCAGTGAAATCCGGGCATCGTTCTATCCGCTCCGAAGCCTCGTCCATATTCCTCGGGACAATGCTTGTCGCGAATATTCTCGGGCTGTTCATCCCGCGTCTCAGATAACCGGCGGTCTCCAAAGCGGCGATAGCGCTTTTCACCTTGGTCTCAACGTCCCGGATTTCCTCCCAACCTGCCTTGCGGGCTATCTCCAAAGCGGAGATGTGGATGCAGTCGTGCTTTGCCGTAAGTTTCTTGACAGCGATCCAGACTTGGTTTATCTCACTCAGGGTGAGCTTCGTCTGATTCAGAAGTATGAAGTGTTTGTTAAGGTCATCGTCATTGTAAAGGACGTAGCATTCCGCCTGCGAGTTGACGTCACGTCCCGCCCTTCCCGCTTCCTGAATATAATTCTCCAGCGAATCCGAAATCTCGTAGTGGACAACCAGACCGACATCGCTCTTGTCCACTCCCATCCCGAACGCGGATGTGGCCACGATTATCCTGACCTTTCCGCTCATAAAATCATCCTGGGCCTTGACCTTTGTGTTGACCTCCATCTGACCGTGGAAGGCCTTTGCGTCAAACCCGTCCTTGCCGAGCCTTTCAGCGATTTTCTCCGCGGCTTTGGTTCTGGTCACATAAACGATGGCCGGACATTTTGTGCCGTCAAGCAAATTCCTCAGAGTCTGGTATTTATCCTCATCGGAAGCCCTGAACAGAACAGTATATCGAAGATTAGTGCGGGCGACATCAGTCGTGAAACGCTTCAAGGTTATCCCAAGCCTGTCCCGGAAATAGTCACAGATGTCGCTGATCACCTTAGGTTTAGCGGTCGCAGTGAAACAGGAGACCGGAATCGGAGTGTCAAGGCCTTTACACTCCTGAAGATGCTTGATGAACTCCCCGATGAACATGTATTCAATCCGGAAGTCCTGACCCCAGGCGGAGAAGCAATGCGCCTCGTCAATCACGATTCGGACCAAGGTTCTGGACATCAGAACCTTCTCGATGGTCTTGGAGCGGAGTTGCTCCGGGGCGATGTAAAGCAGCGAGGCCTCCCCGGACTCGACCCTCTCCAAAGCGTTGCGGCGTTCAATCGGAGACAGCAAGCCATTGATATAGACGGCTTCCGAGATTCCTTTCTTCTCCAGATTCTCCACCTGATCCTTCATCAGGGATTGGAGCGGTGAGATCACGACGGTCAGCCCTCTGACGGTCTCCCCTGCCATCAATGCCGGCAGTTGGAATGTCAGCGACTTCCCTCCGCCGGTCGGGAATATGGCAAGCAACGATTCACCTTTAATCGCTGCTTTTGCCGCATTCTCCTGCAGCGGCTCCCCTCCGAAAGTCCTGAAACGGTCGTAGCCGAACCACTTTTTCAATGAATATTCCGCATTCAGTTTTTGTGAGCAATATCGGCATCGAGCATCTCCGCAGTTCACGGCCCTTAAACCTCTTATCACATTCTCGACACTCGGATAGTTGTGAAGAATCCACGCCGGAGTTATGGAATTTCTGTCATCAGTGCTGATCAAGGCAGCCGCATAGGCGCATTCCACCTTGTGATCCCTAACAAAAGACTCGACATTTGAATGCTCGCAAATCTTGCCTTTAAATAACTCTCGGAAGATGTCCGCAGTGGATTTCCGGAAAAAGAACGGCTTCCTTGAGGGGACATATTCAATGCTTTTGAAAAATCCTGAGAAGTGGATATCCTCGTTCAGCAGATCATAGTACAGCTGCTGGAAATCCTTGTCCAAGGCCTTGAACGCCATCACCTCATCATCATAGAGAGATTGAGCCTTCAAACTGTCATTCAACGGGTTATTCAGTTCTTCCGTAAGGATCTTGTCATCCTTGAGAAGTTTATGGTAAGGCTTCTGCGGGAAAAGCAGCGGCGAGAGATAAAGGGTGTCGATGAGGATATATTCCTTTCTAAGGAATGGTTTCAGGTACTTGATGTCGTGCTCGATGATATTATGCCCGCAAAGATAATCGCAGTCAGAGACAAAGTCCGCAAACTCCGGAATCCTCGCGGAATGAAAGCTTAGTCCGTTTTTCACTCCCCCGATGTCCAGAATCCTGCCTTTGCCATCTATTTCAAGGTCAATGAAGGCGATTTTTGCCATAAGGTTGTCTTTCTTGCTTCAACTCATGAGTCCACTTGAAAAAGTCGTTTTTGAAAAAAACATGTGCCTCGCAGATACTTCTGTAAGGGGTAAAAAGTGGCAAACGGCACTTTTTCAAGTGGGTTCACTCATTGATTATTGGCACAAAAATAACATTAATTTGCAATAATTACACTAAAAACTCTGACACATGATATTCCTGGCATGGAGGCTAACACGGTAGTAATCAAGTAATCACCAATAGTTCCTCCTACCCGAAACAAGTTGGAGGACGAGCAGATAACTCCTTCATTCAAAGAAGATTAACCTCCACACTTCCCCTTGTTGTGTGTGTTTGCTTAACGATTGTCATAAATCATCCATCATTACAACCGGAAATCCTGTTCAAAAGAATATGTGAGAATAAGCCAAGGTTGTTGACTATCACATCATCAACTAAACCTCCGCAAGCAGACTGCTTGCAGTAAAATACATTATCTCATTGTAATTGCAAACCCCTGTCAATAATCGGTGGGAATGTGTCATGCACACACCACAGGAGCATTATAATGTTCTCCTACAAGCGATATTTAGCTTAGTTCACGCTTCTATAAGGATGATTGTTCCCTCACGAGCGACTTTAGGCCGAAATTCCGCTCTTGGAGTACGGAAGTACTTCGTGGAGATGAATTAATGAGTCCACTTGAAAAAGTGCCATTCGCCACTTTTTACCCCCGTTGGAAGTACCTGTGTGGCACATATTTTTCAAAAAAAGACTTTTTCAAGTGGACTCATCTATATGGCTTTTGATTACCTGAATCATCACTCAGTCAGATACCTCAGATACCTATGGATCAATGGGTCACATTGACAAAGATGCGACAGAAAAATCGGGGAATACTTTTCGATGGGTGAAAATAGATTTCAGGCGGGAGCACGACAGCTGAATAATAATGAATGTCCACCGAGACGGCATTCTACCGGAGAAACTTTGTAATTTCATCGGTTTGTCCGGGAAAGAGGACTTCTGCCGGACAAAACTCTGCCTTTGTAATGTTGCACTTGCTTTTTGACTCATTCTCGCTCATTATTTCAGAATATCCTTTCTTTCCCAAACTTTCACTATCTTTGTACGATTGAAGGCTTCGGGGAGGAACGGCGTGAAGAACACGATTAGAAAAAGGTGTTTTACAGCGCGCAATGGTGCCGCGCAAAACCCGCACGGGAGTCTGCGCAATCATTTGACAAATTGATTTATAGAGTACTATGCCGGACAGCAATTTCATAGACTACGTAAAATTACATAGATAAACATCTATAACCAAACATAGCATAATCCACTGATATAAAGCAAATTATCAGTGGATTTATTTTTCACCCTTTCCGGTTGTTACCCCCTTTTCAACGCATTTTAAGCCAATTTTTGTTACCCGTTTGTTACTCTTCTGCAAATGTAAAATCCCATTTCTACGCATATAAAATTGCTATCCTGAAACAAATCGAAATAAACCTAACAATCATTTTGTTACCCTATTGTCCATTTCATTAGTTTTAGCTATCTTTGTTCATAGATAAAAACGATTGAAAATGAACAGAAAAGGAGAAGATGGCTCAATCAAGGAACCGATAAAATTACGGTTCAAGCAGCTCAAAGATGGCAACCAGTCCATCTACCTTGACTGCTATGTAAATGGCATAAGGGAATACAAGTTCCTGAACCTATATCTTCGCCCGGACACCTCCCGGGAAAACAAGATGTGGAACAAAGAACAGCTCCGTCTTGCCAACGCCATCAAAGCCCAATACATCATAGACATCCAGAACGGAGAATTCGGCTTCAAGGACCGGAACAGGACAAGGAAGCTCAGTTTCCTGACCTACTGCGAAGATATGGCCGCCGAATATGAAGCCAACGACCAGACCTCCTGCGCAGTGCTGATGCGAAGTGCAGTAAAGAGAATGATTGGCTACAAAGGAAAGAACATCACCTTCAACCACATCGACAAAGAGTTCCTCATAGGTTTCATAGAATACCTCAACTCCGACATCCGGGACTTTGACAAAGAGAGCAAAGACAAGAAGCGCAAACCGAAACCCCTCAGCGAAGTATATAAGGAAGCCCTGTTCGCAAGAATAATGGTGGCCCTCAACAAAGCAGAAAGAGACGGCATTATCGTCAAAAACCCCGGCAAAGACATAGACCGCAAACTCAAGCCGCACGCAGAACAGAAAAGCCGCTGCTACCTCACACTTGATGAAATCCAAAAGATCATTGACACCGAATACAAACCGGACAACGACATCAAGCCAGCCTTCCTCTTCTGCTGCTTCAGCGGCCTTAGATACTCGGACGTACAAAAGCTGACCTGGGGAGAAATTACCGTCAGCCCGGAAGGATACGCCCAGATTGAAACCAATATGCAGAAAACCGGCAAAGACATAACAATTCCACTTTCAGACAACGCCCTCAAATGGTTGCCGGAAAGGACCGACCAACCTTCTGCCAGCCGAATTTTCTATAAACTGCCAGACCAGGTAACCAACGCAGATGTTCGTCTGCGCACCATAATCAAGAAAGCCGGCATCACAAAACACGTCACCTTCCACGTTGCCCGTCACACCTTCGCAACACTCACCCTCACTTATGGAGCCGACCTGTACACAGTCTCAAAACTGCTTGGCCACTCCAACATCCGCACCACCCAAATCTACGCCAAAATCGTTGACGAAAGCAAGCGCAAGGCCGTTAACCTCATTCCGAAACTATAAGAATCAAGAATATGGACAATAATACTCCAACCGTCGTAAAGATTCACGATGTGAACATCGACAAAGACTACATAGGCTGGATTGAAGAACTGAAATCCAGATACCGCAAAGCACAAATCAAGGCTGCCGTAAAAGTCAATGCTGAACAACTTCTATTCAACTGGCAACTGGGAAGAGACCTTGTAATCCGTAAAGCAGAAGAAAAATGGGGCTCAGGTGTTGTTGAGCAAGTCAGTATGGATCTTCAGGCAGCATTCCCAGAGTCTAAAGGATTCAGCACTACGAATTTATGGAGGATGAAGCAGTGGTATCAGTTCTACTCTGATGCGATCAAAAAACTCCCACAACTTGTGGGAGAATTGCAACTCTCTGAAAGCCAATCGAATACAAAACTTGCACAGCTTGTGGGAGAATTTGAAGATACCGACTTCCCTCCACTATTTGCGTGTGTACCTTGGGGGCATCACTCAGAAATTATCGCCAAATGCAAAACAATAAAAGAGGCCATCTTCTATGTAAAGAAAAGCGCGACGGAAGGCTGGAGCCGAAATACTTTGATGAACTGCATCAAAGCTCGCCTATACGATAATCTTGGTGGGGCCATCACAAACTTTTCCGACAGACTTCCATCACCACAAAGCGAACTGGCGCAGGCAATAACCAAAGACACATACGACTTCGGATTCATTTCGTTGGAGGAAGGCTATAGGGAAGATGCACTCGAAACCGAACTCGAAAAGCAACTCACGCGCTTCCTACTCGAACTCGGAACCGGATTCGCATATATGGGCAGACAAAAGCAGCTCATCATCGCAGGCAAGACCCGCAAACTGGATATGCTCTTTTTCCACATCCCTCTCAACTGCTACATAGTCATCGAACTCAAAGCAGTACCATTCCAGCCGGAGTTTGCCGGGAAACTGAATTTCTATGTAAATGCTGTTGACGATTTGATTAAAACTCCTGCCCAGAACCCGACTATAGGTCTCCTGATATGCAGCAACAAAGAGGAGACAGAAGTTCAATATGCATTCAACGGCATCACAACCCCAATGGGCGTTGCCTCATACGACAACGTAAAGGTCAAAGAGATTCAAGACCAACTCCCATCCGTAGAAGAACTGACCAAGCGCATACGCCTGCTGGAAGAACAAATCGGCAAAGAAAAATAGAAAAACAACCACAAACCAAACTATTTAATGCAGGTTCTTATGCGGGTCGCATATAGAACTTTGTATCAAGCACTTATATCCAAAAATATCCATATATATTCGCAACCAGGATTTCACAACGAAGTCCTGGTTTCTTTATCTGTGGCCACAATAAGAAGCCATTGTTGAACTCAAATACTGTTAAGCAATGACTTTTACAGAAGAGAAAATCACTTTCGAGCAGATGCCTCAGCTGCTTGCTGAGCTCAGGAGTGAAATCAATGGCATCAAAGAAATGTTGAACGCTCTCACAGAGAACGCAAACCCACCATCTGACAGATGGATGAACCTCGATGCCTTCAGGAAATACCACCCTGACAAGCCAGCTCGTTCCACTGTCTACGAATGGGTAAACCTAAAAAAGGTCCCTGTACACAAAGACGGCAAGCGCTTACGCTTCCTCAAGAGCGAGATTGACGAATGGCTAAGCAAAGGCCGCCGTATGACCCAAGACGAGATTGGCCAGGAGGCTTACAATTATGTAAGGAGGAACAAGCGATGAGCCAGCCATTACACATCTCAGAGATTATCCTGCAGATTGCAGCTGATCCAAAAGACCAACTTGGTCAGGCACTACGCAGATGCCCATTCATTCAAGCGGAGCTAATCCGCCGCAAGATGATGAGCCTTGACGACCTTACGGACGCGCAAATTGCCCATCTAATAGATTGGGACCAAAAACAGAACGGACATGGCAGAGGAGATTCAAAATAGTGTTATCAAAGCCATTACCAACGAAATCGACGGAGCCTTCTCAAACGAGGAGGCCGTCGACATTGGTATGCTCACAATCAAGAGTGCAAACCGCACTATTGATGATGCCTCAAGGCGTCCTGATCCAGAACAACTCTTCCACGAACTCTGGTACGAGGGAGAAGTCTGCTGTCTATTCGCTGACTCCAACCTCGGAAAATCCATATTCGCCGTGCAAATGGCGGATGAGATTTCACGCACGCGCAATGTATTATATGTGGATTGCGAATTGTCAGACAAACAGTTTCAGCTTAGATACTGCAATAGTGAGACTGGAGAACGGCACATCTTCCCAGCTGGTCTTTTCAGGGCAGAAGTCAACCCCTATGCCATCGGAGCAGAAGGGTACGAACAAGCTATCATAAACGACATTGAGAAATCTGCAACTCAGATGGATTGTAAAATCGTCATCATTGATAACCTAACATACCTCTGCAACTCCTCAGACAAAGGAGTAGATGCAGGAGCCTTCATGATGAAGCTGATGGCTCTCAAGAAGAAGCGCAACCTGTCTCTGCTGATAATTGCACACACTCCCAAACGAGACCTCTCAAGTGCAATCACACAGAACCATCTCGCTGGATCAAAGAAACTCTACAACTTTTTCGATTCAGTATTCGCCATCGGCATGAGTGCAAAAGACAACCGCCTGCGTTACGTCAAGCAGGTCAAAGTCAGAGCAGGTGCCTTTACTTACGATGCGTCCAACGTAATTGTATACGAGGTTGAGAAAGTGCAAGGATTTCTGCAGTTCACATTCAAGGAGTATGCAACTGAGAGCGAACATTTACGAAGCCGGGAGACATCCGAGGTCAACGAAACAGAAATCAAAGTACTCACCCTCAGCAAAGACGGAATGTCTTGTCGCAAGATTGCCGAAGAAGTAGGCCTAAGCAAATCAACAGTCAGCAACATTCTTAGGCGTCACAAAGAACAAGTGTCCACTGTCCAAGACTCCATTAAGGAAAATGGACAGCTGGACAGTGGACAAAACGAGAAAGAAGATGAACCGACACTTTTATAGCCTTCAGAGATACGCAGGTATATCGTCCAGATATACTTGCCCTTCCTGTGGAAAAAAGCACTGCTTCTCACTTTATGTTGATGAAACCGGCACTCCCATAGATGAACGCGTAGGACGATGCGACCACGAATCATCTTGTGGTTATCACGTCAAACCCGCAGATTGGTTTCGGGATCACCCGGAGGCCAATGGAAAAGACTGGCGGACAGAGCGGCCGTCTTGGTTGGATAAAGCACTTGCAGCTAGGAAACAAAAGCCAATATGTACTATTCCAATAGAATTTGTAAACCGTTCCGTCCGTCTGGACATTGACTGCCATCTCACGCAATACCTCAACCGCATCATAGATCCGGTCGTCATTGAATGTGTACGAGATGCTTATAGAGTCGGAGTCACCAAGAACTTTGACACAATCTATTTCCAGATAGATTCACAAGGACGATGCCGCTCCGGTAAGATAATGAAATACAACCCTGAAACAGGCCATCGTATCAAAGATGAGGAAGCACTTGGCAAGGTTACTTGGGTACATGCTCTACTGAAGAAAAGGCAGCAGCTTCCTGAAGACTGGCAGCTCACCCAATGTCTCTTCGGCGAGCACCTCCTTCTCAAATACCCGGACAAAAAAGTAGGCCTCGTTGAATCCGAAAAAACAGCCTTGATTTGTGCAGCCTTGATGCCGCAATTCATTTGGCTGGCCACAGGCGGAAAGACACAACTGGGCACAAAACTAAGTATCCTTCAAGACAGAGACGTCATCGCATTTCCAGACGTTGATGCATACGACACATGGAAAGAAAAGATGGCCTCATTGGACGGATTGCGTATTACCGTCTCCGATTACCTTGAAACCACGGCAACACCCGAAGAGAGAGATGCCAAGATAGACATAGCAGACAGACTGCTGTCCGAAGCAAAAGCCTCAACACAAAGCAGAAAACAATCGCAAAGATACAGCATACTCCAGTATTTCTCGCCTGAACACCGAGATACCGTAAAGGAACTTATGGATGAACTGGACTTAGTTCCAGTATCAGTTAAATCATTTGACGGAACCACCTAAATAAAAACCAATTACACCTTAACAATTGGAGCATTGGTGTATTTTGATTAACTTTGTTCATCCCATGAATCAAGAAATCAAGATACACCATTTATGGCTAATTTTTACTTATTCAAATACGACTTCATACAGAGTCAAGTTCGCGAACTATTTTCAGAAGACGGCACCCACCTCGACAGAATAGAGTTGGACAACCGGCTCTATTCTTTATTATCCCCCGCAGAGAATTGCAAGAAGACCCTTGACAACTTATACGGTATCAAGACATCATCCAACGGAGAGTCCGAACCCGACATTTACGTCAATGAAATATTACGCAACTGGAAAGGAGTTACCCTCATCAGCATCAGGAACAATCGAAGCAAGAAGATAATGCCGATTGACAGCAACGACGAAAAGAAAATAGGCCATTATCCGTTCTGCTGGGTTATCATTGATACACGTCCCGAGTCACAAGTAATTCTCGTTCAGCAGAACGCTGCCTTTCCCAACCCGGACAAAGTGGCTGAAATTCTCATCAACTATTTCATAGGCCATCTGTCTCTATCCAAACTTGGATGGACCATCGAATACAAGAAACGGAAGTGTAAAGGTGCCATCTGGGACATTGTACGCACAAGAACCAAGGGAAATAAGGATCGTGTTTCCGAACTGTCATTCAAATTCACATCTAAAAGGCAGCCGACAGGAGACAATCGCATTGATACCTACTGCAAAGATGCTCTTCATTTCTTCTCTTCGGAAGAAGGTGAGCTCAAACTGTATTCAAAAGACAGCAACAGCAAGATGCTGGACGAGACAAACGAAGATCTTAAAAGAACGGTCAATCTCTTGATAGACAATCAATACAAGATAAAGGTTGGATTTGAACATTCCGGCACATACGAATATGGGAAAGACGCATTCGCCATCTACGGCATAGATGATTTGTACTGCAATGCTTTCGAAAACAACAACGACCAACTATTTGGCAACTCGGCAGAAACTCTCCTTGAATGGCTTAATAAGATTGTACAAGAAGACGATTCTACTGAATATACCGAACCTGGAAAGAGTAAAAGAAGAAATGCCCATACCGCATAGCCTACAATACACGCCAATAGAAAGCCTGATTTCCAGTGCTTGGAGACGCATCAGTTCTCGTCTTGGAACCACCAATATTGACGAGGACCACTTTGCATTGTTCACCATCTGGATAATTGATACCCTTTGCGAAATAGACGCACACCGGACAGACCCTGCAGACTTTCACGATGACCTGTACGATGCTGTCAAGCAATTCCTAAAATCAAGGAACATATCAGCAATCGGCAACGACATCGAACAGTTGACAGAAGGTCTATTTGATGTACAGTATTATCTGTGGGGGCTGATTCTCCGTGGTTCAGAGAACCTTCCTGTTGATATCATAAGCATATATTCGCTTCTTGACAAATGTATTGGAGAACGGCGAAAACAATCTTTTGAGATATCCGAGTCCTTCCGTTTCAAAGACACGGAGAATCTTAAAATATGGTTCATCAGTTACATCGAAAGCGACACATCCCTTACTACCCCTGACATTATTGAATGGAACCAGGAAGAACTAGGATTTCAGGCAGCTGAACTGGTCGCTCATAATTCGTCTAACGCAGTCGTTCAGAATATAATCAATCTTAATAATTCTCCATTGAACATCACAGGAGGAGCCCAAATTGGCATTGTAGTAGAGAACGCAGAACAATTCAAAAAATAACATCCCATGCAAATCACAGGACCAGTAACAATAGGAACTCAAATAGAACACGCCGACCTCGTTGACGCCTCAATCGGCAAAACTGTAATCCAGCAGAACCTGACTGTTGACAAACCGGAAGTATCCGCTCCAGAAGAACAGATTGCCACAGAGCCAGCACCAATAAAGACCGTCAACCTTCCAAGCATCCACCTGAGAAAAGGAAACAGCAAGAAAGAAGGACTGAAACATAATCTTTTCAGAGTAATCGGAGCACTGTATTTGTTAGATTACTTCGTTGATGACAAAGGGAAAAGACCGTTTCAGAAAGATGTCTTCAATGCGTTCGGAGCTATGCTCGGAGAGGATTTCTCCGACCATGACAAGGACCTTGTAAAAATCCGAAAAGGGAAAACGAGAGAAGAACAAATAAATAAACTCTTCGACGAACTCGCTAACGCCGCTAAGACATTCACACAGGACTAACACTCAATCCATAAGCAAATCTCTAAAAACCCATATTTGGCAGACAATTTTGGACCAAGTATGGGGCTTTTTTCGTACATTTGTTATTTATTAGCAAGACATACACCCTTACATGAAGACCCCTAAGCAATTCAACAACATAACTATGCGTGTTGTAGATGATTTGCATTCCGGCATCAAATCCGGAGGCAAACTCTCTATCGCAGCCGCAAGTTTCTCTATTTATGCTTACGAAGCCCTGAAAGATGAGTTGGAAAGCATAGATGAATTGCGATTCATCTTCACCTCTCCCACCTTCAACGCCGAGAAGACAAAGAAAGAGAAACGAGAGTTTTATATCCCCAAACTAAACCGAGAGCGTAACCTCTTCGGCTCAGACTACGAAATCCGCCTCCGCAACCAGCTCACACAAAAAGCCATTGCTCGTGAGTGCGCAGACTGGATTCGCCGCAAAGTCAAATTCAAGAGCAACATATCTTCAGGTTCAATGAACTCATTCCTGAACATCGCAGACCAGGAAGAGACATTCACCTATATGCCATTCAACGAGTTCACCACAACCGAACTCGGACTTGATCGCGGAGACAACCTTTGCCCAATGATTGTCGGTCTTCCGGCAACACCCCAAACCGATATGTTTCTCAAGAACTTCAATGAACTTTGGCGGGACACAACCAAATTCGCAGATGTCACAGAGTCCGTAATCGAGAACATCGAAAACGTCTACAAGGAGAACTCCGCAGACTTCATATATTTCATCACCCTCTACAACATCTTCAACGAATTCCTTGAAGACATCAGCGAAGATGTACTGCCAAACGAAGCCACAGGCTTCCGCACCAGCCAAATCTGGAGCAAATTATTCAACTTCCAGCGAGATGCCGCCCTTGCCATCATCAACAAACTTGAAAAATACAACGGCTGCATCCTTGCAGACAGCGTCGGCCTCGGAAAGACATACACCGCCCTGGCTGTAATCAAATATTACGAAAACCGCAACAAGTCCGTCCTCGTCCTCTGTCCAAAGAAACTCAACGAAAACTGGACCACATACCGTTCCAACTACAAAAACAACCCGATTGCAGCAGACCGCCTGCGCTACGACATCCTATTCCACACGGACCTCTCGCGCGATACAGGTTTTTCGAATGGACTCAACCTCCAGAACATCAACTGGGGCAACTACGACCTTGTTGTCATCGACGAGAGCCATAACTTTCGTAACGGAGGACGCTTCACCGCAGACGAGAACGAAGATCTGAAAGAAAACCGCTACGCAAAATTGATGAACCGGGTAATCAGGGCAGGCGTCAAAACCAAAGTCCTGATGCTCTCCGCAACTCCGGTCAACAACCGTTTCGTTGACCTCCAGAATCAGCTCCAGCTTGCATACGAAGGCGAAAGCGAAAAGATAGACGAACTCCTTGACACCAGCAAAGGCATCAACAGCATCTTCGCAGAGGCAAGCAAGGCATACGCAGCCTGGACTCGTCTTGAGCCAGAACAGCGCACAACACAAAAACTCTTGGACTCACTCAGCTTCGACTTCTTCCAGATGCTCGATGCTGTCACCATAGCCCGCAGCCGTAGCCACATCGTCAAATACTACGACACAACAGACATCGGCAAGTTCCCTAAACGACTGCCTCCAATCTCGCGCCGCCCAAAGCTGACCGACATAGCAGATGCCATCAATTTCAAAGACATCTCCGGAGAGCTTGACAACCTCAACCTCAGCATCTATACGCCATCATACTACATACTGGAAAGCCGGAGAGACATCTACGATACAAAACAAAAGAATAGCGGCTTAACCGTTGGTGGACGCGAAATGGGTATGAGAAAACTCATGGCCATCAACCTCCTCAAACGTCTTGAGAGCAGTGTCAACTCATTCCGACTTACTCTTGACCGCATCCGAAATTTTGTTTCCGACACAATCCAAGCCATTGAGCGCTTCGAAAACAACCGGGCAGCTAACAGTATCATAGACGTAGAGGACCTCGCATACGACTTCGACAGCGATGACGCAGAAATGGACAACCTGATTGGCAAAAAATACAAGATTGCCCTTCAGGACATGGATTACATCACCTGGAAGCGCCACCTCAAGGCCGACCTTGAAGTCCTGGACCTCCTTCTCATCATGCTCAAGGACATCACACCTGAGCACGACACCAAGCTTCAGCTCCTGTACGATGACCTCAAACATAAGTTCGAGCACAACATCAACGAAGGCAACAAGAAGGTACTTGTCTTCACCGCATTTGCCGACACAGCCAACTATCTATACGACAACCTCGCCTCACGCATCCTCAAGGACTGCGGCCTCAACGTTGCGCTCATCACCGGCTCCGGCGACTGCAAAACCACAATCCCGAAATTCCAGAACGACTTCAATAACGTTCTGACCTACTTTTCGCCACGCTCAAAGGACCGTGAGGCCCTAATTCCAAACGCTAAGCACGAGATAGATGTTCTCATTGCAACAGACTGCATATCAGAAGGTCAGAACCTCCAGGATTGCGACTACCTCATCAACTACGACATCCATTGGAACCCGGTTCGCATCATCCAGCGCTTCGGCCGTATCGACCGTATCGGCTCTGCCAATGATGTCATACAACTCGTCAACTACTGGCCGGATATCGAACTTGACGACTATATCCAGCTCAAAGGACGTGTAGAGAGCAGAATGAAAGCAACCGTCCTCACCTCAACAGGAGACGACGACTTGCTTTCTGATACAGAAAAGGGCGACCTCGAATACCGCCGCAACCAGCTCAAGAAACTCCAGCATGAAGTCGTAGATATCGAGGATATGGATTCCGGAATCAACATAATGGACCTCGGCCTCAACGAATTCCGTCTTGACCTCCTTGCATACGTCAAAGACCATCCGAACATGGATCTCACCCCATTCGGAATGAGCGCTGTCGTAGCATCAACTGACCTCGCAAAACCGGGAGTCATTTACATCCTCAAAAACAAAAACAACGGCGTAAACATAGACCGCAGCAATCACCTTCACCCATTCTATATGGTTTACCTGTCCAATGACGGCGAAGTTCTCTGCGACCATCTGTCACCCAAAAAACTTCTTGACATACTACGCCATCTCTGCAAAGGAAAGACCACCCCGGACCGGGAGCTCTGCAAAGCCTTCAACAAAGAAACCCGTGATGGCAGAAAGATGGATTTCTACAGCAATCTCCTGCATAAATCAATCGAGAGCATCATAGACGTAAAGTCAGAGTCCGACATCGACTCACTCTTCTCTGCTGGTGACACCACCGCACTCGAAGGAGACGTCACTGGGCTCGATGATTTCGAACTCATAACCTTCCTCGTCATAAAATAGTAGCCTATGGAAAACGTTCTCAACTTCCCGCAGGCTACAATCGTAAACAAGAATGTGCCCAAGAACGCCTTCTACAAAAGGGCGGACTCAGCACATACGTCCTGGATGAAACAAATCCTTACCGATGAGTTTGAGAACATCACCTGGCTTTACAAACTCCACCCTTCAACACTCAATGTAGAAGACGGACATCGAGTACACGAGATTGATGTCTTCGTCTGCACAATGAAATCAGACCACTACAGCATCAACCCATTCTGCAGCCTTGATGACTTGCTCCCACGCCACACAATGTTCATTATCCGCTACGGAGAAAGCACCGACCTTCTTATGCAGCACAAAGAGATGACCTTAGTCGGTGGCGAACAAAAATGGACACGTGGCAAAAGCGAACTGCAGCGCAATGTTGACCTCGGCCACATCCATTTCAGCATCGAAGGTCAAAATATGGACAAGATCTATGGCAATCTCCTCGGACAAGTTTCCGGGCTTGAGACCGGATCTGAAGAAGATTACAAGGCAGCAGTCGAACTGCGGAAAAAGATAGAAAACACCCGGAAGCAGATACTCTCGCTTCAAAAACAAATCCGCTCCGAGAAACAGTTCAACCTGCAGATGGAAATGAATGCCGAGGCTCGCCAGCTCAAGAAACTCCTTGGCGAGTACCAGCAGCAACTAACAGAAATAATAGAAAAACAGATATGACACCTAATCATTTGGAACTCAAATCAGCAGACGGCACCAAGCTCAATCTTGAAGCCCTCTACCGGATTGCACCTTCCTGCTTCACAGAAGTCAAGGATGAGAAAACCGGTGAATTGCGCCACGTAGTGAACTTTACAACCCTTCGCCAGCTTCTTGGTGACGATGCAGTTGAGGATGCACCTGAAATGTATCAGTTCACTTGGCCGGGAAAGCAGGAAGCACGCCGCGAAGCAGCTCGTCCCATTACAGACACGCTCCGCCCCTGCCCGGAAGAATCTGTTGATTGGGACACCACACAGAACCTCTACATAGAAGGAGACAACCTTGCCGTGCTCAAGTTGCTACAGAAAGGCTATATGGGTAAGGTCAAGATGATTTATATTGACCCGCCATACAACACAGGCAATGACTTTGTTTACCACGATGATTTCGCTGTCTCCCAGAAAGAGATGGACTTATTCTCCGGCGATGTCGATGAGGAAGGCAACAGATATCGCAAGAACACTGACTCGAATGGCAGGTTTCACTCGGATTGGTGTTCGATGATTTATTCTCGTTTGGCTGCCACAAGGTCATTACTGTCAGAGGATGGAGTCATCTTCATCTCAATTGATGACAACGAAGTCGAGAATCTCAGAAAAATCTGTGACGATATTTTTGGTGAGAAAAATTTTATAGCCCAACTTATTTGGGAAAGAGCATATTCTCCCAAAAACGATGCTCGTTTTATTTCAAATAGTCACGACTATGTATTGATGTTTGCCAAAGATATCAATCAATTTGTTATTGGACGATTAGAACGGACAGAGGAAGCAAATGCAAGATATTCTAATCCAGACAATGACCCAAGAGGTGTTTGGAAACCGAGTGACATGTCCGTGAAAACATATAATCCAGAAAGCGATTACCCAATCACGACCCCTTCGGGTCGTATTGTAGAGCCTCCAGCAGGACGCTGCTGGAGTCTCTCGAAGAACGCGTTCTTCGAGAGACTCCAAGATAATAGAATATGGTTCGGCGCAGATGGCAATAGTGTTCCATGTATCAAACGTTTCCTTTCGGAACTGAAATTTGATGGTATGGCACCGACATCTATATTATTCTACAAAGATGTAGGGCATAGTCAGGAAGGGGCTCAAGAAGTCGTAGCTCTATTTGGAGATAAAGGTGTTTTTGACGGTCCAAAACCAGTCCGCCTCCTGCAGAGATTGATAACATTGGCGAACCTTAAAGAAGACTCCATTGTATTGGACTTTTTCTCAGGAAGTGCAACAACGGCCCACGCACTGATGAAGACTAATGCCGAGAAGGACAAGCATTGCAAGTTTATTCTTGTTCAGCTACCGGAAGCGGTAAGTGAAAAGAAGAAAGACCAGGGATATGAAACGATATGTGACATCGGAAAAGAACGCATACGACGAGCCGGAAAACAGATTAAGCAAGATTCCGGTCTTATGGCCCAGAATCTCGACACCGGCTTCCGTGTGCTAAAACTTGCAGATTCAAACTTCAACGAAGTTTATTTCACTCCAAAGGAATTCACTCAGGATCTTCTTTCCGGACTTGAAAGCAACATCAAGGAAGAACGTACCGACCTTGACCTCCTCTTTGGCGCAATGCTCGATTGGGGTGTACAGCTCTCCCTCCCTATGTCAAAGGAGACCGTCGATGGCTGCGACATCTACACCGTCAACGAAGGTGACCTCGTGGCCTGCTTCTCCGAGAATGTAACCGAGAATGTCGTTTCAGCAATGGCCGCCAAGATGCCTCTCCGCGTTCTTTTCCGCGACAGCTGTTTCGATGACGACAAATCAAAGATCAACGTCTTCGAACTCTTCAAGCAGAAACTCGACTGGGGCGAGGACGAGGCAATTAAGAACATCCGTGTAATTTAGTCCGGGATTATGAAACTGAAATTCAAACATCAACGGTTCCAGACCGATGCTGTCAAAAGCGTTACTGATGCCTTTTTGGGGCAGAAGTATAGCGACAGTGCGGAGTACATAATGGACACCGGCAAGACCTCGAATCTCTTCGACCTGCAGGGCTTCGGCAACACACCCCTGATGCTCGATTACGGCGCCATTACCGACAATGTTCGCGCCATCCAGATGCGCCAGGGCCTCAAGCCAATTGAGCAGCTTCAGGGAAGCGGAATCAATCTCACCATCGAGATGGAGACCGGCACAGGCAAGACCTACACCTACATCAAGACAATGTATGAACTCAACAAACTCTATGGTTGGAGCAAATTCATCATTGTCGTACCAAGCGTGGCAATCCGCGAAGGTGTATTCAAGAGTTTCGAGACAATGCAGGACCACTTTGCCACCGAGTACGGCAAGCGGATGCAATACTTCATCTACAACTCAAAGCAGCTCACCAAGATAGACAACTTCGCAAGTGACAACGGCTTACATGCAATGATAATTAACACCCAGGCCTTCAACACCTCAATGAATGAGGAAAAAAACCAGGAAGGCCGTAGCGGTGATGCAGCAGCACGTATCATCTTCTCAAAGCGCGACGAGTTCGGCAGCCGCCGTCCAATAGACATCCTCGCCAAGACCAATCCAATCATGATCATTGACGAACCTCAGAGTGTGCTTGGAGCAAACGCCAACAACGCCACCCGCAAAGGTATCGCCAAATTCAACCCTCTGTTCACGCTCCTCTACTCGGCCACACACCGTGAGGTCCTGAATATGGTATATCGCCTAGATGCACTTGACGCCTACAATAAGAAGCTCGTCAAGAAAATCGAGGTCAAAGGTATCACCCAAATAGGAAGCACGGCAACAAACGGATACGTCTATCTCGAGCAGATAGTAATCGGGAAAGGCGACCCTCAGGCCCGTATCAGCTTTGATACAATGACCACTACAGGTTCCCCAAGGCACACAAGCAAACTCGTCAAAGAAGGCTACGACCTGTATGAGCAATCAGGTCGTCTCGCAGAGTATAAGGACGGCTTTGTTGTTGAATGCATTGATGGAGTAGAAGGCTCCGTCCGTTTCCTCAACGGTCTAAAACTCTATGAGGGTGACGCCGTAGGAAAGGTTAGCGAAGATGTCCTGCGCCGCATCCAGATACGGGAGACAATCCGCACTCACTTCGAGCGTGAGCGTGCTCTCTACTTCAAAGGCATCAAGGTCCTCAGCCTCTTCTTCATTGACCACGTAGAGAACTACCGCACCTATGGACCGGAAGGCACAGGCAAGGGCAAATTCGCACAGATGTTCGAGGAAGAATATGACAGAGTCATGGCGGAACTGCAGCCTCAGTTTGGAGAAGAACCATACATAGAGTACCTCCATAAATGGCCAGCAGACAAGGTGCACAACGGCTATTTCTCGCGGGACAAAAAAGGCAACTTCATCAACTCAAAGGTTGGCCGTGGAGAAACCGGAAGTAGCGATGAAAGCGCTTACGACCTCATTATGAAAGATAAGGAGCGTCTCCTCAGCTTCGAAGAGCCTACACGCTTCATCTTCTCTCACTCTGCCCTCAAAGAAGGCTGGGATAACCCTAACGTATTCCAGATCTGTACCCTAAAAGACAGCGACAACCAAACCAACAAGCGTCAAGAGGTCGGCCGTGGAATGCGTCTCTGTGTCAATAAGAACGGAGAGCGTCAGGATGCCGATGTACTTGGCTCTGACGTATTCAATACCAACATCCTCACCGTCATCGCCAGCGAGAGTTACGACCAGTTCGCAAAGCAGCTCCAGTCAGAGATTGCCGATGTCGTGGGAGACCGTCCTGTAAAGGTTACGCTCCAGATGTTCATCGATCTCGTTGCCACCACAGATGATGGTTGCGAATTGAGAATAACCAAAGACAAGGCTATCGAAATCCAGGAAGAACTCATTGCAAACGGCTACGTTAAAAAAGGTGAACTCACCGAAAAATACTTCAACGACAAACGAGACGGCACACTTGACCTTGGCGATGTTAATGACCTCAAAGGATTCATCGTTGGCCAGCTCGACACGGTCTTCAATCCTTCTGCAATCAAACCGGAAAATGCCCGCAAACCAAAGGAAGCAACATTCCAGGAAGAGATTTACAAGAAAAAGGAATTTCAGGACCTTTGGAAACGCATCAACGTAAAGACATACTACAAGGTTGATTTCGAATCCGATGAACTTATCCGGAAAGCCATCGATGCAATCGACAAACACCTCAGCGTAACCGAAATTCGCATCATAGTCGAAGGCGGCCAGATGGAATCCATCAGAGACAAGGAGTCCCTTCAGGAAGGAACCGCAATGACCGCAGGAAAAACCCGCACCATCCGTGTGAGGGAAGCTGTCGGCAGCAATGTCAAATACGACCTTGTCGGCAAACTCGTGGAATCCACAGGCCTTACCCGCAAGACTATCGTGGCTATTCTTACAGGCATCAGCCCCAAGACTTTCAGCCAGTTCCAGCTCAACCCAGAGGAATTCATTATCCGTGTAGGCAACATTATCAACGACGAAAAGGCAATGGCCGTCATTCAAAAGATTGCTTACGAAAAGACAACCAATACCTACGACGTTGATATCTTTACAGAAACGACCCTTCGTGGCAAACTGGGCATCAACGCCATTGCAAGTGCAAAATCACTTTATGACCTTGTAGTGGTTGACAGCGAAGGCGTCGAAAAGAACTTCGCAGAGTCCCTCGAAAAAGAAGATGATGTAGTCGTTTACACCAAACTACCTCGTGGCTTCTATATCAACACCCCAATGGGTCACTACAACCCGGACTGGGCAGTAGCATTCCGCGAAGGCAGCGTAAAACACATCTACTTTGTGGCCGAGACCAAAGGTAACGAATGGCAGCGATCACAACTTCGTGGAGCAGAAGACTGCAAACTCGAATGTGCCGCCCGCCACTTCGAAGCCATCAGCCAATCCGGCAACGTCATCTACGGCGTAGCCCGAGACTACAAGACCCTCTACGACAAAGTAATGAAGTAAACAACAAGGAAAACCATTAAATACTATAAAAATAATAATCAATACATTATGTCCAATAAATCATTACAAGAATTAAAAGATGAATTCAAGCGAGATTATTCGTCCGCTATTTCATTATACAAAGAGAATGACCTTATTCATTTCAATAGGGACATTCGTCCTGCAATTGAGAACTTCTGCAGACTACTAATCTTTGATGTAATAGGAGAACAGGGTTATCACGACATTGAGAATAATGCCAAGTACATCTATCCATCAGGCCAACTTGTCCCTCAAAACCCAGGTTACTCAGTAGAGAGTTCCGGATGGATTACAAACGCGAAATTTGCCTTATGTTCGCTGAGATCATATTGTATGCTTGATAAACAGCACAAGAACTTGAGAAAGAAGATTGATTCCGGTATGGATCAGTTAAGCGCTCAATATAGTGAGACCAGTGAGACATCTCAGCATTCCGGCTCCGAGGTAAATGCAGAGAGGATGCGATATCAAGCAAATTTATGTGTCGCAACTTTCCCCGCCCTATTTCTCTCGCTAAAAGAATACATTTCACCCGATTTATTTTCGTTCCTTTCGTCTCTGCCTAGGGTTCCGGAAGTAACGGAAAATGGCGTTAATATGTCATCTGTGATACTGGAGAAAGAAAATGCTTTGTCTGCTTTAGATGATTACACGCAGGGGTTTAAGCGCCAAGGCGGGGTGAAATTCATCGCAATCCTTCCGGAGAATGCTTCGGCAGTATTAGGTAAGAGCCTCTTGCAAGTTTTCTTTAAAATCAGATGGTCCCTTGTGATTGATTTCAATCCGGACGATGCAAGTGCCGACACGCTGTTTGCTTCTGCGCCATCGACCACAACTCATATTGTCACAAATACAATTGATATTACCGACGGTGGTGAACTCTTGAACTGGATGTTCGCTAGAGGTCGTCAATCATTAAGTGTTGTGAATGGAACGCAATTACTTAGATATTTCCCTTCAGAATTCAAACAGATTTTCAGCCAAATGGTTAAGGCCGGATCTACAGATGATTATGTGATTGTTTCATTCTGCGATTCCAGTGAAGCAACCGTTTTAACAAAAGCCTTTGATAAACTTGAGGACGTATTTGATGGCTGGGAGAGTGCTGAAAGACGATGCCGAATAGTATGCTTATCAAAGAACCCCGAGTTTTCCGAAAAGATAAAGTCTTGGGGAGAAGGGATTGACTTTAAGCCATACATAGTTCCTGTTGATATAAAGGATTTAGCCAATCATTTGGACTGGAAGATTGCTCCTACTAGCACCGAAAGAGCAGATGGGCACCAGTTGATCAGAGGAAAATCTTTTGATGTAACTGACGATATCACTCGGTACAAGGCAGCTGGGATTGAGTTTTTCGGCCCTCAAATGGCGGAAACGACATCAAGTTCCATATGGGACTTTTACTCTGGTGCCGAAATTAATTGGCAAGAGCTTGAGAACAACTGTGATGCTAACAGAGACTTATACATTAAGGTCAAGAGTCGTATTATTGAAATTATAAAAAATAATAGAAATAACGTTCGAGTATTCACCCTAAAACATAGGCCAGGTAGTGGCGGTAGCACAATGGCGAGGCGTTTAGCCTATGATATTTACAAAGAAGACGAAGCGGATATACTTTCGTGCGTGCCTATTCAAATTAGAAGCAGCAATAATATAAAAAACACTTCGGACTATCTTGCAAAGTTATCAGAGGATATCGGGAACGTCTGCGTCTTAGCAATCGTCGAGTCTAAAAATGTCGGGAGGAGTGACTTCGATAACCTTGTTCAACGATTAGCCCGGGCAAAGAAGAGGGTCGTGTTCTTCTATCTTGAGCCTCTTTCAACAAGATTTAGTGAATCAAAACTTAGTGATGTCGCATTCTTAGATGATGTCCTCAAAGGGGACGAGAGCAGGTTTGTTGCAAAGTATAAAGCTAAGGGATTGACAGAAACTGCAATTGAAGACGCGCGCGAAGAACGCCGAAACCATTCATTAGAAGTTATTGATTTCCCTCTTTTGCTTAAAGAGGATATGTCTAGTGAATCACTTTCAAATTATGTCGCAGAATGGGTTGAAAACCTGCCTGAGAACATAAAAGAGTTCGTTGGTTATGTTGGATTTGTCGCTCACTATTCACAAATGGGGCTAAATCAGAATCTTGTCAGGGCGACATGGTATGATTCAATCTCAAACCATTATACTTTAAAAGGATATGACGACAGCGTAATGTCGGCTATCTATAAGTTATTAATAGAAGAATATTCCGGCGATGAACCTCTCGGCATCTGGAGGCCGCGATACAACAAATTCGCGGTTCACCTGATTAAAGCCGCATGGGGTGCAAACTGGCGAATACGGTTACCTGAAATAGCTAAGAACTTTGTTGTATATTGTTCTCAGTCAGGACAGTTGGGGAATGATGATCAAGATATGCTCCATAGCCTTTTCATCATTCGTAGGGATGTAGACTTTAGGGCAGAAGATGTGGGTCGGAAAAACAAATTCTCGTTGTTAATTAACGATTTGGAAGACTCTGAGCGCGCAGCATCTATCTTTAAATGTCTTGTTGAGGCTTATCCAGGCGATGCTGTCTTCCATGGCCATTATGCTCGCTTCCTTTATGAAAAGGCAAGCAATCCTTCTAACATTGTGCTTCCGAATGACAAACTATTCATAGATGCTCAAGAGCAATTGGATATTTCATTCGAAATCTGCCCGAAGGATGCGGATCTCTGGCATATGCAAGGAATGTTAATTCGCAGGCAACTATCTGCTCTCAAAAAGGAGTTTTCCGGGAAAGAAGATAAAAGCATTGATTACATTGAAGATACCCATTCAGCGATGACAGACTGGGTAAAAGAGGCTCTTGAAGCATTTGATAAGAGCATAGAATTTGATCCTTCAAGCCCGTATGGTTACGCGGCATCTTGCCAGCTATTAAGAGAAGCAATAGAATTTGGTAAGATTCTCCTTCAGAAAGACGATTTCTCCTTCTGCGAAAAAGAACCACAGTATTCAGAATATGTAGACGAATTAGGATATAGGCTTGACCAATTCGAACAAGTCTGCTATTCTTTCAAGGAGAATGCACTCGCTCAGATTACTCCATCACTGAAAATCTATAATGATATCAGAGTCTTCCATCGCGATTTGATTGGATGTGGCAGTGGCTCAATCATAAGATACCGTGACCTATATTCAAATGCAACTGGCGAAATGAGGGGTATTTATGGCGACTTCCTGGTCAAATCTATCCTATACAGTAAAACCAACACGAAAGACTACAAGACTGCCTATAGATTTCTTAAGGATGACGAGAGAAAAGAGATTGAAAAAGTCCTTCAACAGAAAAGAAATGAGGGAGACTTGAGATGCTACGACAGTCTGTTCAAGTTATATCGTTACGGTAACAAGGAGTATCCGATTGACAGTGCGATAGATTTGTTACGGGACTGTGAATCTCAGTATCAAGCATCAGAACAAAAAGGCTGGGGATACTTAAATGCATGTTATTACTTGGCGGTTTGCTATAGTGCTCTTGCTATTCACGGAAATAAATTGAGCTCTGAATTAGTTAACAACGCAAGAAAGTTTTTTAATGAAGCCAGAAATTTAGCGGAAATCTTTGAGAAGAGCACGATTAATTCGTTATGTTATCTGGGAAATAAGAAAGATATTCATTGCATTGTCGATAAGGAGTCCGAAGGGATGCTTGTTTCTGGCATTATTATGAGCATCGATAATAATAAAGGCATTATGCAAATGCAATGCGGACTTGAAGCTTCGTTCAGAGCTACAGGAATGGATAAGTTCAAGTATGAGGGGAAAACGATTCAAGGCATTATCGGCTTCAAATACGAGGGATTAGGATTATATGAGTTCGGGGTGGTAGACTATGTTGACAGTTCTGATGAAGAAATCGAAGATATTATGTCTAATTCCTATGTACCGGATTATTCAGACGATGAGGATAAACTAGAATCAACGCCGGAGGTTCAAGACGGAATTAAAGTACTTGGCAAGATTGATTTGTCTGCTTTTGCCAGAAAAAACACGCCAAAACAGCAGAACAAGACATATCTAGGTGAATATAATGCCTCAACGGACAAGGTCAGGTGCTCCGAAATACCATACTCATTAGAGGCAAGAGTAAAAAAAGACAATGACCTATATGATGGTGCATATGTTCTGTTTGAGGTTGACTCTGAACCTAATGTCAACAACCCGGAAAAGCCGTACAAATTTGCTGTTAATGTCAGGATTAAGGAATAATCGATATGAATTACGTTACTGGACTATATCTGGGAAGGGTTAAGGTTTGTTTGGAATCGCTGAAGAAAACAGATGATTCTGCTTTAAAATTAGAATGCTTAAGCAAACCTCTATACGAGCTGCTGCTTGTTGGAGCGGTTGCTGGTGTAGAGTCGTATCTTCACGCTCGACTTCTTAAGGAGGTATTAACATCCGTATCCAAATGTCAGGCATATTTAATGAGCTATTTGAGACACGGGAGCAAGAAAGATAAAGTTCTGGAAATGGTACTAAAGTCCATTAAGGACAACTCAATATGCGCGCTACCTGAGGGTAACGATAAAAAACTCATTATTGAGACTATGAATGGGCATGTTTATCATAACATCCAAGCTATAAGCAACTACTATTACGAGCCTGTGTGTGGCCTGAATCTGAAGAAGTGCAAAAATGCTGATGAATTTCTTAAACTTGTAGAACTGAGGCATAAGGTTGTCCACGATGGAGGCCGAGTTAATCAACTTAAATATGTTGACTTGAATATTTCGGATGTTTACAAAGCGTTCAACACCGCAGAAGCATTTATTGAGGAAATTGAAAAATGGTTCTCAAAAAATGGCTCTACACCTTTGTTTTATGAAGACCCAACGGAGTTAGAGCATTTCTAAAGCACGCAGCAAAAATGCACACTATATCATAATAGTCCGCCAAAGCACAGGCCTTGGCGGACTAATGTACAAAGATGTTCTAATTTCACCAACTTAGGAATTCATGTCGTTTAGCTGGGTGACTGGTTCGCCTCCTGGTTAACCATAAATGCAGCAATCGACTCGGCCTGCTTCACCCGCTCAACACTATCACGGATTTCCACGAATCTTCTCACAGATTTCATCAGCTGTTTGAACAGCGCGTCAAATACTCCCTCGAATTCTCCACGTGTCTTGCAGAAGCACTCGGCAGAGAACCAGATGTACATGTCATCTCCATCCGGGTTGAGGAACACCTTGGTCAGCGTCGTGCTCGCCATCGTCATACTCGCAAGGAAAAATTGCTCGTCAATCTCGTCCGAGTCTGCGGGCATTACCACAGCAACAGAAATCCGGCCACTACGAAATCCTATTGCCAATTTGCTTTTGAACCCTAAATCTGCGTAGTAGGAATCGCCATCCCTTTGGACTTTCATACCCATTCTTTTGAGGCACCTCCCGATGAACGGGAGGGTGATGCTCTTCAATCCCGAATCCATCGTTGTGTTCACCTCCGACCTCATGCTGCGACTCCTCCCTTGAAGATGGTTTCCGGTTTCAGCCAGGCCTCATCAGGCATCGCAATCAGTCGCGCATTCTGATAGGCCCCCTCAATGGGCAGAATGGTCTCTGGGAGGTATATGCCATCTTCAGGCGTCAGCACTAGTGCAAAGTCAGGTGCCTGCTTGTAACTACCGTTGAGGTAGATGGGCATCAGAAGTTGGATTCCGTTCTTCTGGGGACGGTACATTGGTGCAATGTACTTGAAGTTTCTCTTTGCCATCCTCTTGGCAAGCTCTATGGCCTTCTCCAAGTCACCGGCCACCTCGGCAGGGTTCTTTCCTTGGTACTCCTTAGGAAAACGGGAACGGTTGTCTTGGATAATGTGGAAGAGGTGGTCGAAGTTGGCGTCAATCTGCCAGCCGGACTGAAAGATCACCTCGTTCACATCTTCAAAGAAAGTAGCCGGTTCCGGTTTTGCTTCATCCTTGAACCCGTACTGGCGTCTTCCATAGATGCCGGACTTGTTCATAACAGGATTCTCATAGTATTCCTCACCGTTGGACTTCTTTCGTACCTCTGCGAGAATCAGGATGTCATTGCCGAAGGTGTCAGGCAGGTTGGTATTAAAGAGGATGTGTTGACCGTCTGCGCTGTAAACGATCTTGTTTACCTTCCCTTCCGCTGCTTCCTTGCGTAGCTTGCAGAAAATATTTTCAAGATAGGACTTGAGAATCGGGTATTTGCAGGCACATTCCTTTCCGCTGAAATTCCAAGGTTCAGGGACGGCGCTTGACGCTATACTCTCAAGGAATACATCGAAAGACTCCTTCGAGGCAAAGTAGATATCACCCATGTGCGGCTTTCCCGCAAGGTTGATTTCAATGCGGATGCCCCTCCATGTAGTCCAAGTCACTCCGTCGTAGGTGTTCCGCTTTCTGTTCCGGGTGAACAGTCCAACGATATCCTCACCGGCGATAGTCTTGAGACCGGTGTTGATGACCTTGTAAGCTGCATGCTCCTCATCAATTGATGCACCGTGAAAGTTGTTGCACCCGTACGAGTTAAGGTTGGTTGCTACCAGAGAGTCTACAATGGTATCCACCTCATAGGGTTTCAGGGTCTTTCCTGTTCCCTGAAGGAGATGATTTAGCTGCGCGAGCTGGGCGCTGAAATTGCTGATGTAACCGAACTTCTTGAGTCCGAAACCAATCTGAGTTACAGAGTTTTTCATATTCTTTTCCATTTTTGATTTTACTTTTATACTTTACCGCTGATACTTTCACCGGCATCTACATCCTTTAACGCAGAAGCTGGTGTTTTCTTACAACTAATGTTAATTATTTTCTAAAACGCCATCGGAAGTTTAAGTCCATTGATGAAATGACGGTAGTCATTCCATCCGTCTGTCTTTTCAGCAAGGTCAGCACGCAGCTGTTGGAGAAAGTCTCCATCACTACACTCCTGATCCATGGTCATCTCAATGAGTTTGCACTCCTTAATGTCATTTTCTCCATTCCCTGACTTCATTTCTTTCCGGTAAGACTCAATTAGCTCAGGATGAAGCCATAGCATCCACCGGAAAGCCAAATGATACCTCTCGTATGACGGATTCTCCGCAATGAGATTACGCATCACACCAAGGCCAGGGTCACCGAACTGACGCTCATTCAGAATTGCCAATCGGTATTTCATTTTCCGGAAGGAAATTGAATCCAAACCCATATCTCTTACTGAGTTGAATATGGCAAGCATCCGATAGTAAACCTCCTCAAGCTCGGCCCACTGCTCCTTGTCTTCAAGGCATCGCGCCAGCAGGTACAATCCAAGCAAGTTGTTGTCAAGCCAGGTATTGTCAAGTCCTCGAAGGATAGCCTCTGCTGCATCCTTCTTCCCGCTGTAGTACAGACCGCAGGCATTCATCACTGAGAAATCGTTTCCTGCACCATTCACCGTTGTCCACGATTTCCCCATAAGACACTCGTCATCGACAATGAAAGCCATTGCTCGCGTCAGATAGTCATAAGCCCTGTCCGTATGGCCAGCACGTGCTTCTTCTGATGCCATTTCATATAAGGTAACAGCAGCTCCATCGTAATCCTTACTTTTCTCAAAGGCACTGATGGCTTCGCCGATGCTCAGTTCTCGGTCGATAACATCGTTGTCATTGAAGTCTTCTGCAAAATCTAGCACAGCCCTTGACACCCGTACGGATGCAGGACTCATAGGGCGCACCAGCTCCAAGCCGTCGAAGGTCCGAGCACGGCTCAGAGCAACATATGCCTGACCATTCGAAAAGGCACCACGCCCAAAATCAATTGCCACGTGGTCGAAAGTCAGGGACTGACTCTTGTGAATGGTAATCGCCCATGCCAAACGAAGCGGGAGCTGTTCAACTTTCCCGGTAACGGTTTTGATGCAGCGCTTCTTCTCGTGATCGTATTCGTAGTCAATGCTCTCCCAATCTTCCTTTTCTACGATGTACTGCTCGCCGCTCTCCAGTTTCACCGTCACATTCTCCTCGCCAAGTTCGATGATTTCTCCAATAGTACCGTTGACCCAGCGGCGGCTGCGGTCGTTCTTAGTGAACATCACCTGAGCACCCACCTTGAGGGTAAGGAGTTCTTCTGCAACATCTGAAGTGACCCGGGTTTTGCCGCTGTAGATGGCATTGTAGCTCTTCTCCTCTGAGTCTATTTCAGCAAGACGGCCATCGTTAATCCGCTTGGCATCAGCATTCGTAGAGCAGAGGGTAATTCTCATTCTCTAGTCTTCGCATAGAGAAACCCTGCTATTGATTCTTATCAAGTCACGAACCGTCATCTTGCCAAGGCGCACGTGCTCAAGAAGCTCGATGAAGCCCGGGTCACTCTGCCGGTAGATTTTAAGGAATTCAATCTTGGGAAGGTTGATCCTTTCGATGGCGGCAGCCTTGTAGAAATAGAAGCACTCGTGGCCGTAAATATCCTTCAATGTCTCCCGGTCCTTCTGAGTGGCGATAGGCTCTAGCTGGAACATATCACCAACGAAGACCATCTGGATTCCGCCGAAAGGAGCCGAATTGCCAACATAGTGTCGGAGTGTCCTGTCGATAGCATCAATGATGTCGCATCGGACCATCGACACTTCGTCAATGATGATAGTATCAAGATTCCTGACCAGGCCGATTTTCGTCCTGTTCATACTCCCGATCTCACCAGGTCCCAGAACTCCGAAGTTGAACCCGAAGAACGAATGGATTGTCTGTCCTCCAGCATTGATAGCAGCCTGTCCTGTAGGTGCCAGGATGACGAACTTTTTCTTGATTCCCTCTTGCACGTTCTTCAAGAAAGTGGTCTTACCGGTACCTGCGCGACCGGCAAGGAAAAAGCTGTTGTTGGTTCGCTCAATCATCCGATAAGCGGATCTCTGCTCGTTATTGGTGATGTCAAATTTTGCTTCCATCGTTTTTTCTTCGTTTAAGTTGGTTATCATTCAGTAATGCTAACGGAGCCTGCGGAGTATTCTTACATCAACTCATGCAGCCAGATAAGAAAAGCCCTTGACGGGATGCCCGAATATATTCTGCGTAACGCGCGAGACATACTTCTTTGTAGCCGCGCGATGCTTATTATTGGTTATGCCTCTATTCTTCTGCTGCTTCCAGTAGTCCTTGCATACCCTCTTTTCCACAATCCGGCGGACCATTCTCTTCGTAGCACCGTCTTCAATGCTGATGGACAAGGAACCCAGCTCAGCACCGTCCTTAAAGTTCAGTTTCTCCCCTGCGATTGATTGGCAGAGAGAACGAGTTTTCTTCTTGTTGTCGGATTTGGAGGCCAAGTTTTGACCGTAGATGTAATGGTTCTTGATGTTCTTCATGGTATTGTCTTTTTCTTACACATCTTCTAACGGAAGACAAGGGTTATTTCTTACAGGTCAGGACAAAAAAAATCCGCCAAGGCTCCAGGCCTCGGCGGACCGGACTGCATCGGATACCTACGCTGAAAGGCTGTAGCCAGCCTCCAGCAGATCGGCACGCATCTTCTTGAGAACACGGCACTTGCAGGTATCAGCGTTGCCGCCGGTCATCTGCATCACTGCCATTATCTCTTCCTTGGTACGTTCGCCAATCAACATCTCCGCAACAGTCCGGTCTCGCTCAACGTACGTTGACACGATTCCCTTGAGTGTCTCAAGCATCTCGTGCCAGTACAACTGGTCACTGCAGTCTCCGACGCTCCCGAAAGAACGGCGATAGCTGACCGTGTCACTGTACTTTTTGGCGTCATCTTCGTTCTTTGGCTGATCCTCGTGGAGAAGGCCGGTCATGTGAAGAGGGTCGTTCTGGAGTTTTTCCAGCTCGTCGCTTGCGAAATTCTGAGCCACCCTTTTTGCCCAAGTTCTGAACTTAGCATCCTTTGATGGCCTGTACTTCTCGCGCTTTTCAATCACATGGAACCATGCGTTCTCAGCAATCATCTCTCTCTCGAAGGATGATACCATACCAATATGGTCTCTGCCATCAATGTAGAAGAGCACGCTCTTTTTGATGGTTTCGCCAAGTTCGTTGGTGAGGATTGCCTTGAAGTCCGCTGCTGTCGCTGCGATGGAAGTGTTATTTTTCATCTTTCTGTGTTTTTGAACGACCTTGTCTCAGGCAGCACCGTGCTACCCTACATCCGGCCAAAAAATACAGATTGACCAAACAGCTGACGGTGTTCAAACAGAATTGATGAATCAACTTATCCTATGCATGTCCTATTATTATATGGACTATACCATTTCAAAGAACTCATTGTGATGGGCATCACCTTGCAAAGTTACGTATTTCCGCTGAAATTCACAGCCTCGTAGAGAATCATATCCATAATTTGCGTTATCTGTTCATATTATATTCTCTTACGGTAGTTTCACAAGATTCTTACAAATCAATTCAAGAAAGAAACATTAAAACCGTAAGTGTTACTATAGGGAGAAACATTGTAAGATCTTTTGAACATTACCGTGAAGGATAGTAAGGACGGCATGAACTTCCTGTGATGATTAGAATAGATGATAGTCTGTAAGAAAAATATGAACATATCGTTATGGATAGTGAACAAAAAACAAAAGAGATGAAACCAAACGAAAGAAAAGATCGTAGCGCCGCAGCAGGGCTCGGTACTACAGCAGGAACAACAGTAGCAGAGGGAGCAGCGGTTGTTGCACTCACCGGAGGTTCAGCTTCCGCAAGTGCCATCACCTACGCCCTTGGAACCATTGGCGGACTCGTCGGAGGCGGCATGGCAGCCGGCCTTGGCTTGCTCATCGCAGTACCAGCCGCAGCTGGCGGTGCCGTCTATGGAATCTCCAAGGCTGTCAAGAAAAGGAGGGGAAGGTAGGAGAGAGGAGATTGTCGCAGAGAGGAGACTCTCTCCTTTCTGCGGCATTTCAAAATAAACGAAATAAACTGTAAGGATAACTTGAAACTATCGTTAAGGATAATAGACCAACACAAGAAGGACTATGACAAACAAAGACAACAAAGATCGTAGCGCCGCAGCAGGGCTCGGCACTACAGCAGGAACAACAGTGGCAGAAGGAGCAGCAGTAGTTGCTCTCACGGGAGGCTCAGCCTCCGCAAGCGCCATCACCTACGCACTCGGAACCATTGGCGGACTCATCGGAGGCGGTATGGCAGCCGGCCTTGGCTTGCTCATCGCAGTACCAGCCGCAGCTGGCGGTGCCGTCTATGGAATCTCCAAGGCCGTCAAGAAAAGGAGGGGAAGGTAGGAGACCTGAGATTGTCACAGAGAGGAGTACCTTCTCCTTTCTGTGACATTTCAAAAATAAACTAAAAACTGTAAGAAACACAAGAAGCTACCGTTAATACTAATAACAAAAAAGAAATTGGAACATGAAAAGAATTACTAAAGCATCACCTGCTGCTCTCGCAATTGCTGGAGTACCAGCGATAGGATTAGGCATCGTAGCGACTGGAGGAGTCTTGCCAGTTGTGGATGCTGCAATCTGCGTACTATTAACGGCAAAGATAGTTAAGGATTCAATCAAAAGGAAACGATGACACTGAAAGAGCTAGTCTCGGAGCTGGATTTCGATAGGGATCTACTTCCGCTTTATAAGAGGCAGTACCACCGCTTCGATGACATCTATGCTGGCCGACAGCTGCTGGACGAACTCCAGCAGCTAGAGCCGACATATTCTTCCGAAGAAATTGTTGTGACTATATGGAGCTTCGAACATACCTATTACATCGTCAATGGGTTAGAGGGTTCCTTCCAACAAATTTTGGGTAAACAACTAAGAGTTGAAGGAGAATTCGATAAATCAACTCTCATCAAGACTCTGCTTTTCTTCATCAAGGATAAGGCTTCGAGTTTGGATAATTTCTATCCGATACGCTATGCTACCAACAAGTCCAGATATTCTTTGGCTGCAGACAAACTGTACCATCGGCTAGTGGAGAGGTATACTTATAACTGCGAAAGCCTCAGTTATGATGAGTCTTACGACGTTTTCCTGCATCGTCAGAGCCACGCAAACCGAATCAAGAAGATGCGAGACCGAAGAATCCAACTGAAAATTAACAGGCTTATGCAGCAGCATAGAGCCTCAAACGCTATTGACCTGATGCGCTCGTTAAATGCTAAAGACAATCCCCAAGATGTCGCATTCCTTTTGGAATGTAATCAAACACTGGAGTACCTTTTCCGGCCATACCCTTCGGGAAACTGTGCGTCTTTGGAAGATTTGATTGCGTACACAGAGATTCCTATTCCAAGAGGAGGAAGGTCTTTAGCGGCAGTGTATTACGGGAAAGAACCAAACCAAAATCGTGCCGAATCTGTCCGCTCGCTCCTTGCGTCTTTCGGGCCGTTCAGCAATTTCGTTTTCTCGGTAGGATCATCCGACAGTATGACAGATGGACGAGAATATTTATTCGTAGTAATAGGAGACTAAACTATGCTGTTCAAAGACATTGTCTATTACCGCTGTCGAAACTGCGGAAACGTGTTCGTCAAGCACGAGCACTTCAAGCCAGTGTTTTCCTATTTAACGGGCGAATCACCAATGTGTCCAGAATGCTTTTCGCGTAGAACCAACCCTCCAGGAATTGGCTGGCTATTCAGAATAAAAGAAATATTAACCTCTAAATCAAAAAAGAATGAGCAGAAGAACATTAGATGACCTCAGCGATGAGGAATACGAGAAGTATGAAAACAATCCAGAGGATTACCAAGATGTAACCGATGCCACTAACGAAGATATTGCTGCAATGATGGGTGATTACGATGATGACTAAGTCAATGCAGCATTGACTCCGCGCAGAAAGACTCCGTGCCTTCCCTTCAGGAAGTCGCGGAGACTTTTGTCTGCGCTCCGATGACACGCCCGGAAAGACTGCGGCCATTGCCGAAAGATCGGCAACGTCCACAGACTTTCCTCTTCGGGCAGAGCGGTATCAGAAGATGCTGCCTCCGGTGCTAACATTCTCCGCAAGCTACGAATGACATCACCTACAGCATCATCCTCTGATAAAGTCAACAACGGAAGCACAGCTTCCGGAAACGCAGAAAGCGGCAGCCGTCTGCACCTTCCGCTTACTGCACATCTGAAAAAGTGTCACCCACTTCGTTAGGGATGTCACTATTTCTGGATGCTCCGTTCCCTACAGGCACAGACCACTGCCGCTTGAGTTCAATGGAGAGACCGAAGTCAGTCACTTCGTGACCGCCATCGGACTCTCGTGAAACGCCCGGCAAGACATTCATCGGCTAGCCGCTGAAAGCCCTGCCCTTATGGGCAGAGCGATACCGGAAGATTGTCATTCCGCCTCCGCAAGCTCCAGCGGAACGCCAAACATCCGGCCTGTCTATGCTCGCTTCGCTCGATGAAAAGACAATAGGTGTCGAGACTCGGCGCGTTCTCCGGAAAAATTGTCGGGAACTACGCCATTCCTGCGCTGCGCTCCGTGATGGCTACGTTCTGATCCGACAATTTTCCCTACGAATCACCGAGACTCGACCCTGTCATCCCCCACCGCCCCCAGGGGCCATAATCGACTCCGCTACCTTCAGTGAGATTCGTAGGAACTACCTCTGAATCCGCGAGTTAACATAATCTATCGAGATTGTGTAACTTTCGGGGCCCCTACCCCAAAAGTTTCCGCTTCGCACACAATCTAGATTATGTTAACTGGCTACGGCAGTGAGGATTACAGCCTTTATCCGTTGTGCCCGCGGAGTCGAGGCGGCTGGCAACAGTGGGCGGGCTTCAGGGACTAACGGCCTCCAAGTCCGTCAGCCCGCCCAGGACTTTTGGCGAGCAGTGCGACCTTTGGTCGCCTCGATTGACCGTAGGTGATTATCAGACCGTCAGAAGCCCGTATCAGGGCCAAAAGTCCCGTGGAAGTTGCCAGCCTTAGCAGCGAAGCTGCGGGCCTTCTCCGTGTCTTTCTTCAAGCAGTCGGCAGTGCCGCCAGCTTCAAGAAAGCCCCTCCGCAGGCAAGGTAAGGCTTCGCCTTGAGTTTATTGACTGGACGCTTGATCCGTCTTTGAAAGGATGGAAAGCGAGTTCCCATCCTCTCAAAGCCGCGCGTCCAGGAACGCGAGACTGTGTCAGTCGGTGTTCCACTTCGCTCCACACCGTCAGCCACAGACTCGCAGAGCGGAATCGCTCCGTTGCACTCCGCTCCCTGTTTATGTCGGGCCTAGACGCTCCGGTCAGTCCCTGCCTCCAGTTCC
>SAMEA104315421__coassemble_520_pt1 | contig 66517 bp, 49 predicted proteins | sample SAMEA104315421__metabat2_low_PE_038 | metagenome-assembled genome bin SAMEA104315421 (sample SAMEA104315421) | gut metagenome | biome: Monkey gut; feature: monkey-associated habitat; material: faeces | place: China | collected 2013 | reverse complement strand
TGATTAAAGCCCGCAGGAAGGTGCTTGGCATATCACAGCAGGATCTTGCTGAAATGTCGGGCATCAGTCTCCCGACAGTGAAGGATATAGAGCGCGGGCTTGCAAACCCGTCACTGTCAACCATCTCAAAGTTGCTTGATGTACTTGGTATGGAAATAGTGTACCGTGTGCGTCAGAAGATTTGATAACCAGTATTACCGTTTATGAGACAGTTGGAAGTTTATATGAACAACCATAGGGCTGGATTGTTGACAGAGATCCGCCCTGGCAAAGGATATTCATTCAGCTACTATCCTGAATATCTGGCAACCAGCATGCCGCCAATATCAGTTAATCTTCCGAAAAGGGTAAAGGCATACGAGTCTGGGCATCTGTTTCCTTTGTTTTCAAATATGTTGCCCGAAGGGGCCAATAGAAAAATTATCTGTCGGTTATTTAGAATCGATGAAAAAGATTTCTTCGGTATGCTTATGGCTATGGCAGATAGAGATTTCATAGGGGCCGTCAATGTTAAAACAGTAGAGAAATGATGGAATTGCATAACTGCCCATCCCTTCTTAAGGATGGATATACTACATATTGTCCAAAGGCGATAAAGCTTCTGTTCGACGGGAAGCGTGTCAGCCATGTACTGAACTTCAACATAGATGAATTCCGAAATACCGGAGAAATCGTGGAAGCCATGAAAAGAATCTCAGTGTCCGGTGTCCAGGAAAAATTTCCTGCAATCATTGATGATGGTCAGATACGCATAATCAATGATGACGAGCGCTCTACCTATATCCTTAAACCTGCACCTTGGGACCCTACGCTTTTAGATCGCAAGTTCATCCCGGTAAATGAGAACCTTACGATGCAGATTGCTTCTCAGGTATATGGCATTGTCACTGCCGCTAACGGTTTGTGTTTCACTGAGAATGGACAGAGGGTATATATCACAAAACGCTTTGATGTTTTGCCGGATGGGAACAAACTGGCTATGGAGGATTTTGCGGCTGTGGCAGGCAGGAATGAACAGAATGATGGCGAGGGATTCAAATATGCAGGATGTTTCGAAGATATCGCAGTTGCAATAAGAGAGAATGTGTCCGCTTGGATGGTTGATATGGAGAGATTCTTTGAGCTTGTAGTGTTCAACTACATATACGCAAACGGAGATGATCATCTGAAGAACTTTTCACTTATCCTCCAAGGTGAGGATTACCGTCTTGCGCCTGCCTACGACCTTCTCAATACCAGCCTTCATGTGAACGGGGATGACCTGGGTCTCGATGGTGGTCTGTCTCCAAATATCATTAAGAGTGATGTCTATGCGCAGACCGGTCATCCTTGCCGTTTGGATTTCGAAAGATTCGCAGAAAGGATAGAAATTGTGAAGCTACGTGCAAAGAAAATACTTGATAAATATGTAAGTCTTCCTGAGAAATCTCTTGAGTTGATAGACAGAAGTTTCCTTCCTGATAAGCTGAAAAGAAAATACATCAGAATTGTAAATGAGAGGATTGCGAGGTTTGTCAGGGAGTCCGAGTAACTATTTCGCTAGATTGTTGTAGACGCGCTCAATCGTATGAGGCTTTTCTCCGCCACCCAAAGTGATAAGTGTGTAAAGAGGTCGTCCTTGGTCTTAGTTCGTCTGTCTTTATCTATTGCCATAGTGGCGGGGGTACGACGGAATTTGTGTGGGTGAATCTAGATTCTGGCATTGAAATACACTTCACGCTCTTTTTAGCCTTTTCCGAAAACTATGCATTGGCGTTCGTGGAAATTCAGATCCTTGCGGTTCATTCCGACGAGTTCTCCGACTCGCATTCCGGTAGAGGTAAGCTGGCCAATGTTTGCAAGGTCGCGGATCATCATGACAGAAGAGCCAAAAGCCTCTTCAAATACGGACTGGAGTATATCTCGCAGTGTTCGGTGAATGTATGGGTTATTCCCCGAAAACTCTTAAATTTGCAGATGATTGATAATGAATGGCAGAAAGTAGTTGAAAGTGGATCCGATAGAATGGGCGGCGGCATTTGAAAACGTAATCGTTTAAGTGGAGCAAGAAGAAAACCTTGCTTGCGGAATGAGGAACTGAATGGCGAACGCCGGCCGAGATTAACCCAAGAGTATTTTTCGATTGACTATGAATAAAGAAGATTTCCAGATTCGTTACAAATTGTTAAAGTTGGACGGGCCGACGATTGACAGAATCCGTCAGATGGCGGAGGGGGAAGACCGGGATGCCCGATATGGTTTAGGACGATATTTGTATGTGGTACGTCCGGAGGAGGATGGGGGAGACCGCGCTTTTGAGTATCTTCAGAAGGCGTATGCCCAAGGACAGTCGGATGCCGTCGCTGCTTACACAGAAGGATGTCTCACAAAATACGCGTCTGAAATGGAGAAAGTCCATATTCCTGCCTTTGATGCTGATGACGAGGATGTGGATTCTGATGAAGATGACTATCCGGACGACGACGGTCGTTTTGATGCCTATGCGTAACTTTATTGATGGATCTATGAATATCTTCCGGAAAATCAAGTTGTCGGCCCGGTATGCCAAAGCGGTGTACCTTGTGTCAGCGGCATATTCATTCACCGCTGCCGGACTGTGCGTCTTTGATCCTACCTTGACTCCCACATTCGTTCTGCTGAAGCTGCTGTTTATCCCTGTCATCTGGTATTTGTTCAAGTCCTTCCAGAGAGGTCAGACCATCTATTTCTATCTGAATCTGGGGATCAGCAGAACTGAATATTATTCTATTCCGTTTCTTGTTGACTTCGTGGTCTTCGTCGCGCTATTAACCTTTTCAATATGTGTTGGCAATGTCATCAGATAGGATAAATAGAATGCTTGTTGACAGCGTGCACCTTGAATTCGGAAAACTAACGGTGCTTCAAAGCGCGTTCGTCACATCGGAACGCGGCAAGGTGACGGGTGTCCTGGGGAGGAACGGTACGGGAAAATCGTGCCTGTTCAAATGTATTATGGGAGGCATAAAGCCACAGAACATATTCGTGAGGTTCAACGATGAGCAAAGTACTGACTATGGGCATATCGGCGACAGGGTCAAGTACCTTCCGCAGAATCTCTTCATGCCGCCGAGGATGACCTTGGACGAAGCCTTCAGACTGTATGATGTTGAATATGACGGCTTGGTGTCGTTTGATCCCAAGTTCCATACCTTTCAGAAGAAACAGTTTCGGGAATTATCGGGTGGCGAGGCTCGTGTCGCTGAAATGTTCATCATCATCAAGTCACCCTCTGATTTCTGCATCCTGGACGAACCTTTCTCCAACATCGCCCCTATTCATGTCGAGAAGATGCAGTCGCTGATCCGGGAGGAGAAAGCAAATAAAGGGATCATCGTATCTGACCATTTGTACGAAGCGATCATTCAGGTTTCAGACAACTTGTTCCTGCTCCGTGACGGTTACACATTCCCCGTCAGATCAAGAGAAGACCTGACAAGGCATGGGTATATTCGATAAACTGTTCACTGATCGGATCCGTCCCTCTACTTCGCGAAGACCATCTCGTCCAGCAGGTGGCCGGCGCCGGCGAGCTTGTCTATCGTGAACAGGACATAGCGGATGTCAAGCGAGATGTTGCGGCAGTAGTCCGGGTCGAAGGCGATGTCACTCATCGTGCCTTCCCAGACGCGGTCAAAGTTGATGCCTATCAGGTTGCCGTCCTCATTTATTACAGGGCTTCCCGAGTTGCCTCCTGAAGTGTGGTTGGTGGCGATGAAGCAGACAGGGACGGTCTGTCTTCCGTTTGCTCCGGGGATCGCCCATCTTCCATAGTCCTTCGCTGCATAGATGTCGCGCAGTCTCTGAGGAATGTTATAGTCGAAAATCTCAGGATTGTCCTTTTCCATTATTCCCTCAAGGGTGGAAAGCGGCTTGTAGTAGGCCCCGTCCGCAGGGGAGTAGCCACCGATGTTTCCGTAAGCCACTCTCAGGGTGAGGTTCGCGTCCGGGTAGAAAGCCTTTTCAGGTTCAAACTCCATCTGTCCTCTCATGTAATCCCTGTAAAGGAGTGTAATCTCCTGGCTCAGACGCTTTTCGGAAGGATACACATCGCTTGTGTACCATTTCCTGAACTCATTCGCGAACCTTACCGCAGGGTCGGCGTACATGGCGGCGGAATCCGAGGCCTCAAGCTTCGCGACCTTTTCGGCATCAGCGAAAAGCGATCCGCCGAACAGGGCGTCCGCCCAGCCGCTTACGCTTCCGTACTTCGCTAGCTCTTCTTTAAGATATTCAGGATGAGACTCTTCCGGGACATCGTTGATGAAAGCGCCCATGACGGACACGAAGGATTCTTTGTCTATGGGAAGATAATAGTCCTTGAAGAATGACTCGGACATGGATGCGGCCTTTTCCTTGCCGCCGCCGGCAATTTCCTTCGCCGCCGATGCCGCGAACCTGCAAAGCTCCACCGTGGCCGCTGTCTCGTTGTAATATTCCTTGGCGAATGAATATGGTTCCAATGCCTTATACAATGAATCCAGGCGCGGAAGGATGGAACTGTATTCCGTCCCTTGGGCCCAGCGGGCAAATCTCCTCTCATATTCCTGCTTCGCGGCGACAGTGCCCAGGCGGTTGATTCCCTTCATCTCTCCCTGCCATTTCTTCCACGCGTTGGCCACGCCGGCGTTCTTGGAGGAGTACTGGATCCTGACCTTCTGGCTTTGGGACATGTATTTTCTCTGTGCGTCGAGCCTCATTGTCCTCAGGGCGATCTTAGCGGGATCGGAAATCTCCGACACGTATCTCACGCCTTCCGACATGATGTACTCCTGTGTCTTCCCCGGGAATCCATACACGAATGTGAAGTCGCCTTCCCTGACGCCTCCGAGAGAAATCCTGAAGAACCTCTTAGGGGTGTAGGGGATGTTGTCCTTTGAATATTCCGCAGGATTGTTGTCCTTGTCGGCATAGATGCGGAAGATGGAAAAGTCCCCTGTGTGGCGCGGCCACATCCAGTTGTCGGTGTCCCCTCCGAACTTTCCGATTGATGAAGGCGGCGCTCCTACAAGGCGGATGTCGCGGTACACGCGGTAGAGGAAAAGGAAATACTGGTTGCCGTAATATATCGACTCGACAGAGGCTTTAAGTCCCTTCCCGTCGGCGGTCACCTCCTTTATCAGGCTTTTGGAGTTGGCTTTCACCACGGAGTCCCTTTGAGATTCGCTGAATCCAGGAGCGCATCCCTCGAGAATCCTTGAAGTCACATCCTCCATCCGTTCCAGGAAGCTGACTGTGAGTCCTTTGTTCGGAAGCTCTTCCTCACGGCTCATCGCCCAGAATCCGTCACGCAGATAGTCGTGTTCCACGCTGCTGTGCCTTTGAATCTGACCGTAGCCGCAGTGATGGTTGGTAAGAAGCAGTCCCTCGGGGGAAATGACCTCACCGGTACATCCGCTTCCGAAAAGTACGACAGCATCCTTCAGAGAGGCCTGATTCACGCTGTAGATGTCCTCGGCGGAGAGCTTGAACCCTTTGCTCTGCATGTCCCCGATGCGCTCTGCGATAAGTGACGGCAGCCACATCCCCTCATCGGCGGAGGCTGTGGTTTCCGTAAAGATTCCCAGCGACAAGGTTGCGGCCACCGCGCCGAGAGTGTTCCTGAAAAATCTGAAGCAACTTATTATTTTCATGTTCCAAAACAGTTTCTAAAGTGGATGACTCCTCTGACTTTTTGACCGCAATATACGACAAATTTCTGGTGAAATGTGAATATTTTAGGAACATGAAAATAATAAGTTGCTTCAGATTAAGAGAAAATTTTCGAGGATGGATCTATTTTCGAAGAAGGAGTGTGCCAGTGGCACATGACTGATGAGAAAAGAGATCTAGACCGAAAAGATTCTTTTAAGATGATGCAGGTTATTTTTTGAAGGTTACTTAACAGGTGAGTCGGTTCCGCTCGCGGCATCGCGGCCGTTGGCGGCTACGGCGGATTATATTTTGATAGGTATTGTTCGTTTTTGGTTTGGGATTTTCGTTTTTATGCTTATTTTTACTGAAAATTTGAACCACATAATATCGTATGCGCATTAAAAGATCGCTGTTTTCAGCATTTTTGCTACTTGTTGTAATCCTGCCGATGTCGGCGCAGGAAGGCAATTTGGTCAATATCGGGCTTCAGGCCAGGGTGGATTACCAGCGTGAGTACTTGGGCGGGGATGCCGTCAAGGGCAACTGCGGCTTCAAGGGCAAGAATGTCAGCATTCTGATAAACGGAGAGTTCAACGAACATTTCTCCTACAACTACCGGCAGCGGCTCTACCGCGGCCACGGCAGTGAAAGTTTCTTCAACGCCACGGACTTCCTTTACCTCACTTATAGGCCGGACGAGCGTTGGAGCTTCTCCGGCGGCAAGCAGATTGTCGAGATCGGAGGGTATGAATATGACATCGCTCCTATCGACATCTACTTCTTTTCCGAATATTGCAGCAACATCTCCTGCTACCAGATGGGAGTCAACGCGGGATATTCATTTGGCGGAGGAACTGACCTGCTGCGGTTCCAGCTCTGCCAGAGTCCATTCCGGCGGGAGAACAGTGACCTGTATGCCTACAACCTGATGTGGAACGGCTCCCATGGCTGTTTTGATTCCATCTGGTCACTGAATATGATTGAATATCTTCCCGGAAAGTTCATCAACTATCTCGCCCTCGGCAACCATTTCTCTTTAGGGAAGTTAACTGTGTTCGCAGACTTTATGAACCGGTCGCTCGTGGACAAGATGTCGTTCCTGAGGGACTTCACGCTCATCGGTAAGGTGGCATATTCATTCAATGACAAGTTGAATGTCTTTGGAAAGGCGAGCTTTGATCATAACGATCTTGACAGGGAAGGGGATTGGTGTGTCATGCCGGGCACATCGATGGGAAGAGTCGGCTGCGGTGTGGAATATTTCCCGCTTGCTGACAAGAGCATCCGCCTCCACGCCACATTCTGCCACTCATTCGGGGACAACGGCAACCCTGCCGGTGTCTTGCTTGACAACCAACAGATCGCCAGCGTCGGCCTCACATGGCGGATGAGCCTGCTCAAACGATAGTTTCTGAATATTCCGCCTCTAAAGCGTTAACAAGCCTGTTATGAATAAGACCAAGAAAAAGTCTTCGAGCCCCGCCCTGAACGGGGTTGTCTGTCTTGTCATCGTCATCGGTTTCTTTGCCTATCTGGGCATCTCGATGGGCATGGCCAACATGCTCAACACCGTTATGAAAACCGCACATGATCTTTTGATCAACACCGTGTTCTACCTGATGTCCATCTGCGTGCTGATGGGTGCGCTCAGCCGCCTCTTCGCGGAGTTCGGGGTTGTCTCCCTGCTTGAGAAACTGCTGCGTCCGCTGATGAAGCCGCTGTTCAACCTGCCGGGCGTGGCCTCGCTGGGAGCCGTGATGACTTTTCTGTCGGACAACCCGGCCATCATCTCTCTGGCCAAGGACAAGAGGTTCGGCAAGTACTTCAAGAAGTACCAACTGATTTCCCTGACCAATTTCGGAACGGCTTTCGGAATGGGACTCATCGTGATCGTCTTTATGATGGGGCAAGGCTTCTTCAAGGAGTCGCTGATCGGCCTTTTCGGGGCGTTCTGCGGCTGCATCGTCTCCACAAGGCTTATGCAGAGATTCACGCTGAAGGCTTTTCCTCAGTACCTTACGGAAGAGGCGTGCGAGGGTCTGGAGGAAGAGGAGGCCGAAGAAAAGGAAGAGGAGAAGAAGTCGCTTTTCACCAGGATTCTAGACTGCCTTCTGGACGGCGGCCGTTCGGGAGTCGAGGTCGGTATGTCCATCATTCCGGGTGTGTTGATCATCTCTACTTTCGTGATGATCCTGACCTTTGGCCCGTCTGCATCAGGTGCTTACACCGGAGCCGCCTACGAGGGTGTGGAAATCCTGCCTTGGCTTGCAGACAAGGTCGATTTTGTCTTCAAGGCATTGTTCGGATTCAATGACCCCCATCTTGTGGCTTTCCCGATCACGTCTCTTGGTGCGGTGGGCGCTGCCCTCAGCCTTGTGCCTAATTTTGTGGCCAACGGTTGGGCTGACGGCAACGCGATCGCTGTCTTCACGGCCATCGGAATGTGCTGGAGCGGATTCCTCAGCACCCACACGGCCATGCTCGACTCGCTGGGCTACCGTGAATTGACCCCGAAAGCCATTCTGGCGCACACAATCGGAGGACTCGCCGCCGCTTTCGCGGCGCATTGGAGCTATGTGCTTGTGTCGCTGATTTAGGAGCTGTTTAGATTTGTTTCTGCCATTGGTGCGCTTCGGCGCTTTGACAAGCCCGGCGACCGGAGCGCTTCATTACGACTACGTTATTTTCCCAGATTGAACGAGATGCCGAAGTTGATGTCTGCGTTCAGCCTCTCGTAAGGGTAGAGCAGCGAACCGTTTGCCTTAGCCAACTTGAAGTTGAGATGATCGGAGCCGACGAACATGCTGAATCCGCTCGTATGGAATCCGATTACGGCACCCATTGTCGAGCCGAACTTTGACACTGCGTAGTTCACGCCACAGCTGAACCATCTGGCCGGCTTGAGGTTGGCGAACAGACGCGCCTCCGTCCATGTGTAGCCTCCATTGATGTGGGTTGAGCTGAGGACACCCGCGGTCAAATCCCTGTAGAATGGCATGGAATATTCAACTCCTGCATTGATCGTGGCGGAGATCATTCCCCCGTTCGTGCCGTCTTTCTCCGTCCTCCTGAAATCGAACATGTCCATCATGTCATCTGTCAGGTCTTCGAACTGCTTCTTGAGCGAGTTCTCCTTGTTCCCGTCAAGTGCAACCTCGTCGAACCCATCGAAAGACCATCCTTTGCCGCTGGTCTGCGCGGAGATTGTGTTCTTCCATGACATGTAGCCCAGATCATTGACCGCGAAAGAGATTTTCAGACCGTCGATGACTTCCATCTCGGCTCCGAGATCGATGGCTGCGCCGAATCCGCTTATAAGAGAGCCATCTTCCGTGGCCTCGATGCTGTCGAAGTCAAGCAGATCCTTGTCCGACGGATCCGAGATCTCAGCCCCGCTTTCTCCCTTGGTCTTGATGTCCATGAAAGAGGAGGACTTCAATGTTCCCTGAGATTGGATCAACCATTTGTCTTCGTTCATCTGGATGCTCATCCTGTCGATATTGGCCTCGATGTTCGCTATTCCGACAAGGAATTTAACTCTGGCTCCCACATTCAGACGGTCGGAAACCTGACGGCTGTAGCCGAGGGCGAACTCCAGTCTGCTGTCAATCTTTGCGGAGATGTCTGAAATCTCGTATTGCTGGTATTTTCCTGCGTTCTTCATGAAGTCAAAAAGACCATAAGGCAGATTGACATCCGTTGTGGTCTTCATGCCGGCATCGAAGGTGAGAAAGGATTTCCGGCTTTTGATTCCGAGAGAGAAAAGGGAAATCCTGTTGTTCAGGTTGAGGCGGTTCTCGGGATCCAGTTTTCCGAGGAATTCATCCGCGCTGACGGAAGAATTCATGAAAGTTGTCAACTTGCCGTTGACAGGATAGAGGAAGGTGCTGACTCCCAGGTTGCTCTGCGTCTCCAGATTGAAGGCGCTGATGACCGGAACAGAAAAATAGCTTGTTCTGGAGGCAAAAGCCGGATTGAACTCGTGCCTGTGGTTATAGCCGTCGAGGAAGTACGCCGACCTGAATGATTGCTGGGCGAACGCGCTGCCGGCAGCTAAAACAGAGGCTGCCATAAGTATGATGATCTTTTTCATTTTCTCGTTTTGATTAGAGTTCGGTGTTGATGGCACCTTTGATCTTTATCTTCATGTTCTCCAATTTGATGCTCTGCCTTTTGTTCAGGCAGACCCCTGAATGGTCATTGTCCGCTCCGGAGATTCTATTGTTCATCCTGATGCCGTCAAGTCTGCGCATATCATCTCCTGATGAGGTTTTGAGGTTCAGCGTCATCGGGGTTTTGGACGGCTTGTCGACTGATCCTGATGAGACATTCCCCTCTATTGTGACGGTGATTTCAGGAATCACGTTGTCCTCCTTGTCAATGGCCACGGCCGTCATCTCAATGCCAAAAGGTATCGTGTTCACGCAATCGAATGTCACGACCGCGCTGTTGATCTCATAGTCAACGTCTTCGGAATTGAAGATTTCGTTCCAACCATCGTAGTCGCTGCAGTAGTCGATCCTCATGTCCTTTCCGAACGCAAGCGGGGCGATGATGCTGTAGCTGCAATAGAAATTGTAAGACTTGTCTGTCTGTACGGTGACGAACTCGTCGTCGGCCTTGACGTCGATGTTGGCTATCGAGATTCTCTCGGGCACGTTCCTCACGATGTCGGACAGATTTGAGACCTTGACATTCTGGTAGCCCGATGGCGCGATCTCCCCAGTGCGGGACAGGTAAATCCTGGATGTCATTCCGGATTTCACGGTGATCTTGTCGGTGGCTCCGCCATTGTCACCGATATGGACGGTGTTCCTGGAAGCTCCCTTGTATGATTCGAGATCCGCGTTAAAGCTCATGGTCAAAGGACTGTCGTTGCCGAGAAACAGCATGATCTGCGGGTCGTACAGGTCAAGCACGGCCCCGTCTCCGTTGACAAAGTCTGGAAGTTTGCCGACATTGAAGGCCTGAGGAGTGATGGCGACTTTAGGATCGACCTTGACTGTGACATCCTTGATGTCAAGAGAGTTGATTTTGATGCCTGTGTCGATGTGTACTTCCTCTGGAATGTCGCCGAATGTGTTTCCGAGATCATCGGTGAGCAGGCTCACCTCGAACCCGGTTAGTGTGATGTTGTCATTCAGCAGCATCTTGTGCCTGTCCCGGATGAAACCTTGCCCGGCAGGAATCTTTGTGAGATCTATTCCTGTGATGTCCAAAGAGACTTCACTCATGACCCGGCCCACTTCGACCTGTCCGAACCGGAGAGTGTTGCTCTCCTTGTCAAAGTCGCAGTCAATCTGACCTTTGGAAATGCCCGCGAATATCAGATAGTCAGGAAAGTCAACGGTGAGACCGGAGAGTGTGGCTTTTCCGGCGTTGGCGAGGAAGGTGACCTTGGCGACGGCGTTCCCGTGGATGTCTTTGACATCAGTGACCTCTTCAGGAATATCCTCGTCTATCTCCAGAGGGGTTGTGGACGGGTCGAAAGTCCTTTTCACTGTGAGGCCTTTTGGGACAGGCAGGCCTGTGCCTGACAGTCCTGGGGCCAGCTCTTCCATTATGTCAGACCGTTTTATGAGTCCGAGATGTCCTCCATTGGTCATAATGTCGCCGGAGAATCTGAAGGAAGGTATCGTGAAGCTGGTCTCAGTGCGGTTGCCCATGAAAGTCAGGACGTAGTTGTCATTGATGTCCAAAAACAGGACATCTGATTCGTCGCCGTCAAGATTCAGAAGATCCGTTACGAAGATTGTCTCCGAGTTGCCTATCGGGGCGCTGACTTCCCCGTCGATGCAAATTGTCTTGTCAATGTCCTTTGTCAGGTCGTAGTCTTCATTGACGCAGGAATTGAATGTGGCAGGGAGCGTTAGTGTCAATGCCACGAATAGTGCGGTTCTGGTTCTGAAAGACATAAATAATCTGTTTTCAACAAAAAATGATAGAATTTTCACAAAGTTACGCAAAAACGGATGATATTCAAGGCAAACTGTGTGAAAAATAACTATTTTTGCAGCCCATGGACATAATCGGTATAATTGAGGTTTTCGCTCTTGTGACGGGCGTGCCTTACATCGTTCTGGAGGTTCTCCAGAAGAACGGCATGTGGTATTTCGGGATAGCCACAGGCCTTGCGTGCGCATATTCATTCGCCATCCAGCATGTCTGGTCCAACATGTCGCTGAACATTTATTATGTGGTGATGTCAGTCTGGGGGCTTTACCAATGGCGGAAGGACAGCAGACTTCTGGAGGGTGACGGCGGCGGGCAAGATCCCGCTGTCCATCTTGGCAGGATGGACGGAAGGACTGCATTGTGGAGCGCAGTGACCTTCATTGCCGGCACGCCTCTGCTTGTCTGGCTGCTTCATGCGTTGGGCGGCTCAAGCACTTGGTTGGACGCCGCTTCCGCGATGATGTCCGTTGTGGCCACCTATTGGCTGGGAAGATCCATCCCGTACCACTGGCTCATCTGGATCGTCGCTGACATCATCCTGGTGGTAATGTGCTTCATGGAGGGGCAGTGCTGGCTGACCCTGCTTTATGTCGCCTATGTGGCCGCGGCTGCCTACGGCCTGTTCCATTGGATGAGAAAAGGAAAATACATCAACTAATTGTTTCTGAATATGAATAATCATAAGAAAATCCTCCTTGTCGGCATCGCTCTTGCGTTCCTTGCCGGGCTTGCGTCCTCCGCTCAGGACAAGAATGTCGTCTATAATGAGGCTTCCGCATTTCCGCTCTATGGAAAATGTGTGGAGGAGACCTCGGCCCGCTACGAGCGTCTTCCTTCGGAACTCAAAGGCGTGGTAAGGGAGCCTGTTTGGGACCTTGGCCGCAATTCGGCCGGACTCTACATACGTTTCCGTTCCAACTCCACAAGAATATGCGCCAGATGGAAGTCCACCTCTCCGCGCCAGTACATGCCGCACATGACCGATGTCGGAGACAATGGCCTGGATCTATATATTCTTACAGGGAAGGACGGTTGGCGCTTCGCCGGCAGCGGATTCGACTGGGGTGGACGCGACAAGGTTGTGAAGAGCAAGACAATAGTTGCCAACATGAAGCCTGAAATGAGGGAATATATGCTTTACCTCTCCATGTATAACGGTATAGATTCCCTTGAGATCGGCATCGACGAGGGTTCTGTCATCGAGGCTCCTGCGGTTGAAAGCCCGAGGTCTGACAGCCCGGTTGTCATGTACGGCACCAGCATACTTCAAGGCGGCTGCGCCTCGCGCCCGGGAATGGCGTTCACGTCGATTCTTGGACGGAAACTCGACAGGGAGGTCATCAACCTTGGATTCAGCGGCAACGCACGGCTGGACTATGAGATCGCTGAATATATCACCCGTGTCCAGAACCCGAGCCTGATCGTACTCGACTATGTCCCGAACTCCTCCGCCGAACTGATAAACGAAAGGGGGGAGAAGTTCTTCAGAATCATCAGGGATGCTTTCCCGGATGTCCCGGTGATCCTCGTCGAGGATCCGACATTTCCTCACACCCGTTTTGATCAGAAGATGTTGGAGGAGGTTACCTCCAGGAACGCCGCACAGCTTGCCCTGTACAAGAAGCTGAAAAAAGCTGGCGAAAAGAGGCTGTACTACGTCTCCACCGACGGCCTGATCGGCGATGACGGCGAGGCCACTGTTGATGGCGTCCATTTCACCGACCTCGGAATGATGCGCTACGTGGAGAGGGTGCTGCCTGTCATGAGGAAGGCGCTGAGGTAAGTGTCCTGTGAATTAATTATAGTATTTCGCTGGAAAGAAGTATCTTTGCATGATTTTCAACCACGGCGGTGGAAGCATCGCCGGGCATAAAAAGATTCGATTATGATTATCATTGTGGAAAGCGGGGCGACGAAGACCGATTGGTGCGCGGCGGCCCTGGACAAGGAACCTATTAATGTCAAGACCGCGGGCATGAATCTGGCCACGATGCCGCAGGATGTCATCGAGGGGATAGTGGCCGAAGCGATGGCCGAGTTCAAGGCCAAGGGACTGGACTCAAAGGTGTCCGAGGTCCATTTCTACGCCGCCGGCCTGATTGTGCCGGAAGGTGAGAAGATGCCTCCGCAGGCGAAGGGGCTGGATCACGTGCTCAGGTCGTTGTTCCCGGAGGCTGAGATGGAATATGCCTCGGATCTTCTGGACGCGGCGCGTGCCGTGTGCGGCCACAAGCCCGGAGTCGCGGCCATCATGGGCACAGGCTCCAACAGCTGTCTTTTCGACGGGACGAATGTGGTGAAGAACGTCCGCTCTGCCGGATTCATCCTCGGAGACGAGGGCGGCGGCGCGAGGCTCGGCAGGCTTTTCATGGCCGATTTCCTCAAGGGACTTGTGCCGGAGCCGGTCGCGGGTGAGTTCGCCAGGGATTTCAAGGTTGACTACATGACCGTCGTGCAGAACGTCTACCGTGGCGAGGCCCCTTCAAAGTACCTCGGCTCATTCGCTCCGTGGATTCTTCAGAGGTACGACACCTGTGAATATGTCCGCGGCCTTGTGGAGCAGAATTTCAGGGACTTCATCGAGAGGGCTCTGATGCAGTACGACATCGACAGGTACCCGGTGGGTGTAGTGGGCGGTTTCGGCTATGCCAACAGGAACATCATCAGGAAGGTCGCCGAACCTTACGGAATCCGTTTCTCCACAATCATCCCGGCCCCGATCGAAGGTCTCGTCGAATATCATTTAGGAAAGAAATAAGAAGCTGTTTTGAATTGTTTGAAATGTTCTTTGAGGTGAAAAATCTTCATTTTCTTCCCGCTTCTTCAGTCAGATAGCACCGCTATCTTCCTTGGAAGAAGCGGTCGAAACTGAAGTTTTTCACTCTCAACCCAGCGCCCGAACCGAGGGCAATCGAACTTGTTCGGATTGCCGAGGTGAGCAGCAGGGAAAGAGCTTGCTCTTAACCTTCAAACAAACAATTCAAAACAGCTTCTAATAATGGCTTCGCCGGAGATGTTCCGGCATAAGATGTTATGGAAGATTCAAGAACAACAGAACAGTCCTCAAGGTATGACCACCTTGAGAAGATGTCCACAGAAGAGTTGCTGAACGCGATCAACACTGAGGACAGGACGGTTCCGGTCGCCGTGGCCGGAGCCATACCGCAGATTCGTAAACTTGTGGACGGCATCGTGGAGAGGGTTCCTCTCGGCGGTCGTGTGTTCTACCTCGGAGCCGGGACGAGTGGCCGTCTGGGCATCGTGGACGCTTCCGAGATCCCTCCGACCTACGGAGTCCACGACGTGTTCATCGGCTTCATGGCCGGTGGTGACAGCGCCATCCGCGACGCTGTGGAAGGAGCTGAGGACGACGTCGAGGGAGGCTGGAGAGACCTCCAGGCATATTCACCGACAAAGAATGATGTCGTGATCGGAATCGCGGCCTCTGGCACAACCCCTTATGTGATCGGGGCATTGAAGACAGCCCGCGAGAACGGCCTTCTGACAGGCTGCATCACCTGCAACGAGAATTCTCCGGTGGCCGCGGCCGCCGAGGTGCCTGTAGTGGTCGTTGTAGGGCCTGAGTTCGTGACCGGCAGCACCAGAATGAAGGCCGGCACGGCCCAGAAACTGGTCCTGAACATGATTTCGACTGTGTCCATGATCCGTCTCGGCCATGTCAAGGGCAGCAAGATGGTGGACATGCAGCTGACGAACCGTAAGCTCGTCGATCGCGGAACCAGGATGATCATGGGCGAGACCGGCATCGAGGACTACGACCTTGCCCGCAAACTCCTGCTGGAGTACGGCCAGGTCCGCGCTGCCGTGAACGCTTGGCAGAAAGGGGAAGCGAAGTAGATGACAGCCCCCGAAAAATTCCCGTCAAAGCTTCTTGAGGACGCTGTGCAGGCCATAGGCTCCCTTCCGGGGGTGGGCAAGCGCAGCGCCTTGCGCCTTGCCTTGCATCTCCTGCGGCAGCCTTCCGGGAACGTGCGGCATTTCGCCGACTCCATTGTCAAGATGAGGGAGGATGCGAAATATTGCCGCGAGTGCTGGATGATCTCCGATGATGATGTCTGCACGATCTGCTCGGACAAGTCCCGTGACCATAGGACGATCTGCGTTGTGGAGAACGTCCGCGACGTGATGAGCATCGAGAACACGGGCCAGTACCACGGTGTCTATCACGTGCTCGGCGGGATAATCTCTCCGATCGCCGGAATCGGCCCGTCGGACATCACGGTCGCCCGACTGGTTGAAAGGGTAAGGGATATGCTCGTGTCCGGAGACGTGAAGCCAGAGGAGGTCGAGATAATCCTGGCCTTGAGCGGCGACGTGGAGGGCGAGACCACCTCATTCTACATCTACCGTCAGATTTCTGAATATCAAGTCAGAGTCTCATCACTTGCCCGAGGTCTGGGTTTCGGGGATGACCTTGAATATGCCGATGAGCTCACTCTGGGACGCTCGATAGTCAACCGCCAGACTTTCAAGCCATAAGAATTTGCGGATGCTTGTATAAAAGCTTACCTGGCAATGTTATTATCGATAGTTGAATCCCTGCTTCTGGCCGCGTCGCTCTGCGCCGACTGCTTCGCTGTCTCGACGTGCTCAAGCGTCACCCTTAAAGGAATATCCTGGAGAAAGATCCTTCCGATCGCTTTCGTGTTCGGAGTAGTTCAGACTGCACTTATGGCCATGGGCTGGCTGTTCGGCGACATATTCGTCGGACATATTCATAAAGTCGCCAGTCTCATAGGATTCCTGCTGCTGCTTTATGTCGGCGGGTCGATGATTCTGGGAGCCGTGAAGAACGAGGACGAGTCTCGCGACCTGAACGGCCTCAAGAATGTCATCATCGGGGCCGTGGCCACCAGCATTGACGCTTTCACCGTCGGCATCAGCCTTTCCATGGGTTTAGTCCCTACCGGCAAGATGATGATGAACCTCGCCGCCGTCTTCATTGTGACCATGCTCTCCGTGATCGGCGGAATGTTCGGTGGTCAAAGAATAGGCTGCCGCTTCGGCCGTCCGGCGGAGCTGGTCGGCGGCTCTGTCCTCATCCTCATCGGCCTGAACATCCTGCTGGGATTCATTTAGTTTTAGAGTCGTGGGACTAGGAGCGAAGCGACCGAAGGGGTTTCGGGGAAACCTTTCCCCGTGCCCCACCGGGGCTGTCGCGAAGCGACTGGGGGTGAATTAATATTTTATGGACTAAATTTTTTTAGTCCATAAAATATTCTTATTTTTGCAGACTGACTTCTCCGTAACGTCAGCGCATTGAAGTGGAACCTTTCCCACGCTTGGGCCGGGAATAATACAGGAATGGTATGATCGCGATTTTCTACAGACAGAACGGCAAACTGTTGGTATCCCAATCTGAAACGGAGCTTTCCAAGATGAAACGGGACGATGTCCTCTGGATTGACATCCTTTCCCCGTCGGGAGAGGAGAAACACACTGTGGATGAGTTCCTTGGGGAAGAAATCCAGAGCCGTGCCCAGGCTGAGGAGATCGAGAGCTCATCACGTTTCTCCGAGACGGAGAACGCGATCTTCGCCAACACCAACTTCCTGATGCCGGGACCGGAGGATTATTCGATGGAAGCTGTGTCCTTCACCTTTGTGGGGAATTGTCTCACGACGTTGAGGGATGTCCCTCTGCGAAGTTTCACGGAACTCCAGCGCAGGATTGTCGCAAGGCCACAATCCTATCCCAGCGGCTACACAGTGTTCGCCAGCATCATGGACCAGCGTGTCGATCTGGACGCGGACATGATCGAGCTGATGAGCAAGGAGATTTCCCAGTACAGCAAGAGAATCAACCAGCAGGAAGATATCGACGAGGACTTCCTCTTGGACATCAATCAGTTGCAGGAGAACACGATGCTTGTGCGCGAGAACATCGTCGATAAGCAGCGGCTGATCTCCAATATGCTTCGCAGCGACAAGTACCCGAAAGATCTGCACAGGCGTTTCTCCGTCCTGCTTCAGGACATCAATTCCCTGATCAACCACACGAATTTCGGTTTCGAGAGGCTGGAGTACCTTCAGGACACGGTTGTCGGTCTTATCAATCTGGACCAGAACAAGATCATGAAGATATTCACCCTTGTCTCCGTGCTCCTGATGCCGCCGACGCTGGTGGCCAGTTTCTACGGAATGAACGTCCCTATGCCGTTGATGGACAGGAACTGGACGTGGGTGCTGCTGCTTGGCGTGATGGTGCTGACGGTCGCTCTGGTGCTGTTTCTCTTCAGAAGGAACAAACTTCTGTAAAATAATCCGGTTTTCTTATTGTAAATCAGATGATTTTGCCTATCTTTGCACGCCTTTTGACCGGCCGTGCCGTCTCGGCGTGTCCGGTAGGGCGCAAAAATATTGTTAAACAACTAGTTATCTTTAATTACCATTATGGCAGAAGAAACACAGAAAGTAGCTGAGGAAGCTAAGGTAGAGGCTCCTGTACAGGAAGCGCCTAAGGCCGAGGCCCCGGCAAAGAAAACATCTCTCAACGCATCCGTGGCTCCGGACAAGTTCGACTGGGACGCGTTTGAAGGCGGCGCCGAGATTTACGGCGGCGAGGACAAGAAGTCCATTGAGGACGCTTACGACCAGACTCTCTCAAAGATCGCTGAGAACGAGGTCGTTGAAGGAACCGTTACCGCCATCTCCAAGAGAGAGGTTATCGTCAACATAGGTTACAAGAGCGAAGGTGTCATCCAGGCTCCAGAGTTCCGTTACAATCCAGACCTCAAGGTTGGTGACAAGGTTGAGGTTTACGTTGAGTCGGCAGAGGACAAGAAAGGCCAGCTCATCCTTTCCCATAAGAAGGCGCGCGCCCTCAAGTCTTGGGACAGGGTCAACGAGGCGTTCAACAACGACGAGATTGTCAAGGGCTTCGTGAAGACCCGCACAAAGGGCGGTATGATCGTCGATGTCTTCGGAATCGAGGCTTTCCTCCCTGGCTCACAGATCGACATCAAGCCTATCCGCGACTACGACGCTTACGTCAACCAGACAATGGACTTCAAGATCGTCAAGATCAACCAGGAGTTCCGCAACGTTGTCGTTTCCCACAAGGCTCTTCTCGAAGCCGAGCAGGAGCAGCGTAGGGCTGAGCTCATCAGCAAGCTCGAGAAGGGACAGATCCTCGAGGGTACCGTCAAGAACATCACCAACTACGGAGTCTTCGTTGACCTCGGCGGTGTTGACGGTCTCATCCACATCACAGACCTGTCTTGGGGCAGGATCGACAACCCTGAGGAGGTCGTTTCCCTCGACCAGAAGATCAAGGTGGTCGTCAAGGAGTTCGATCCTCAGCAGAAGAGAATCGCCCTTGGCTACAAGCAGCTTACCCCTCATCCTTGGGACAACCTCGACGCCAACATCAAGGAAGGCGACATTGTCAAGGGTAAGGTTGTCCTCATCGCCGACTACGGCGCTTTCGTAGAGATCGAGCCGGGTGTCGAGGGTCTCATCCATGTGTCTGAGATGTCTTGGTCTCCAAGACTCCACAGCGCTCAGGAGTTCCTCAAGGTAGGTGACGAGGTAGAGGCAAAGGTTCTCTCCATCGACCGTGAGAACAGGAAGATGTCCCTCGGTCTGAAGCAGCTCACCCCTAATCCTTGGGAGAGCATCCGCGACAAGTACCCTGTAGGTTCCGTTCACAAGGCTGTCGTACGCAACATCACCAACTTCGGTGTGTTCGCAGAGCCTGAGGATGGCGTTGAGGGACTCATCCACATCAGCGACCTCTCTTGGAACAAGATCAAGCATCCTTCAGAGCTCGTGGCTCCTGGTGATGTCATCGACGTTCAGATCCTTGACTTCGACGAGGCCAACCACAAGCTCAGCCTTGGCCACAAGCAGCTCACCCCTAATCCTTGGGACGCCATAGAGGAGAAATACCCTGTAGGCTCCGTAGTTGAAGGAACAATCGCTTCCCTCACTGACAAGGGCGCGAACATCAAGCTTGAGGGTGACGACGAGGGCTTCGCGTTCAGCCGCGACCTCATCAAAGAGGACGGCAAGCAGGCTGTAGTGGGCGAGACACTTCCGTTCAAGGTCATCGAACTCAGAAGAAGCACCCGCAGGATTCTTCTCTCACACGTAAGAACATACTCTGAGGCTAAGGCCGAGAAGGTGGCCGTAGAGGCTGACAACACCAAGAAGGCGGTCAAGAAGATCAACTCCAACCTGGAGAAGACCACCCTCGGTGACATCAGCGAGCTCGCTGCCCTCAAGGACAAGCTCGAGAAAGGTGAATAATCCATGGATTTTACTTTGACGGTGTTGGGCACGGCTTCGGCCAAGCCCGGCCCCGGAAGAAATCAGAGCGCTCAGGTACTTTCCGTACATGGGCGCTCATTTTTAATTGACTGCGGCGAGGGTGTGCAGACGCGCCTTCAGGAGTGCCGTATCTCTCCGATGAAGATAGATTCGATCTTCATCTCGCACATCCACGGCGACCATGTCTTCGGAATTTTCGGTCTGCTGTCCACAATGGGAATGCTTTCCCGCATGACTCCGCTGAACATCTATGCTCCGGTGAATTTCGGCCCGATCTTGAAATTCTTCCTTTCCTACTACGGCGAAGGAATCCCGTTCGAGATCCGGCATATTCCTATGAATATGAAGGCTCCCGAAATGATCTTCCACACCAAGTCTCTGGAAGTCTATGCCTTCCCGCTCAACCATAAGATCGAAACCTTCGGCTGGCTGTTCCGCGAAAAGGAGCCTCAGATGAATGTCAAAAAATGGAAGATTGATGAATATGACCTCTCACTCACCGAAATCGGTGCGGTCAAGCGTGGCGAGGATGTGGTTCGTGAATATCCTGACGGCACCACCGAGGCGCTTCCGTTCGAGGAACTTGGCTACAGGCCGTACGTTCCCCGCTCTTTCGCCTATTGCAGTGACACGGCTCCGTTCCCGGAACTGTCTTCCTGGGTGAAAGGAGTGGATCTGCTCTATCACGAGACGACATACACGGCTGAGTTGGCGGACCAGGCTGCCCAACGTCATCATTCCACAACTCTTCAGGCCGCGCAATGCGCGTTGGACGCCGGTGTAAAAAAACTCGTTATCGGGCATTATTCCTCACGGTGCAAGAACGTTTCTCAGTACGAAGCGGAATGCAGGAGCATATTTCCGGAGACGTGTGCGGCCAATGACGGGGATGTCTTCGATGTCCCTTTGGTTAAATTTGGCTGAGATGTTGTCAGATTGGCGTTCAATAGGTATTCCGTCAGCGAAAATTCATTATATTTACATTCTGTAGTCAGTAAGCGGCAAAACTTACACCGCCGCGTATTTGACAAGGATCCTTAAAGATTGTAAATATTCAGATGAGAAAGGTTATTATATTCATAAGTCTTGTTCTGTGCCAGGTGGCCGCTCTTGCACAGGGTACGCCGCAGGAACGGTATATTCAGAAATGGGCGCCTACTGCGGTCCGGGAGATGTACCGCAGCGGGGTTCCGGCAAGCATCACGTTGGCTCAGGGAATCCTTGAGTCGCGTTACGGCCTGTCGTCCTTGGCCACGGAAGGCAACAACCACTTCGGTATCAAATGCCACAAGGATTGGAAGGGCAAGTCGATGCGCTATGACGATGACGCGAGAGGGGAGTGCTTCCGGGTCTATGACTCGGCTGACGAGTCTTTTCAGGATCATTCAGACTTCCTGCGCTACAGGGACCGCTACAAGTTCCTTTTCGATTACCCGACGACGGATTACAAGGCATGGGCCTACGGCTTGAAGAAAGCCGGCTACGCCACCGACCCCGGCTACCCGGCGAAGCTCATCAAGTACATCGAGGATTATAAACTTTATGAATATGACACCATGACCACCGAGGGGGTGGAGCGCATGGTGGAGGCCTCGGACAATAAGGTTGAAGAGGTTTCGTCCGGTGATCCAAAGGTGTCTTCCGGCAAGAAACCGGCAACGGTCAAGAAGGAAAAGGCACGTAAGGAGAAGCGAAACCGCAAGGCACGGAAAAAGCGTCAGAAGGCCGAGGAAGTCTCCGATGTCATTCCTGCTTCCCCATTGTCTTTGGAAGAACCCAAGAAAATTGACAAGAGCAAATGCGAGGTGTTCAGTTTCTCGTTGACCAGGGAGGCATATTCCCGAAACGGGGTTCCGTTCATCACCTCGGTGGAAGGGGAGACATATTCAAGCATCGCGCGGTCGTACCATCTCTACCTTAATGAATTGTTGAGATTCAATGATTTGCTTCGCTCGGAGACACTTCTGCCTGGCACGGTTGTCTATCTGCAGGCGAAGAAGAACCAGGCTGAGAAGGGACTTGACAAGTACATTGTGGGCGAGGATGAGGAGTCTCTGCGTGACATCTGCCAGCGGTTTGCCGTCAAGATGTCCAGTGTGATGAAGATGAACGGATTCTCAGCCGGTTATGAACCTCGCGAGGGTGACACGATCATCCTTCGCGGCAAGAAGATGAAGAAGTGATGAAGACTTGGAAACTGATAGTTCTGGTCGCCGCGTTGTTGGTGATCGTGATCTTGGGTGCGGTCGGCGGCCGTTGGTACGCCGGCAACCGCAAGCCGAACTTCACAGGCAAGGCTGATCTGTATGTCCGTCCGCAGATGACTGTGGATGATGTGCTTGCGCAGATTCCCGACAGCATAGTCGTCAACCGTCACAATCTGTCCCGGGTCGTTAGAAAAGAGCTGGCGGACAGCGACTTGAAACCTGGGCATTATGTCGTGGAGAAAAACAAGCCGAGCGTCTATGTGATCCGGATGCTGAAGAACGGCTGGCAGTCGCCTGTGAATCTGGTCCTTTCCGGCACGATGAGGCAGAAGGGCAGGATCGCCCGCAAAATCGCCAACCAAATGATGTTGGACTCCGCCGAGGTCGCCGATGCGCTGAACGATTCGTTGTTGCTTGCCGGTTACGGCTTCACTCCGTCGGAGGTGTTCTCGCTGATTATGCCTGACACCTATCAGGTCTATTGGACAGCCTCCATGAAGGACATTCTGGACAAGCAGAAAGGCGCTTACGATGCGTTCTGGACGGCGGAGAATGTCGCGAAGGCCGAGGTTCAGAGCTTGACCCCGAAACAGGTCTCGATCGTGGCCTCCATAGTGAGGAGCGAGTCGAACTATGCTCCTGAGTATCCCTCCATCGCCGGCGTTTACCTGAACCGTCTGCATCTTGGAATGCGTCTCCAGGCCGACCCTACCGTGGCTTTCTGCTACGGCTACACTCTGAACAGGATCCTGTTCAAGCATCTGGAGTTCGATTCGCCGTACAACACCTACCTTCATGAGGGCCTTCCTCCCGGCCCGATCTGCGTGCCGGACAAAGCCAGTCTTGAAGCCGTCCTGAACCCGGACCGCCACGGCTACCTCTATTTCTGCGCCAGCGCCGCCATGGACGGCACCCACAAGTTCGCCTCCACCCTCTCCGAACACAACCGCAACGCCCGCGAGTTCCAACGCGCCCTCGACGCCCGCCGCACCTCCGGCCGCTGAGGTGGATCGTACATATACATATTCCCCTATCTGTCCATTTGTAGATGTTTCGTTAATTATAGGACATTTGCAATTGAGTGGAACAGCTATCGGCTGTGTCGCCACTTGAGACGCAGTTCGTTGTTCCTTACTCATGTTGGGAAAGCACTGTTCGGAACATCAATATTAGCTGCTGCCCCATCGGGCAGGTATGCCCGTTCCCGCCAACTATATATGACATGACAAACCTCTGCACAGTGCTTTATCTCTAATCTGAAAAGGATGTGTCTGGCGGAACCTTAACTCGATAAAAACCATTTACGGTTCTAAGAGTGTGAGTGTATTCACAAAAGTCCAAGAATGTCCGGCACTATACGTGAAAGGTTCGCCATTCATGTATTGACCTTTTGAAAATACTATATGTTTACTGCGATAAACAAATTCAATACTAATTTGTTTATCGTAATAAACAATCAGATTGTGTTTCAACCAGTTTGGCGGTATCTGATGAGCAGTGGAACCGCGTGGTGAGAATGAACAAAAGCCAGACAAAAACAAATTCCCGAATTTTGGTAACGTGCAAAATTCGGGAATTTGTTTCTGTCTGGCTCCTACAGAGCCTGAAATGAACTTAGATCTCGCTGCCGGTGAACTGCCCCATGAAGTAAATCGCGCCGGTGCGGGACTCGCTGATAAAGTACACGAACGGCCTGTCGGCGTGGAACTCAACTGTACGAGGTTCAGGGGCGAGGGCGGACATGGTCATGATCGCGGCGGTGACAGCGGCGGCCTTGGTGCCTTCCTCGCTAACCTCGATCCTGGCCTTCTGCAACATCTTGGAGACGAACATATTCCCGTCCGCCATCTTACTGAAATCAGCTGACGGCTTGAACATCGTGGACGCTCCGAGACTGGAGATGATGTCGTTGAGCGGCTGCTCGACCTCGGTCGTGAACTTAGGCAGCTTGAGGTCCACCTTGCAGTTCTCCATGTTCTGACGGATCTTCGAAATCTCCTTGGCGCTGAGTACCTTCATCATTTCCTGAATCGACTTGTCCTCGTTAGGCAGAAGTACCGTCATCGAGAATGTGCCGTCGCCGTAAGGAATCCTGACGGCGGAGTAAGTCTTGTTGGCGGTGTAGAGACATTCATCATTCCTGTGCATCATCCGGACTTTCTTGATGTCACGGGTGTAGCCCTTGAACCGCTCAAGCTTGGTGTCCTTCGCGTCGAACTTCTCAGCCCATGAGCCGTTGAAGTAGATGGCGTTCATCAGGTAGGCCACGGCGCTCGGCTCGACGTTGTCGATGATCTTAGGAATCATCCCGTCCGTGTGGTCTGAGCACCAGCCGTTGATGATGCCGGTTGTCTTTTTCGAAGTGAAATCAAGGTTCTGGATCTCGGCCTTGAACCAGTCGTTGATTGTCCGCGTGAACTCTTCGTTCAGTTTGTAGTTCTTGTTGACGGCGATGTAGTCCGCGATGCTGACCGTTGTGGCTGGATCCAACTTTCCGGCCTTTTTGATGATGTAGCTGTAGAGCGCGTTGATCTCGTCCATCGAGGCTCCGCTGAATCCGAGAGCGTTCAGAATCTCCTGTTTGGTCTCTCCGTCCGCACCATTTGCAAGCATCGTCATGAGGCCGGTGACGCTCAGCGGTGAGATCACTCCGGAATCCATTCCGGAAACCTTGTTGAACAGGTTGAGCGCGAAAGTGTTGTTCTTCGTCAAAAGATCTCTCTGCCCGTCCGTAAGAATCAAAAAGTCACTGTCTATATTCTCTATGTCTTTTTCTCTGCTGGTTTCTCCGATGTTGCTCTGTCCGCTCTTCTTCGCTGTGCCGCACGACATCAGCATGGCCGCCGCCATCACTGAAAGCACAACTATTCTTGCTGTCTTGTTCATGATCTCTTTTGTAATCAGGCAGGCAATTGCCTTCAGTGAATATATTCATTCAAGCGGCTATTGCCCGCCGCGTGGATAAACCAATCACCAAATCCAGCAATAACCGTTCCTTGCATCGCCTTCCCGCAATATTCTTCATGAATATTCCACCGCAGTCTCTGGTTTCTTCCCCACAGGTCCCTTGCATTGCCCTGCGTGTCTCTCTTGGTACTTTGATAACAGGAGAGGCAAGCTCGCCGCTACTTCTTTATCTCCTTGCATTGCCCCTGCGCGTCACTCTTGGCGTGATGCGCGATTTGCTGTTCTATTGCTGATTACAGTTTATTGCCGGTCGAAACGGGAGGGAGTGAATATATTACTGCTTAGAAATCAATAGGTGAATGTTCACTTGCTGATTGTCAGTCTTTTATGGAATTTTGCCCGGCCAGCATCCGTGAGATGGCCTTGGCGAGGCGCAGGTCCGGTTCGGTGAAATGGTTGCCGGGATTTATCTCGAAGCAATACGGAATGTTCCGCTCGGTAAGAAGTTCCAGAACCTTGTCCGTACATTTCCCGACCTGACTCATGACAGGATGCCGGGTGTCGCTTTCGTTGTCTCCAAGCGACAGGGAGACGAAGTCCGGCTGTCTGACCATCGGGTGCGAGACGGCATATTCAAGGAATCCTGGGTACCAGAAAGATGCGGAGCCACAGGCGAGCCGTGTGAAACGGTCAGTCTGCCAGACGCTCCAGAGGGCGAAAAGTCCTGCCAATGAATATCCCGCCAGTGCGTTGTAGAGCGACTTGGCTGGCAACAGGTCCTCCGCTTCCGGCATGATTCTGTCCAGCATCTCGGCCAGATGACTCTTTGCGTTTCCCTTGAATGGAGGCTGTCTTTTACGAACCCCTTGGGCCGGCCATGGTGTCAGGTCTCCATCGAAATCAAAATCGTAGATGGACACCAGATTAAAGTCCGGACAACCAATTCGCCGGCACGCTTCCCAGACACAGTGACCGTCCCCGGCCACCGAATGCATGTAAACCGTCGGAAGCGCATCCTCACCTCCGCACCAGATTCTGACCTTTTCCATATTATCCGCAATTTACGAATAATCCCTCAGATTCAGATGTGTGGAGGCTAACATCTTTATAATAAGTGTTTTAGTAAGGTGTGCCCTGTATCGGCAGTGAGGATACCCTTTTAATTAATTGTGTATTAATAAATTATCCACCACGGACTTTGAATATGCCCGCCTATGACGGCAGACATATTCAAAGATTTCAAATCAGGAGGCTTCGACGTGGCTTCACTAGAACTTGAAGGTCACGCCTATGCCGCCGACGATACTTGTACGGTAGAAGTCATCCTGACCGGGGATCTGGAGGTTCTTGACATCGAGTTTCTCGGCAAGGCCGGGAACCGCAGGGGCCAACTGGCCGAGGACCGGGGAGAGTTTCGCGGCGATCAGGGCTCCGTTTCCGCCGTAGTCGGCCTGTTCTTTGGTGAAGTGCATGAAGAACGTCTTGTATATTCCCAAATCAATGGCGACTTTCGGGCTGACGTGGAACCTTGCGCCGAGGCCGCCCGAGATTGAACTGGTGGTGTAGCTGAGGTCGGAGATGTACTTCGCGTCGTTGCCGAAGCCGAATGTGCTGCTGTTGGCGCCGATGCTGAGGGTCACGACATCGCTGAGGTCGTACTCAAGTCCGCCGAGAATTTCAAATGAATTGTGTTTCAGATAGTTCTGCTTATCGTTAAGACCGGTCTCGTTGTTGTACTGCTTCGATTGCTTGTCGAAATAGTAGTTGGCGCCGAGAGCGACCCTGAAATTCGGTTTGACTGAATATTCCGCACCGATGTTGATGTTGGCGGGGATGTCGGCGGCGATCTCCTTGCCGTCATCGAACTGGGATATTCCTGTGGTGTTCGCCTTTGTGTCATTCTTCAGGCGTACTTTCGTGTTGAACTCGTAGCGGGCCGAGAAATTGAACTTGCCGGTCTTGTAGTCCACGGACAGGATCGGTGTCCAGGCGATATCCTTCTGATGCGCGTCAAGTTCCTTGTCGCTTACAAGTCCGCCGACCATTCCGACAGCGGTTTCAGTCGGGATCAGTCCTCCGGAGATCGCTGACACAGCCGCGCCCAGCACATTCGCTGCGGGAAGCATCTGGCCTCCGAACTGTAACTGGATGTTCCTCAGGCTTCCGAGATAGTAGTTGGAAATGTAGTTAAGACGCACGCCGGCGGAGACGCTCCATTGCGGATTGATCTTGTAGCCGATGTTCAGCTGGCCCGCGAAGTTGTACTGTTCTCCGGTCAGGTTGACATCGACATCGTAGCCGGTAACCATCTGGGAGCCAGCCAAATTATTGATCAGCGCCGGCATCATCGCGACCGGAGCCTCGAACGATCCGAGCCCCTGATCATACTTCGCCTTGCCGCCTCCGGAGACCACTCCGAAATGGAATGACGCGAACAGATTGTCGTGCTTGAAAGCTAGGCTCAAATGCGGAAGAGCCGGCACGAAGGACTTGCCGGTGTATTTCTTGTACCCTCTGCCCTCGTTGTCCACACCGTATTTGAGCGGCTCGTAAGTAGATGTCGTGTAACGCCTCTGCAGTGCCGTCTGGACATCGAACGCCAAATGCCATCCATTGTCCATGAATCCGATTCCTGCCGGATTGAAATATGCTCCCTGAACTCCTATCACGGCGTTCTGCGCCGGGTTCCTCAAGAACGCCACATTCTGATTAGTGTTCGTGACATAGCCGCCAGCCTTGGCGGTGAAAGCGGCGGCGCAAATGGCCGCTGCAAGTACAATCATTCTTTTCATTTAGTCGAATTTTATTGTAATTTTCGGAACAAATGTAGGCTTATTCCCTAAATTCGCAAATAAATTCGACCAAAAGAAAAATTTTAAATTGATTTATGGCCCAAACTGAAACCAATCATCAAGTCATAATCCTTAAAAAATAACTATCTTTAGCGAAATAATTAATTCTACCACTTTATGAAAATCAAGTACATTACACTGTCAGCATTCATCATGATGTCAATGGCTGCGGCAAATGAGTCAAAAGCGACAGGTGTTTCTAACCCACCAATCGTTATTCAAAATGCCGACAAATCGCCTTATAATTACTCAAGAGATGAAGTCAAAGCGGAGATAAAGATAATGATCTCTGAAATTCTTGATGTCGAGGAAGGTTATATTCAAGACGATATGCTTTTAATGGAAGATCTTGGTCTTGACTCATTTGACATGCTGCAACTGATCTTGGAATGCGAGGGATTCTTTGGCATAAGTTTTAATGAGGCAGACGCATTGTACTACTCCAGTCTATATACTGTAGATAGCTTTACCGATGTCATCTACCATTTTTGCCAAAGCGATGGGGATTATAAAGGTTAGCAAAAAGGCATTCAGTGCAGTGTTGTTCCTGATCGTGCTTGCACTCCTGCCGACCGGGAAAGCATATTCACAGAACACCACTGAATATGTTGTTTCGGGAGTTGTGAAGGTCGAGGGGAGAGACAGCGCTTTGGCGGAGGCGACGATCCTTGTCAGAGACGCGTCCAGGAAAGAGGTTGCCAGAGTCGTTTCAGGTAATGACGGAACCTTTTCTGTCAAGGTGGCTTCGGGGGAATATTCATTGATGGTTCTCAAAAAGGGTTTTTCCCTCCGTCGGGTCAAGATTGAGGTGGCAGGGAAAGATCTGCCGGTCGGAGAGGTCGCATTACGGCCTAACGATGAGAAAGAGAGTCAAGGCTCGACATCCCAAGCGGCGAAAGGTGACGCGGCCGGAATCGTCATCGGAGGAGGCGGTAAATCATTGACGGCAAATAATCCAGAAAACGGGAAACGACATGTCAAAGGAAGAATTCTGGAGGAGGGGCGGAAAAAAGAAACGCCTCTCGCCCTTTGTAAGATCCATGTGACACGTGTGACAGGAGAAAGGGCCGCCAGAACGATCACATTGGAAGACGGGATATTCAATTTCGAAGTTAATGACGGGACTTACAAGGTTCTTGTAGAGAACACAGGACACAAATCCAAAGTTCTGGACCTGAAAGTCATCGGAGAGGACGTGGATTTTGGGAATATATATCTGGAAATCGGAGAGGAAATCGCATCCGCAGGGATCGAATCCAAGTCTCTCATAAACCGCAAAGGGACCAGAATCACCTACGACGTGTCAAAAGACCCCGACGCGTCAAAGATCAATATGACCGAGATGATCTCCCGCATTCCGGAACTGCGGATGGCCGCCTCCAACGGCAAACTTAAATTCGAGAACGAGAACATCTCAAAGATTCTGATCGACAATGCGGAAAGCGGCCTCATCAACGAACGCAGACAATACCCGATGGAGTTCATCAAGGCCGACCACATGAAGCAGGTGGAAGTGGTGCTGCCGGGAGACATCGAGTACAACAACGACAAACCAATCCTGCTCATCTCTCTGTCCAAGGCTCTTCCGTACGGATTCGCCTCAAACCTTGAGATGACCTCAACCACGAAAAACAGGCATAATCCATCTGCCGACTTGGTGATCAACACACCTCTGATCGGCATCGGGCTCGGCTATGACTATTCCTACGACAAAGCCCCGTCGCTCAAGGACGAAAGTGTCAGGGAAATGACCGATCCGGCCAGTCAGACCGGCAGGATAGAAAGCGGCCAATCCCATCGGGACAAATCTCAAACCCACAACATCAAGTCGAACTTCTTCAGAACTTTCGCGAATGAAAGCATCCGGTTCAACGCCTCATTGAACACCTCCTACAGCGATGCCACATCCTTCAGCGAATCCAGAACCACTATTTACGACATGGCTGGCACAATGAAGGACAAAGACCTGACAACCGCTGTCGGTTCATCCAAGTCTCCATTCAGATTTAACGGGGTCCTGCGTCTGACCGGATATTTCGGTGCTCCGACTGGAATCAGAGGCAGGAAAAAGAATCAATGGGGCATTGAATATGCCTACAAAGATTCATGGAGGGAATCAGACGAGACTTATGAGACTTATTCATTGTTTTCATCTTCCGGAATGAAGGAGCACCGAGCGAAAGCATCGCTCGAATTGAGGAACTTGCTGACGAGCCGACTCATCACATCCTCTTTCAAGATGGATGGAGGCTACTACAACAGGTTCTATAAAAACAAATCCTCTTCCCCAATGAACATCGAGGGTCTGGACTATCACCAGCAAGTTTGCTTTGCCAATGTGACGGCCTTAGGAGAGGCATTCAACAAAAAGCTGGGCTACATGTTGTCTCTCAACAGCGAGTACCTCTCAAATTCCGGCGACTTTCTCAACGGTTCAACCACTTCTCCGCTTGATTACAGCACATTCAATCTGAACCCCACATTTGGCCTCAATTGGCGTATAAAACGGAGTAGTTTAGGATTAACCTACGCCACCAAGGTGCAAAGGCCGGGCATCAATCAGCTCAATCCCTACGAGGACCGGACAAACCCTTACAACATTCGGACAGGAAATCCGGACCTGAAAGGCGAGAGGACTGACATGTACTCCCTTAACTACATGCTGAATCCGGCCTTGAAATGGATGCGCGGTTTGTCTGTCTCCACCTCGTACTCAAACACCAGCGACATGATTTCCAGAATAGTGACGACTGATGAAAGCGGGGTAGCCACCAGCACATTCTGCAATATTGGAGGTTCTGAGAGTTTCGGGATAAGGGTCATGACCAATTTGACACCTTGTAAAAAATTGAGCATAAACATCATCGCATCATATCAAAAGACAACCACCACACTGCCTTCCGGCCGGAAGAACACTTTCAGCTCTCCGTCGGTCCTCACCTCTGTCAATTGGCATCCCGAATGGTTTGAACTGAACGGAACCCTTCAGATCATGCCTTCGCTGGCATCAGTCCAGACATCCAGACTCATCATGGAGCCAAGAGGAGAAATCTTTCTCTCAAGGTACTTCAAACGTCCGCACATAGGAGTCTCAATCTCAGCCTCTGACGTTCTCCACAAAGGAGGGCTGAAAAGAAGTGTGATCCAGTACGACAACTTTGTGCAATATAACTACATTGAAAGACTCGGCAGAAGCTACACGTTCCGCGTGTACTGGAGATTCGGGAAGTTCCGCCAGACGGAATCAGTCGATGTCAAGGCATACGATATGCAGTAAATTTTTTGTTTGGCAAAAGCCAAGGGACACAGAGCAATATTTAAATCCATGAATATGTTGAAGCGGAAAATCGAAGCGTCCTCGGACGGGTTGCAATTGGCGATGCTCATCAGCGAGCCTGCCGGCGAGCCAAAAGGCATTGTGCAGATCGTGCACGGGATGTGCGAGCACAAGGAGAGATATGTTCCTTTCATGGAATACCTTTCCTCGCACGGGTACATCTGCGCTGTCCACGACCATCGGGGACACGGCGAGACCGTCCGGAGCGAAGAGGATTTGGGGTATATGTACAAAGGCGGATGGAGGGCTCTTGTGGAGGACATCCGTCTGGTTCAGAATGAGATCAAGGCCTCTTATCCCATTCTGCCGTACACTCTTTTCGGACACAGCATGGGTTCCATGGCCGTGCGCTCGTTCACAAAGCGTTACGATGACAGCATCGACACGCTATTCGTGTGCGGCTGCCCGAGCTACAATCCTGCCGGCGGTGCGGGACGTCTGCTGGCCAGCCTGATAGGACTGTTCAAAGGAGGACATTACCGCTCGCCTCTACTCCAGAATCTGTCGTTCGGTTCCTTCAACAAGCCTTTCGAAGACGAGGGCTATCCATCCGCATGGGTATGCTCTGACAAGGACACGCTTGAGGCCTACCACAATGACCCTTACTGCATGTTCACATTCACTGTCAATGGCTTCAAGAACCTCTTGGATCTGATGAAGGACTGCTACAGTCCGAAAGGCTGGAAGATGTCGAACCCAAGTCTTCCGGTACATTTCATCTCCGGGGCAGAGGATCCATGCCGGATCTCCGACAAAGCGATCGGCAAGGCCGCCGACCTGATGGAGCGACTGGGCTACAAGAACACAGACCTTCATCTCTACCCTGAAATGCGGCACGAAATCCTCAACGAGACAGGCAGACTCAAGGTATGGGAAGATGTCATGGCAAAACTTGCATGATGCCCAAGACAAGATATTCCTAATAGACTTTCACCTTAAGTTTTGAATATGCTCTCTCGGCTTTCTGAAGAGCCTTCTCGACAGTCTCGTCCGTGGCGAGGATGACTCCGACGCGGCGGTGTCCTCTGATCTCCGGTTTCCCGAAGAATCTGACTTGCACTCCGGGCTCTTCAAGGACCTTGTCCACATCCTGAAACTCATATTCAGTGGTGTTCCCCTCCACGACGATAGCCTTCGAGGCTGACGGTCCGTAGAAACGTACTTCCGGAACAGGAAGACCCAGAACCGCGCGGGCATGGAGTGCGAATTCCGACATGTCCTGCGAGATCATCGTAACCATTCCGGTGTCATGCGGTCTTGGAGATACTTCGCTGAAGATCACGTCTTCACCTTTGACGAAAAGCTCGACTCCGAATATTCCGTAGCCTCCCAAAGCGTCAGTTATCTTTCCCGCGATCTCCTGGGCCTTCTTCTCCGCCGCCGCACTCATCCCTTGAGGCTGCCAGGACTCACGGTAATCGCCATCAACCTGGTGATGCCCCACAGGCTTGAGGAAAGTTGTTCCTGCGCAGTGACGGACTGTCAGCAGAGTTATCTCATAGTCAAAATCCACAAAGCCCTCAACGATGACCTTCCCGCCACCGGCACGTCCGCCCTCTTGGGATATTCTCCAAGCCTCGGCGACCTGAGACTCATCACGTACAACACTTTGGCCGTGACCGGAAGAACTCATCACCGGCTTAACCACACACGGGAAACCGATCCGTTGGACCGCTGCATTGAATTCGTCCTCCGTCTGGGCGAACTCATACTTTGAGGTTGGAATTCCAAGTTCCTCTGCCGCAAGACGTCTGATGCCCTCCCTGTTCATTGTCAGGTAAGTGGCGTTGGCTGTCGGGATGACCGTATAGCCTTTCTTTTCGAGCTCTATCAACTTTGGAGTATCGATCGCTTCCACCTCTGGGATAATCAGATCCGGATTCTCCTTCTCGATCATCTCCGCAAGGGCATCCCCGTCAAGCATTGACAGAACGTGTGATGATTGCGCCACCTGCATAGCAGGAGCATTAGCATATTTGTCCACAGCCACGACGTGCACGCCATAGCGCTCAAGCTCGATCGCGATTTCTTTTCCGAGTTCCCCGGATCCGCAGAGAACCACCTTTTTCCCGACAGGAGTGAAAGGGTTACCAATGTTTGCCATACTGAATAATTGTATTTAAGACATCAAATTTACGAATATTCAACCTCTGTGACAAGATTTTTAAGGCCTATGCCATTATTAAGTAACATTCAAAAAATAACCTGCATCATCTTAAGGAATCTTTTCGGTCTAGATCTCTTTTCTCATCAGTCATGTGCCACCGGCACACTCCTTCTTCAAAAAAAGATCTATCCTCGAAAATCTTCTCTTAATCTGAAGCAACTTATTTTTTTTCATGTTCCTAACGTCTAATCCTAACGCTCAGAGAAAAAGAAATTCCCGAATTTTGGTAACGTGCAAAATTCGGGAATTTCTTTTTCTTGAGCGTCTTAAACCGATGTCTAACCTCGTCCGGAATCAGAGATGAGGTCATGGAGGGTGCGGTTGAAGTCTGCTCTGGTGAGGAGATCCTCAAGGGTTATGTGCATTCTCCAGCGCCAGTAGTGGCGGGGAATGGCCGGGATGTTGATCCGCTCATCCTCCGGCTTGCCCTGGTAACGGACCTCACCGTCGATGGACATCCAGTCCTGAAGCGGGAGGACACACAGCATCGAAGGCGAGTTCAGATGCTGGTTTACAATCCGTTCACAGATCCACGGTTCGCAGAAGTACGGAGCCGTCCCATCGCAGTGAAGAATCTCATGGAAGAAACGCTCGGACATCGTTCGGTCCTCCTCCCACCAGCCACGCAAAGTGGATGTGTCGTGCGTGCCGGTCGCGCAGACTGACAGATAAGGATATGTCCACGGCTCGTCAAATGTCTTCTGAGGAGACTTCGGCATCCTCTGAATCTCAAGCGAAAGGATGTGCAGTTCCTTCATCACTTCCGGAACACAGGCTGGAATCATTCCGAGATCCTCTCCGCAGGCCAGCATTCCGGTGGAGTCCAGAAGCGCCGGCAGTTTCCTCATCGCGCATTCTTTCCAGAAACCGTTGTGCCGATGATAGAAGAAATCGTTGTAGAGATCGTTGTAGGCATTCTTCAAAGAATCATTCAACCTCTGATAGTCCTCGGTGTTCTGCGAGGCGATGCGTGGATGATACCATCCATCACGATGCGGATCCGGCACAAACAACTGAGAATCAGGATTGAAGCCACGGCTATGGAGTTCATCGGCGGAGTACGGGAGCGCAGGGTTGAAATGTCCCAGCAATCCCGATTTGACTCCCATCGGAATCTCCCAGATGCGGAAAAATCCAAGAATATGATCAATCCGGAACGCGTCGAAATACTCACTCATCTTTCTGAGCCTTGCTTTCCACCAGGCGTAGCCATCCTTGGCCATCTCTTCCCAGTTGTAGGTCGGAAGACCCCAGTTCTGGCCATCGGCAGCGAAAGCGTCAGGCGGTGCCCCGGCCTGAGAGTCAAGGTTGAACAGATGCGGAAATTGCCAGGCGTCCACACTCGTGCGGCTGATTCCGATCGGAAGGTCGCCCTTGATGGCCACGCCCTTCGAGTGGGCATATTCAACAGCCTCCTTCAATTGAGCGTCAAGGCAGAACTGGACGTAGCAGTAGAAATCCGTATCGCTCTTGTGCCTGCGACAGAATGACTTGACCTTGGTTTCTGAATATTCAGAAAGGGATTTCCATTTCCCGAACTCCGGCGTACCGTTGATGTCTCTGAGCGCACAGAAAGCGGCGTAAGGAACGAGCCAGTCCTTGTTGGCGGAATAGAATTTCTTGTAGGCCGCTCCAGACATAACCTCTTGTCCGCCAGCCTCGAAGGCTTCTTTCAAAAGGCGATTTTTTTCTTTGTTAACCCTTTCATAATCAACGACAGGAAGTGCATTGAGCTCTTTTTGGAGGACTTTATATCCCTTGTCGGCCTTGACCCCGGCGTCAGGCAGATGTATGAACAGCGGATGCAAGGCGAATGTCGAGTTGGCGTTGTAAGGGTAGGAATCCGTCCATGTTCCTGTCATCGTGGTGTCGTTGATCGGCAGGAGCTGGATGATGCCCTGGCCTGTGAGCGCGGCCCAGTCAACCAGTTTCTTGAGATCCTTGAACTCGCCCACGCCGAAGCTTGTCTCGCTGCGGAGGGAGAAGACAGGGATGGCAGTGCCGGCCCCGCGCCAAGGCTTGGTCTCGAACTCTGGAATGAAATCTCTGATTTCCAAGGAATTACCCTTTGCCGGAACATCGGCGAAAAGATGGTTCGGACCAGACTCCCAAGTCTTCGGGACTCCGGACTTTGCGTCAAGGATAACGAACTTATACTCAAAAGGTGCTTTCACATCAAGGGTCACGGTCCACATCGGGGCGGAGCAACATGACAGAGGAACGAATTTCGTCCATTCTCCGAAACGTTTGCCGCTGCCGGTGATGGCCAAAACCTCATCCTTACGGATTCGCGCGCACGGAACGGTGAATGTCACATTGCCGGAACGCTTTGCCGAGTACTGCTTTCTCTTGAAAATCACATCGGTGAAAGCCTTGGTCCAGAACGGGGAATCCTCGGGACGGTCCTGCCAGCGGTCGCGGATTTCCAAGACCCCGGTCGCTTCTGCAAGCTCAGGTTCCGAATGGCGCCCCCACTCGCGGCGCACACACTGCCCGTCACGATGAAGTTCAAATGAATATTCAAGCTCCGCAGCCTTGGAAGGCATCTCCAAAGAAGCCTCCCAGCGTCCTCCGGCAACATATTCCATCGCTATTGATTTTCCGTCGGAGAGAACCAGAATCAGTTCCTCTCCCGGAGAGGTGAAATATTCAAGGGTTATTTTAAGTCGCATAGTGTCATTGTGTCACGGAATTTGTCCGCCACAATTTGCAATATTAGCGAAAATATCTGGATTTGAACATGGTTTTGTGAACAAAAGGAGACAGGAAATTTGTGTTTGGTGATTTTATGGATTAATTTTGAGGAATAATATTCAGAGACAATGGACAAGAAGGAACTTGAGATAATGTCGCCGGCCGGCAATTTCGAATGCCTGCACGCCGCGATACAAGGCGGGGCGGACTCCGTCTATTTCGGGGTTGGCAACCTGAATATGCGCTCGCATTCGGCGAACAACTTCACGCCGGACGATCTGCCGAGGATTGTGGAAATATGCCGGGAATATGGAGTCAAGACCTATATGACTCTGAATATCGTTCTTTACGGGGAAGATCTGGCTCCTATGCGGGAGGCACTGGACGCTGCCAAGGCGGCGGGAGTGAACGCAATCATCGCCTCGGACATGGCTGCGATAGCATATTGCCGGAAGATCGGGCTGGAGGTCCACATCTCGACCCAGCTCAACGTGTCGAACGTCGAGGCGCTGCGGTTCTATTCTCAGTTTGCCGACGTGATCGTGCTGGCGAGGGAACTCAACCTGCATCAGGTCAAGGATATTCATGAAGCCATTGTAAATGAGGGAATCAAAGGCCCTTCCGGCGATCTGGTCCGGATTGAGATGTTCGCCCACGGAGCTCTCTGCATGGCGGTTTCGGGGAAGTGTTACCTGAGCCTCCAGACCTACGGGGCATCGGCCAACAGAGGGGCTTGCTACCAGCTTTGCCGCAGGGGCTACGAGGTCACGGATCTGGAGACCGGCACGAAACTGAACATCGACAACAAGTACATCATGTCGCCCAAGGATCTGTGTACCATTGAGTTCATGGACAAGATCATCGACGCAGGCGTGAAGGTCTTCAAGATCGAGGGGCGGGCAAGGAGCGCTGAATATGTCAAAAAGACGGCTGAGTGCTACCGTCGGGCGGCGGATGCCGTCTGCGAAGGACGTTACACACCTGAACTGGCTGCATCTTTGAAGGAGGAGTTGTCCGAGGTCTTCAACAGAGGATTCTGGAACGGTTACTATCAAGGTGCCAGACTCGGAGAATGGAGCGATGTCTATGGCAGCCACGCCACACGCAAGAAGATTTACTGCGGCAAGATCACCAACTGGTTCGACAGGATTTCAGTCGCGGAAGTGCTGGTGGAGTCGGAGGCCTTGAGAAAAGGTGACGACATCCTGATCATCGGGGAGACGACAGGAGTGATCGAGCAGAATGTCAGTGAGATACGTGTGGATCTAAAGCCGACGGAAGAAGCCGTGAAAGGGACGCTTTGCTCCATCCCTGTCATATTCCCGGATGACATTCGCACACCGGGCGGCAAAAAGATCCGTCGGGGCGACAAGGTTTTCATTTGGAGTGAAGTCTGAGACCCGCTCTTCAGGTCACTGAGCCTGTCGAAGTGACCGAAGATTCAGCGGCGGAAACCACATGCGGCCGTGGAAGCTGACTCTTTGTAAACAAATGTTTTGGCGAATCCTCCTCCTGCCTGTTCCGGGGGTGAGCAGTGCCGGTTAAGTTATTGAAGAATAGGACTTTACCCTCCACTTGAATATCATTCATGATGAGGTTCTGCGGAAATCTGGACAGTGGATAGGATTTCTTGTAAGTAAGGCTTATCTTATTGCCATGACTCACAGCTGTTTGAAGCAGCGTACCGCCGAATATGCCATAAACACAAGTTATAAGAAGCTGTTTTGAATTGTTTGTTTGAAGGTTAAGAGCAAGCTCTTTCCCTGCTGCTCACCTCGGCAATCCGAACAAGTTCGATTGCCCTCGGTTCGGGCGCTGGGTTGAGAGTGAAAAACTTCAGTTTCGACCGCTTCTTCCAAGGAAGATAGCGGTGCTATCTGACTGAAGAAGCGGGAAGAAAATGAAGATTTTTCACCTCAAAGAACATTTCAAACAATTCAAAACAGCTTCTAAGATTACTCCTCAGACTTCGGGCAAGGATTTCCGGGACAAGTTTGTGTCCGTAAGTCCTAACGTGGTGCTTGTTGTCTGCGGACGCACCGGCAAGCCCGGCGATTTCGAGGATGCTGTGGCATATCGTGTGGACAAGAATGTGGCCGGCCGCAATGTGCATCGGATGATGTTCAACTTTGATGATTTCTATCATGCCAAGAAGTTGTTCTATCACACCTTCGGCTTGACCTTGTCGTATTCGTTCTGATTATTATTCTATCCACCCTTCCGGGAACTGCATCGTGACGCAGTGGAGGCCGCCGTGGCCGGAGAGGAGTGGACGGCAGTCGATCATGATGACCTCCCTGTCCTGAAACACTTTCTGAAGCCTCGCGCGGACAATCCCGTCAAGTTCCGAGCCGGTGCCAGGCACAAGAACCGCTCCGTTGATGATCAAGAAGTTCGCGTAGGACGCCGGAAGAGGATAGTCATCCAGAAACATCTGTTCCGGCTTCGGGAGCGGAACGAGTCTGTACGGCTTCCCGTCAAGTGTCCTGAAGGACTGAAGCTGCGCTTCCATATTCATTAACGACTCGTAGTCAGGATCTTCCGTGTTGTCGCTTTTGAGGTAGGCGATTGTCTCATGGTCGCAGAACCGCGCCAGAATGTCGATGTGGTTGTCGGTGTCATCGCCTGAGAGGCTGCCGTTGTCCACCCAGAGCACGCGCTTGAGGCCGAACGCCTGCTTGAGCTCGCCCTCGATCTCCTCCTGGGTGAGATATTCATTCCTGTTGTCGCTGCTGAGGCATTCCGAGGTGGCCATCAGAGTGCCGGCACCGTCGGTGTCGATGCTGCCGCCCTCCAGGACGAACGGGCGCATGTCCACGCACATCACCTCATCGGCGAAAGCCCTGTCAAAGAATATCTTCTTGGTGATTCCGTTGTCGAAGTTGGACGCGAACTTTAGGCCCCATCCGTTGAAGACGAAGTCGTAGAGGTACTTCTCTCCGTTGTCGCCATAGACCGCGATTCCTCCGTGGTCTCGCGCCCATGTGTCGTTGATCGGACACTCCTGAAACTGGATCTTGGAAGCGTCCACGCCAAGTTCGGTCAATCTCTTCGTGACGGCTTTGATGTCAGCCGTCACCAGCAGCACCTTTTCGAAGCGCAGTATCGCGGAGATGATCCGCCCATAACATTCCTGCACCTTCTCCAATTCGTACCAAGGTGTCGTCTCGTCAGGCCAGGTGAGCATCACCCCGCTCTGTCTCTCCCATTCAGCAGGCAGTCTCATGTTCATTTCAGTTTATTATCTGCAAAGATATTGTTATTTTTGCGAACTGTGAACAGGAGCAAGAGGTAAGCCATGAAATTTCGTTTGGAATCATCATACAAGCCGTCGGGGGATCAGCCGGGGGCGATCGAGGGGCTTTGCGAGGCTCTGAGTCAGGGCGTGGGGGATGTGACATTGCTGGGTGTGACTGGATCAGGAAAGACCTTCACTATGGCGAACGTCATCGAGAAACTTCAGAGGCCGGCGCTGATTCTCAGCCACAACAAGACGCTGGCGGCGCAGCTTTACGGAGAGTTCAAAAGCTTCTTTCCGTCCAACGCCGTTGAATATTTCGTCTCGTACTACGACTATTATCAGCCAGAGGCGTATCTTCCGACAACCGACACCTACATCGAGAAGGATCTCAGCATCAACGACCAGATTGACAAACTGCGCCTCAGTGCCGCCTCGGCCTTGATGTCAGGGCGGCGGGACGTGATCGTGGTCTCCAGCGTGTCTTGTCTCTATGGTATTGGAAACCCGGAGGATTTTCACGCTCAGTCTGTTGTGGTCAAGAGGGGCGAGCAGCGCAGCCTGACAAGGCTCCTTTACCATTTGGTTGACGCCAACTACAGTCGTACTGAAGTTGATTTCAAAAGAGGTACCTTCAGGGTTCGTGGAGACACCGTAGATGTCTTTCTCGGAGGCTCTGACGAGGCTGTGAGGATCGAGTTTTTCGGTGACGAGATTGATTCTTTGTCCCTGATAGATCCGCTGACCGGTGCGCACATCGAGTCTCTTGACGAGGTTCCGATCTTCCCGGCAACGAACTTCGTGACCACGAGGGAGCGCGGCATCAAGGCCGTGAGCATGATTCAGGATGACCTCAAGAAACAGACCGACTATTTCAACGAAATTGGCAAGGGGTTGGAGGCCAAAAGGTTGCAGCAGAGGGTGGAAAACGACCTTGAGATGATAAAGGAGATGGGATACTGCCCCGGCATTGAGAATTATTCCCGCTATCTGGACGGCCGTCAGCCAGGCCAGAGGCCGTTCTGCCTTATAGACTACTTCCCGAAGGACTTCATCACATTCATCGACGAGAGCCACGTCACGATTCCGCAGATCAGGGCGATGTACGGCGGCGACCACGCGCGAAAGTCTGTCCTTATTGAATATGGTTTCCGACTTCCTGCTGCCTCGGACAACCGACCTTTGACCTTCGATGAGTTCAACTCTATTACCGGTCAGAAGGTCTATGTCAGCGCCACACCGTCGGACTATGAGCTGGAACGCTCCGACGGCCTTGTGGTCGAACAGGTTGTGCGGCCTACAGGCCTGCTGGATCCTCCGATCGAGGTGCGTCCGACCAAGAATCAGGTCGATGATCTTGTCGAGGAGATCCGCAAGAGAGCCGAGAAGGACGAGAGGGTTCTCGTCACGACCTTGACCAAGAGAATGGCCGAGGAACTGACCGACTATCTGGACAAGATTGACATCCGGGTGCGCTACATCCACTCAGATGTGGACACCGGGGAGCGCGTGGAGATCATCGAAGACTTCAAGAACGGCCTCTTCGATGTGCTGGTCGGGGTGAACCTCCTGCGCGAGGGACTGGATATTCCTACAGTGTCTCTTGTGGCTATTCTGGACGCTGACAAGGAGGGCTTCCTCCGCTCGGGAAGGGCGTTGACCCAGACCGCCGGGCGAGCCGCAAGAAACGTCAACGGCCTTGTGATAATGTATGCCGACACGGTCACCGAGTCGATGGATCAGACCATCCGCGAGACCAACCGCCGCAGGACGAAGCAGATTGAATATAACAAACTCCACCACATCACCCCGAAGCAGGTTGAGGTGAAGAGGAATATACTCGTGTCCGAACTCTACGGCGAGTCGGAGAAGGCAGTCAACCCTCGTGTCAAGAACGGTCCGAGCGGAAGGGTCAGCGCGGCGGATTCGGTTTCGGATCCGACATATATTCCTAATCCAAGCGAGCTTGGACGGGGTACTGTCTCCGTCGGGCTTGGGCACGATTCCAAGAGGGAAGGCAACACGGCCTATGTCGATGGCTTTGTCAAGGCTGACCTTGCCGCCGTGCTTCAGGATCCGGTGATCAGGTCGATGAGCCGGGAGCAGATCCAGAAGACCATCGCGGAGGACAAGCGCAGGATGGAGAAGTCCGCGGCTGACCTGGACTTCAGCGAGGCTGCGCGCTACCGCGACGAGATGTGGGCTCTGCAGGAATATCTGAAGGTCTGGCAGGATTGATTTGTCCGGTCACTGAGCCTGTCGAAGTGACAATTAAATCCTTGAGACCTTGGTCACGTGCTTGAGTGTCTTGATCTGGGAGATGACCTTGTCAAGCTCCATGTTGGACGGCACGGAGATCCTCATCATGATCTCGTAGGTGCCGCTCCTGCGGTTCTCGTTGACGTTGAATGTCCTCAGAGAAGCCTTGAACGTGTTCACGATCTCGGTGATCTGGCCGATCACGGAGGACTCCATGTCCGCGATGATCTTCAGCGAGCTCTGGAAACTGCCGCCGGCAGGGGAGTCAGCCCACTTTACTTTCTGGATTCTGTACGGATAGGTGCTGATCAGCCTCGCAGCGTTAGGGCAGGAGATCCGGTGGATCTTGATGCCTTCTGTCCTGGTCACGAACCCGAACACATCGTCCCCGAACACCGGATGGCAGCACTTGGACATCTTGTAGTCCAATCCCTTGAGGTCACGTGCGTTAAGTACAAGGATGTCGTCCGAGGAATGCCTGTTACCCCAGTCGGCCGACCTTGTCTCGATCCTTTCCGCCTCGGCCTCCCTTGCCGCCTCGATGGCTTCCGCGGCGATCCTGTCCCTGTCGAGGATGTAGTTCTTCACATCGTTCACATCGACTTCCCCGTCAGCGATCGCGGCATAGAACGAATTGATTGTGTTGTATTTAAGTCTCTTTAACAGCTCGGCCACAACGTCATCCGGCAGCTCCAGTTTCCAGTTCTTCAGCCTTCTGCCCAGAAGTTCCTTCCCCTGTGCGGCTTTCTTATATTCCTCTTCATTGAGTTCCTGCCTGATGCGGTTGCGGGCCTTGGAGGTCACGACGAAGTTCAGCCAGTCAGAGGACGGCTTCTGGTTCTTGCCGGACATGATCTCCACGACATCTCCCGTCTTCAGTTTCTCCCTGATTGACACCGCCTTCCCGTTGATCCGGCCTCCGGCGCAGCGCACTCCAAGCCCTGAATGAATGTTAAAGGCAAAGTCCAGCACGGTGGCTCCGGCCGGCAGGATCCTCAGCTCACCCGATGGGGTGAACACGAATATCTCCTTGGAAGGCGGCTGCGGAAGCTCGTCCGGACTGCCTTCGTGTGGGTGCTCAAGGGCGTAGCGCACGGAAGTCAGCCATTTATCCAGCTGGGCTTCATGCTTGATGCCCTTGTAGGACCAGTGTGAGGCCTGTCCGTTCTCCGCCTCGTCGTCCATTCTCTTTGTCCTGATCTGAACCTCAAGATAGGCACCGCTCTTGTTCTTGACCGTGATGTGCAGGGACTCGTAACCGTTCGGCTTAGGGTTCGTCACCCAGTCGCGCAGACGTTTGGTGTCGGCCTCATATTCCTCGGTCACGTATGAATACACTTTCCAGCAGAGGTCTTTCTCCGTCTTGGCATCAGGCTCGCAGTCGATGATGAACCGGATTGCGAAGACATCATACACCCCCTCGAACGGCACTTTCTGCTTCTGCATCTTCCTCCAGATTGAATATGCCGTCTTGGTCCTGATCTTCAGCTTGTAATGGATCCCGTCATCGGAAAGGGTCTTCTTGAGCGGCTCGATGAACTCATCGGTCAGCCTTATGCGGTCTCTTTCCGTGGCTTTCAGCTTGTTGGTGATGGCGCGGTACTGCTCCGGCTCGGCGAAACGGAAGTAGATGTCCTCCATCTCGCTCTTGATGTTGTATAGCCCAAGCTGGTGAGCCAGAGGAATGTAGAGCATCAGTGTCTCCAGAATCTTCTTCTCTCTGGAGGCTTTCGGGAACATCTCCAGATGCCTCATCACCTCCAGCCGGTCGGCGATCTTCAGGACAGTCACACGTGGATCAGTCGAGTATTGCACGATCAGTTTCTTGTAGCTTTCGGCCTCAAGGCGTGTGTCTTTCGGCTTGATCGTCGCGATTCTGTTCAGTCCCTCCACCATTTTGTACACATCCTCCGGGAATCCGCCAGAGTGCAAATCAATCTCAGGATGCTTTCTGGTCGCCTCGTGGAGGAACACCGCCGCCACGCAGTCCGCCGGCAGACCGATCTCGTCCGCCGCGATCAGCGCCACGTTGACCGGATGCTCGATGAAGGGGTGTCCGTTGCCGCGCGTCTCGTCCGCCAGCGCCGCCGAAGCTATAGCGTACGCTTTGTCGATGAGAGCCTGCCCGGCCTCATCGTACTGGGGAAATCTCTGATGAATCGTGTCCATAGCAAAGTCCGTTTTGAGCCCGAGGGCATCATTCCTCTCAAAAATACAAAATTTCTTCAAATAAGAAGCTGTTTTGAATTGTTTGTTTGAAGGTTTGAGAGTGAAAAACTTCAGTTTCGACCGCTTCTTCCAAGGAAGATAGCGGTGCTATCTGACTGAAGAAGCGGGAAGAAAATGAAGTTTTTCACCTCAAAGAACATTTCAAACAATTCAAAACAGCTTCTAAGACACTGTTTTGCCTTCTTTGTTTGGCCCGAGGTCCGGCAAGGTGGTAAATTTGCCGGTAAATTTTCACATGAATTGGTAAATTTCAGGTAGGTGCTGATATTTACCACCTTGCGTTATTTGATGTTACAAGACCCATGACTATCTTTGACGCACTTTTTCGTCCTGCGAGAATAATCAAACCCAAATATTTTATGAGAAGACAAAGAATATTCATCATGCTGTCCGCTGTGTCCCTGCTGCTTGTCGGCTGCGCGAACTACGACTCGGACATCAACCGGATTGACGAGGAGCTTGACCGGATCGAGAACACACGCATCAAGTCTCTTTCAGAGCAGATTGACCGGATCAACGTCTCGCTTCCGGAACTGGAGCAGACCGACAAGGATCTCAAGGACATGATCAAATCCTTGGAAGGCACCGCCGGCGACCTTCAGAAGGCCATCGCGGAGAACGGGACGAAGATTGAGGCTGTGAACGCGGATCTCGCGAAGGCGCTGGATGAGCTCCGGAGCACTGACGCCAAGGACAAGGAGGAGGTCATGGCCGCCTTGACGGCAGCCAAGGCCGAAATTATCGCAAGACTCGACGCCATGAAGACCGAGGCGGAGAAAAAGCTGGAAGCCGTGAACGGCACGATCGCGGCGCTTCAAGAGAAGGACACCCAGCTGGAGAAAAAGATCTCAGATCTTAAGGACTACGCCGACAATGTCCTCGCCGAGGCCAAGGAGCATGCCGACAAGGGAATCGCCGGCGCCAAGGATTGGGCATTGGCAACGTTCTCAACTCTTGAGAGCCAGAAGGCTATAGAGGAGGACATCGTCTCCATAAAGGGGAGCGTTGAGGGTCTGAAGGCCTCTGTGGCCGATCTTGAGAAGAGGCTCACGGAGAAATTCTCCAAGGATCTTGAGACGGCCGTCGCAGGTCTGGATTCCAAGATCTCGGAGCAGGTGACAGCACTGACTGCGGCCTACACCAACGCCATCTCTACGGCCAAGACAGAGATCGAGACAGCCTACACAGCCGCGATCAAGTCCGCGATCGAGAATCTGGAGGCATCCTTGAAGGATTGGGTCAACGAGACGCTGACTGGCTACAGCACCGTTGCGGCCACGGAGGCCGGGATCGCTGCGCTGAAGGACGATCTCGAGGGACAATTGTCCGGCCAAAAGGCATATCTTGAGGGCCTTTTGACCTCCTTGTCGAATGACATGACGAAGAACAACGCCGAATTGAAGAAACTTGTGGACGCCAACGCCAAGGCCATAGAGGCTAACAAGAAAGCCATTGAGGAGAGTGCCAAGAAGATCACTCAACTGGAGAGCGACCTCGCCGCCGCAAAGACAGAGATCAAGACCGCCTATGAAAAGGCCATCAGCGACGCTGTCAGTGCATCCGAGGGCAAGCTGACCAAGGAAATCTCAGACAGGATCGCCGAGGTGAACAAGTCGATTGATGACAAGGTGACAAAGGTTCAGAATGCCGTTGATGCCCTGACCGTCAAGGTTGCCGACCTTGAAAAGAGTGTTCAGGCCATAAGCAATGACCTCAATACCCTGAAGAACTCTGTGAAGGACCTTGAGGACAGGCTCAACGCCCGCATCCAGTCGATTTCCTACATTCCGACCTACACAGACAGGGTTGAGGAAGTCTATTATACCTTTACAAATCGTAATATCAACTATGTCAAGGATCTTGCCCTTCAGTTCGAGGTCATGCCTCACGAGGCGGCTCAGAAAGTCACCGTGGAACAGGTGTCCGGTCAGGCCGCTTACCCTCAGACAAGGGCGGGGAGTCTCACATCGTTTGAGGTGAAGAGCGTCTCCGGCGACGCTGACGGAATCCTCACCGTTGTCATTGATCCAGTGAAGTTCCTGAATAATAACCATTACAATTCCAATTACGGGACGATGGGCAAGGCTGCGGTCAGGGTTGCTGTTTCTGACTCAAAGACCGGTGGCAGCATCGCTTCTGAATATATCTCCGTCGATCCGAAGATGTACGATATATACATGTCCTACACGACCACCACCGGTAACGAACTCAAGCGGGATTGTTATACTGTCACTGATAATGACAATAAAAAAGTTAAGACCGTGTCTTCCCGGAATTCTGAAACGGGAGAATGGACGATGAGTGTTCCGTATGGACCAAGCTCTGGTGAGAAGGCCGGCAAGATTGACTTCAGAATGTGGTATGATTATTACATGGGTGATATTAGAGTTCTTGACAACTCCTTGGAGAAGATATCCTTCAAGTGGGTCTATCCTTATTATTTCCTTAAGGATGCCACACGTATGTTTTTCAACTGTACCAATCTGAAGGAAGCCGACTTGAGTGGTTTGGCATCCGATAATGTCACAAGCATGGAAGAGATGTTTATCGGCTGTACCAAACTTGAGGTTGTCAATCTGTGGAACACGCACAAGGCTAATTTCATGGAAAATGTGACGAAAACGCAGAAGATGTTCCAAGGCTGCTCACGCCTGAATAAGTTGACCCTCCCGAGGAAGGTCAAAACAGAAAAACTTGAGTCAATGTTTTACATGTTCGATGGTTGCTCATCGCTGACCGCTCTTGATCTGTCAGCTTGGAATCTGAATAATGTGAAAGATATGGAATCATTGTTCAAGAATTGTTCTGGCCTGACGAGTGTTGCTTTGCCGAAAGTGACCTCGAAGAAGATTCAATATATGCAAAGAATGTTTAGTGGCTGCTCTTCTTTGACAAGCATAGACCTTTCCGGCTGGAATGTGGAGAATGTGACAGAGATGGGAGATCTGTTCTATGGCTGTTCCAACTTAAAAGCTCTCGACTTGTCCGGTTGGACTCCGAGAAGTCTGACAAAAATCTCTAGGATGTTCTTAAATTGCACAAGTCTGGAAAACATCAACCTGTCTGGCTGGAATTTGGAGAATATGACAGAAATTCAGTATATGTTCTCCGGTTGCACCAGTTTGAAGACTGTTGATCTTTCCAATTGGAAAACTCCAAAGTTGTCTGTGTTAGGCAGATTGATCAATGGGTGCGGGAGTTTGACTTACGCCAATCTTTCCGGTTGGGATGTTTCTTCACTGTACGAAATTGATGTGTATCCATTTTCAGGCTGTGTGAATCTGGTGACTCTTGACCTGTCTGGATGGAATCTGGACAATACAATTGTCGATAGACGCTTATTCGAAAACTGCAATAGTCTGAAGACAGTCCGGATGGTCGGTTGTTCCCAGACAACGGTCGACAAGATTAAGAAAGTCCTGCCAAGTGGAGCCACAGTCGTGACCAAGTAGGAAAGTACAACCCATAAACTCGCTCCGGGCTGGTTCTGACGGAATCAGTCCGGATTCATTATGTGGACTTGCATTCTTTTTTGTATTTTTCCTCTAAGTAACCTTCAAAAAATAACCTGCATCATCTTAAGGAATCTTTTCGGTCTATATCTCTTTTCTCATCAGTCATGTGCCACCGGCACACTCCTTCTTCGAAAATAGATCTATCCTCGAAAATATTCTCTTAATCTGAGGCAACTTATTTTTTTCATGTTACTAAAAAACTGTTTCTTTCTTATGGGGCGGGCGTAAAAATCGCAGATTTTTTATGTAAGTTTGTAAAATGATTTATTAGAAGAGAATGCCAATGGACATGTACCTGCTCCTGTCTTTCGCATCCGGCGTGGCCATCACCACGCTGGCTTTCATCTTGCTTCTCGTCAGGATTGAACCGGACGAGGAAAGCCGGAAGATCCGTTTCGCAAGGGCGATACTTGCCGCAAGTTATTTTCTGCTTGCTGTCCCTGACTGGCTGAACATCTACGGACTGAATGATTCCGAAGACATAGCCGCCGCCACGATCGTCTCGGCGTCCATTCAGTCCTTGCTGTTCACTTTCACGCTGATAACGATGATCCGGCCATCTCTCGTGACGATGCGAAGGATATTGATCAACGTGGCTCTCGTGGCCGTCGGTTCGCTCTGCTTTCTTGTCGTGGATTCGTTGGCTGGCTCGCCGATAGTCACATGCGTGGCGGTCGCCGCTGTCATTGTCCAGCTTATCCTTTACTCGGCGTTGTTCCTAAGATGCTACAAAAAGTTCGTCAGGCAGGTCAAAGACTATTATGATGAGGAATATGAGCGGCCGCTCCGTTGGGCGAGGAACAGCTTTATCGCTGCCTTGGCGGTCGGGGTGTCCGCACTGTTGTCCCTTACGGTACCGCAGCCGGTCTATAATGCCTTCATGTGCTGCTACATAGCCTTCTACGTCTGGTTCGCCAGCCGCTTCATCAACTACATCATCCGTTCTGACTACTATCTCCCTGCTGTGAAATCGTCTCCTGATGAGGCTGCCGGACTGAAATCGGATCAGGAAACGATGGTGTCGGACTCTGAGTTCAACGATTCGGAGGAGCTCATGAGCAGGCTTAAGGCATCGTTGGATGAATATGTGGCCTTGAAGGACTACCTGAACCCTGAACGTGACAGAAACTACATCATCGAGCGTAGCGGTGTGGATCCCCGGTTCTTCCGTTGGTACTTCCAGAATGTGATGGTGCAGGACTTCCGTGTCTGGAGAGCCAACCTGAGGATCGAAGAGGCGAAGAGGATAATCATGGCAACCCCGGATGTCTCGTTGAACGCTCTTGCGATGAGACTCGGCTTCGGAACGTCCCAGAATTTCTACCATCATTTCAAGAAAGTTGTCGGCCAGACCCCGACGGAGTTCATGGAAACTTGTGGGACGAATCGGCCTGAATAGTAAATCTGTTGGTAAATCACGCTTACGGGGTGGTAAATTTCATGTCTTAAAGAAATTTACCACCCTCATTGTTTTGACCTTAACGCATCGTTGAGTACTTTTGTCCAACCGGAGCTTAGTGGAATTCTTGCCGAAATATTATATACTTTCATTAGACTTCCCACTGAGTAAGCGTTAAAAAATTAGTTGGCAATCAAAGATCACCAAGTTATTTTTTAAGGATTACTGAAGAGGGATTGTATTCAATGATGATAACAGAAGAACAGATCTACATGGCGCTTTGCCTCACCTCCGTTGTGGTTTGCATGACGGACGCTGTTCTTCTGCTATGCATGTGCCGGTTCCTCCGGGAGATGAACCGGAAACTCTACCGCCCCGAAAGGTACATCAGCGCGCGGATCACCCTTGGTCTCGCGTTCCTCATCATCGCCTTGATGACTGCCGGACTGCTGTTCAAGGGCGTTGCCGAACCGACCGAGAAGTTCTTCTCGATCGGCAATCTGGTGATAAGCTCCTCGCAGGCCCTGCTTTTCACGATCGCCACATTGGCTCTGCTGAACTCAAGGCTCGTGCGCAGAATCCCTATCCTGCTGAATGTCATCCCTATCCTGCTCTTTGTGGCCGTATACTTCATATTCATCGAGCATGACGCTGTCGGCCGCGGGATTTGTTACTGCTTTTTCACATTCTATGTAGTTCAGCTGATTCTCTACACGGTAGTGTTCGCCTTCGAGCGGAAGGAATATATTCATAAACTGAAAGTCAACTGCACGGCGGAAGAGTTCGGGAAGTGCCGGAACAATGGGGTGACGTGGATCTTTGTGTCCGCCCTGCTCGTCGGCATCCTCGCGCTTGCCTCCTATTTCTTCACCCAGTACTGGCAGCTGTCGGTCTTCGTCTTCACCTACACGGTGTTCTACACGGCAGTGACGGTCTATTTCCTCAAATATGCCGGGAAGAGCGCCGAGATCGAGAGCATCACGGCTGATGACAGGGATTTTTAGTACTCTTGATGTTTTTTTGCTAACTTTGCAAGGTTGTGGCCGCCGAATGTGGAGGTGGCGCGACCAGTAAAGGAACATCATCATGAGCATCTTGAAAGTGGGAATGGTGCAGCAGAGCTGCACGACAGACATAAAGGCGAACATCGCCAAATTGACTGAGAACATCTGTGAATGCGCCGCCAAGGGCGCTAAACTGGTTGTGCTCCAAGAACTTCACAATTCGGTGTACTTCTGCCAGACCGAAGACGCGTCGCTCTGCGACCTGGCGGAGACAATCCCTGGACCTTCCACTGAATATTTCGGTGACCTTGCCAAGAGGCTCGGGATCGTGCTTGTCCTCTCGCTTTTCGAGAAGCGGGCTCCGGGACTTTACCACAACACGGCTGTCGTGATCGAGAAGGACGGAAGCATAGCGGGCAAGTACCGCAAGATGCATATTCCTGACGATCCTTGCTTCTACGAGAAGTTCTATTTCACACCGGGGGATCTGGGCTTCAGGCCTATCCAGACTTCGGTGGGGAGCCTCGGCGTGCTGGTCTGCTGGGACCAGTGGTACCCTGAGGCAGCAAGGCTCATGGCTCTGAACGGTGCACAGTTGCTGATCTATCCTACCGCCATCGGTGGGGTCGGCACGGATTCCAAGGAGGAGCAGCAGACCCAGAGGCAGGCCTGGCAGCTTGTCCAGAGGGGCCATTCGGTGGCCAACGGGGTTCCGGTCGTCACCGTGAACCGTGTCGGACACGAGGATGATCCTTCCGGGAACACCATCGGACTGGATTTCTGGGGATATTCATTCGCCACTGGGCCGCAGGGGGAGATCCTTGCGCAGTTCGGGACTGATGAGGAGGGCGTGAAGGTTGTGGACATCGACCTGGACCGCACAGAATATGTCCGCAGAGGCTGGCCGTTCCTTCGTGACCGCCGCATAGACGCCTACGATCCGATACTTCTTCGCTACGGCAAGTAGCCATTGCCTTTTTAAGGATTACTTAGGCAGGAATTGCCGGAAATGTTGCCTGAGAGTGCCGCGCGACACCCTCAGGGTCGCGGTTGGTTCGTAATAGACCAAGGTTTTCTCCAAAATACCAAGAAATAGGGATGCGGCCGGGTTGTTTCTGAATATTAATTTACATATATTTGCCGACCAACGAAGTTGAGAGGCCTTTTACATTTTTCTGCAAGTCTATGAAAGGGGTGATCAACGAATTTTTATTCATCTTATTCAATGTTTATGGAATCAGGTAAATTGACGAAGAAAGCCGGCTGTCGGCTTAGGACTCTGGTTCTTTCCTTGTGCGCCGCAGTGGCTGTCACAGGGTTCGCGGATTCGGCACTGGCCCAGAACAATCAGGGCAAGAGCGCTTCCGGAACCTCGGGCAACCCACGGATCACCGTCAAGGGACGGATTACGGACGACCACGATGAGCCGCTCCCGGGAGCCAATGTGCTCGTCAAGGGCACATCTGTCGGAACCTCCGCCGATGCGGACGGTAATTATTCACTCACTTTTCGGAGAAGCCCCGGCAAGTCGGACATCCTGATATATTCATTCATCGGAACAGAGTCCAAGGAGTTTAATGTCAGCACCTCGACGAGACTTAACGTGCAGTTGAAGACCTCCAGCCTCGACGCTGTGGTGGTAAACGGCTTCTACACCCAGACGAAGGAAACCTTCACAGGCGCGGCCACTACGATAAGCGGCGACCAGTTGGTGGCTGTGTCATCGACCAACCTGATGCAGAGTCTTGCCTCCCTTACCCCGGGCATGGTGCTGGTGGAGAACAACAGCGCGGGATCCAACCCGAACGCTGTGCCGTCCATCCTTATCCGTGGATCCAACACCTTGATTTCCAATGAGAGCGAGGAGGGTGTGAACAACCCTCTCATCGTGCTGGACGGTGTGGAGATCAGCATTCAGGAACTCTACGACCTTGACATGTTCGACATCGAGAGAATCGATGTGCTGAAGGATGCATCCGCCACCATCCTCTATGGTGAGAAGGGAGCCAACGGTGTCATCGTCGTCGAGAGAAAACGCTCGGAGGAAGGAAAGCTCAGGCTCAGCTACAACTTCGTGCCGAGGTTCAGCGTGCCGGATCTCAGCTCCTTCAACCTTTGTAGTCCCGCTGAAAAACTTGAGATAGAAAGGCTTGCGGGCAAGTATGACACGGCTGACGGCTCCATGGACGAGGCCTACGACTACAAGCTTCAGCTTATCCGCAAGGGTGTCAATCCGGACTGGCTCCACGCTCCGCTGCGCGTGCCGTTCAGCCACACCCATTCCCTGGCGCTCAGCTCCAGGGGCGAGAAGCTGGAGTTCCGGGCGAACGCCAACTTCGGAGACACTTACGGAGTCATGAAGGCCGACAACAGAAGGAATCTGGGCCTTAACTTCAGCATCAACTATCATTTGCGCAACAAACTGACGCTTTCGTACAAGAACAGTTTCTCCCTGAACAGAAGTCTTGATTCACCTTATGGGAGTTACTCTCAGTATTCAAGGATGAATCCATACAATCCGATGACGGATGAGGATGGAAACTACATAAAGAGTTATTATTTCAATCCACTGAGTACCTCTTCCTACAAGACTGCAAACCCTTTGTACGATGCCACGCTTTCAAGCTTCGGCAAGAGTCAGAATCAGTCATGGACAAACTCTCTTTCAGGAAGATGGAACATCACAAAGGAACTCTATGTCACCGGCCAGGCTAACTTGAACCTGACGTGGAACCGTTCTGACAACTATGACTCTCCAGACAGAGCCAAGTACCAGAACAACGCATTGAATGACAAGGGACAGTACAGTCTCTCGACAGGCAATGGCCTTACCACTGACGGAAAGATTGTCGTAAACTATGGCAAGTCCTTGGATTCCAAGGGATCGATGTTCCGTGTCAGTGCTGGTAGCAACATCCAGTACAGCCGAAAGCAAAGTGCGTCATTCCTTGCCAAGGGGTTCATAAAGGACGAGCTGTCGGATCTTTCCTTTGCCTTGACATACCCAACGGGGCATCCAACCGGAACAGATAGGGTTTCGACAGCGGTCGGATTCTTTGCCAACGCCAACTTCAGCCTTTGGAACAGGTATTTCGTTGATGGTTCTTACCGAACCTCAGGCTCATCCAAGTTCGGCTCAAACAACAGTTTCGCACCGTTCTGGGCTTTGGGAGCCGGATGGCATCTTCACAACGAGAAATTCATCAAGGACAATCTTCCTTGGGTCAACACGTTGACATTTAGGTATTCACTGGGTTACACCGGTTCAGTCTCATTTGACTACTATCAGGCCCGTACAGTTTATCAGTACGATTCCAAGTACCAGTATGTCTCAGGAATAGGTGCCCTCCCTAAACAGATGGGCAACCCTGACCTGAAATGGCAGAGGACCCTGAACAACAACTTCGGCCTGACGGCGGCCTTCCTTGACAGCCGTTTCAACCTTTCGTTCGATTTCTATTCCAACACGACCTACGACATGCTGATGTCAGTAAATCTGCCGCCTTCTGTCGGCACGACATCAATGAACGTGAACTTCGGCCAGCTCAACAACAAAGGTCTCGACCTTTCGCTTTCCGCCCAGATCATCCGCAACAAGGACTGGTTCTGGAGCATGACGCTGACCGGCGGCCATGTCATGGACCAGATCCGCAAGATCTCCCAGGGTCTCAAGAATGACATCGACAACCCTTACGATTCCTCCAAGCCGAAGATCCTCTTCGTGGAGGGCGGATCCCAGTACGACATCTACGCGATGCGCTCGGCGGGAATCGATCCAGCGACAGGAAAAGAGATATTCATAAAGAAAAATGGTGAATATACTTTCAACTACGATGAAAAAGAGAGAGTCGCTGTCGGAAACACTAATCCTATCCTTCAAGGTTCGTTGATGAACACGTTGAGGTACAAGGGATTCTCTATCAGTGTCGCCACTTCCTACACATTCGGGTCTGACTATTTTAACTCAACTCTTAAGAATAAGGTCGAGAACATAGACCTCAATTACAATGTTGATCGTAGAGTCTTCACCGACAGGTGGAAAGAGCCTGGCGACCACACCCGTTTCCTTGGAATCGGCACATCCAGCAGTTCTTCCCAGTACTCCGAAAGATTCGTTGAGAAGCGTAACGAGCTGTACATCTCCAGCATTCAGGTGATGTACGACTTCGCTCCGAAGGCGATCACGAGGCTCGGTCTCCGCAAACTTGCGATAGGCTTCGGACTGTCTGACATAGCGCACATCTCCACCGTCAAGTTCGAGAGGGGAACCGATTATCCTTACTGCCGCGGAATCAACCTGATTTTCCGCCCGACATTCTAATAAGGAGGACAGACAATGAAAAGCAAATCAATATTCATGACAATCATAGCCGCCGCGGCGGTTCTTGCCGGCGGGTGCTCCAAATTCCTTGACGTGCATCCTAAGGGTGAGAAGATCAACATGTTCGAGACGGCGGAGGAATATGAGGACGCACTCTACGGCGTCTATAACGAGTTGACCGGCAGCAACCTGTACGGGCAGAACTTCTATCTGCTTCCGGAGGTGCTTAGCCAGAACTTCACGACGACTGACTATAAATATTCAGAACTCGCAGAAGGTGAGATGACCACCCAGGGAGCCTCGGCGACGAAGAGGGAGATCTGGAAATCCGCCTATGCCGCCATCAACCACATCAACAACATCATCGAGCATGCCGAGGACGACATCGACACCTACAGGCATTCCGGCCTTTACCTCGGTGAGGCGCTGGCGTTGAGGGCGTTGACGCATTTCGAGCTTCTCAAGCTCTTCGGCCCTCCTTATTGGGCAGAGGATGCCGTGAAGAAGCAGGTCCTTCCTTACGTCACCAAATATTCCTTTGACATCAAGGATTTTGACTCGTATGACAAGGTCTACGATGCGATCCTTTCGGATCTCGGAAGGGCTGAGAAATATCTCGCCGAGGACGAGACACTCGTTCCTGCTGAACGAAACAAGACTGCCAACTCCTTCACGGACGCGAGAATAGCGCACATGAACCTGTATGCGGTGCAGGCTTTGACCGCAAAGGTCTACTGGAGCAGGAACGACCTTGACAATGCGGAGAAGTATGCCGAGAAGGTCATCTCCAGCGGAAAGTTCTCTTTCCGTCCGGTCAGCGCCTTCGTGCAGCCGGACAACGGAACCCTTGACCTTCACGAGACGATCTTCGGACTCTTTGTCAATGATGAGACAGCGATGATGAAGAAACTCTCCCTGGCCGAGACGGTCGGCGCTTCAGCCTTGAAGCTGGCCACCGACTATGCCGTCCTCTATGAGAAGAATGCGGGCGCCAGCACCGACTACAGGCTTTCAGCATGGTTCGACCCGGCCATCCCGGCCTGCCGCAAGATGGTCAACAGCATATTCATCGCCGGCAACAACACCTACAACGGGAAGTCCATACTCGGCTACGATGTCATCCGTCTCCCGGAGCTGTACTACATCATCGCTGAGGCGAACATCACGAAGGATCCCGCCAAGGCCAAGGAATATTTTGACAAGGTCCTGAAATCCAGAGGCCGTGAGACTCTTGAGGAGTCCGGTGAGGCGCTTACCAAGGACCTCCTTTTCGAAGAGAGGAAACGCGAGTTCTACTGTGAGGGATTCACCTGGTTCGATATGAAGGTGGAGCGGAAGGACATCCTGACGGTCTCAGGCAAAGTGCTGCCCGGGGATGCCGCCGCCACCTACATGCTGACTGTCCCTGATGAAGAATGGGAATCCAGAAAGGATATTGAGATTTAAACTAAAAATGGAACAAAGATGAAAAGATTGATATATTCATTGATCGCCTTCCTTCCGTTCCTTGCCTCGTGCGACGGGACTTGGGTGATGTATGACACCGGCCAGAAGGACCACATCTATTTCCAGGACAGGATCCAGACCATCATGAAGTCTTTCGCGCTGCTGTCCACGGATGAGATTGATGTCGCCGCCAATGTCTATGTGATGGGCAACGTGTCCGATGTGGACAGGCCGTTCAAGGTGGAGAGCGTGGACACTCCCGCCGGCACGGTGCTGACTTTCGGAGGTGTGGAGTACCCTGTGATCTCCGCCAGGGAAGGTGTCGACTTTGAGGTGGAGGACTGTGTGATCCCTGCCGGAGAGGTTTCCACGACCATCAATGTGAGACTCAAGCGTCAGCCTGAGATGAAAGGCGGAAGCTATGTGAGGGTGCACCTGAGACTTGTGCCGTACGGGAACTTCGAGCCGCTTCCGGCGGACACGATCAACACCACGGTCATGTCTCCGGAGTTCCAGCTCTATGTCAACGACGGCGATCCGGCCTGCCCGACATGGTGGAGGCCTGCCTCCAGCAAGCCGGCCGGCTGGGACTACGACCTTGGCAACTTCTATCCTTCCAAGTTCCGCAAGCTCCTGGAGTTCTACCATAAGACCGCCGAGACGAACCCTACCTTCTATGAGTATTGTGTCGCGCATTATGGCGAGAATCTTGACGCCGAGCCGAACGCCGACAACTTCAAGATGACAAGGTTCTGGCGCCAGACTTACATGGCGGCCTGGGCCTCCGAGGTCTTCTGTCCTCTCTTCGAGTACTATGAGCAGTACTACAAGGATCATCCGGACGACCCTAACTTCGAGCCGATGGGAACGGAGAGTGTGAACATCAACGCGCTGATTGGCTGGGGGGATCCGAGAAGCGGCAGATACGGTTTTCTTAACTAAATTATAGACAGAGCATTATGAGAAATCTAAAATACTGCGTACTCTCGCTTGCCATCCTGCTCTTCGTGCTTCCGTCATGCTGGAAGATCGATGAGGGAGGCTCGTTGGAGTTGGAACCGATCGAAGTCGTCGCGGCTTCGGACACGATCAACGCCAATCTTGGAGTCGAGCTGAAATACGAAGGCCTCACTGTGAAAAGCGGCCTTGATGTGAAATTCGAGTGGACCTATGGACAGCCGGCCGACGGAAAGACGATAGCCGACCACCTCTTCAAGCCGGGAACGGTCGAGAAGTTCTCCACTTCGCCTACCATCGACTACACCTTCTCCAAGATCGGTACTTTCCTGTTGCGCCTGCGTCTTGACAACGGGGAGAGTGTGTCTTACAAGTACTTCACGCTGAATGTCAATTCCGGCTATGACGAGGGTGTCGCCATCCTGAGCAACGACAAGGCCGGCAACGGCAGCCTGACCTTCGTCAAGACCCTGACATCGGAGGAGAGCGCCGCCGGGGAGCGCGAGGTGTTCCCGGACGTGTTCTCTTCCATCAATCCCGGGCAGACGCTCAAGAACGGCGTGGCCCTGTTCATGTCCAACGCGACTGTCAAGAAGGTTGACTATTCAGGCATCCTCATCGCGACGAACGATGAGCGAAGCACCATGTGGCACATGGAGGCAAAGACATTCCAGCTTTTCCAGAAAGCCGGAATGGCCGGAGCAGGGTCTTCGTTCAAGGCCTTCGGCGGCGAGATCGCCAACACATCCGGCTTCGCGGCCTTCCTTTTGGGCAACAACTCCCACATCTACCGCTACGACATGCTTCTTGGAAACTACACCGACATGACCGACATCAAGCCGATGACCAGGGTCTTCGGAGGGCTGTCCAGAACTATGCCGACAACCGAATCCGTCCGCACCACGATCTACTACACGGACGACACCCTGTGCATCAGGAGAAGCGCCTCCGCGGGCGTGTTCTACTACTCGCAGAAGGGCTATTCTGTCGTGAATATGGCCACGATGAGGACTTCCAAGAAAAACGGACTCTACATCCTTTTCAGAAACAACGCCAATCCGGAGAACTATCTGATTCGCTGCACGGACGGAGTCGGTGGAACGGCGACATTCAAGAAATGGGGGGCGTCGGTGGATTTCACCACGTCGGACCTCAAGATGGACGAAAACAGCAAGTTCGTGAACACCAAGCACTCGGCTGATGTTTACTACACCTTCGGGAACGCCATCTACAGATGGTCTCTGATCAGCGCACCGGCCACCAAACCGACGATCACGCTTCCTGCCGGAGAGCAGATCCGTGACATAGCCACCAATTTCAAGGGACGTGGCAAGGGAGATGATGGAGAGGATCTTCTTTATGTCGTGACCTACAATCCATCAAGAGCCGGTGACAAGAAAGGAAGTCTCTATGTTTACTCGTTCTCTGATGACTCGCTTGTCCGTTCCTATGAGGGAATCTGCGATGATCCGGTCTCCGTGCTTTACAAGTACAGAGTGAATTGATAATAAATCATAACTAAAAAAAATACTATGACAAAAAGGAGTATTATCCTGACTTTGATCGCCGCCGCGCTGTTGGTTCCATCCACAGACGCGGCAGCGTCCGTGTTTAAGAAAAAGAAGAAAAAGGCTCAGACGGAGGCTACAGCGGCTCAGAAACCGGCTCCTAAGAAGAAGCAGACCCCTTACGAGAAGCTGATGAAGGAGGTCGCCGATTCGGCCTGCGGCGGCACGTTCAACCTCTACCGCACGTCCAAGGACAAGATCTATATGGGCTTTCCAAGGAATATGATGGGACGCAGGATGCTCGTGGGAAGCACCATCACCGCCACAAGCAATCCGGCCTATCTGAACGTCGGGTATAAGTACGTGAAGCCGACATATTTCCAGATTGACCTCAAGGACAGCCTTGTGGTGCTGAGTGTTCCGGGCGCGAACGCCACGAGTTCCGATCCAGGGATGCAGACCGCCCTTGAGCGCAGCTATATTCCCAAGGTCTTGAGAAGGATCGCCGTGCAGGCGACGAGCAAGGACAGTTCGGAGGTGGTCTTCGAGGTGACTCCGCTCATCAATTCGGTCGCTCCGAAGGGAAAGAATTTCTCCCTCACGAAGGCGGCTGACGAGAAATCCACATGGTTCAGCGATCTCAAGGCGTTCAATGACAACGCTTCCGTGAAAGTGCATTCCAATGTGGACTTCACGAAGACCTTCCTGATGCTGAAAGGCAAGGTTGGTTCCGGCTCGATGGCCTACACGGTCTCGTTTATGCTTCTCCCTGAGAACCCGATGCCAGCCCGTGTGCAGGACTCCAGGATAGGAGTGTTCCCTGTCGGCCCGGGCGAGGGAAGTGTGAAGTACAATCTCACATCCGCCGAGGATGGGTTCAAAGGCTATGTGCTGGCCTCCCGCTGGAGGCTTGAGCTCTCCGACACGACCGCCTGGAAGAACGGACAGAAGGTGACTGTCAGAAATCCGATCGTCTGGTACGTGGACAATTCGTTCCCGGAGGCTTGGAAGGCTCCGATCAAGACAGGAGTCCTTGCCTGGAACCATGCCTTCGAGGCGATAGGTCTGAAGGATGTTATGCAGGTTCGTGACTTCCCGACAGCTGAGGAGGATCCTCGGTTCGATCCTGACAACCTGAAATATTCATGCATCAGGTATGTCCCTGACGCCACGATGAACGCCATGGGACCTTCATGGGTTGATCCAGTGACAGGTGAGATACTGAACGCTTCGGTGCTTGTCTATAACGATGTCATCAAGCTCATCAACAACTGGCGCTTCGTGCAGACGGCGCAGGTGGACGAGAAGGTCCGTGCCGTGAAGATGCCTCAGGACATCATCGACGAGTCTCTTGTCTATGTGATTTCCCACGAAATAGGTCACACTCTGGGACTTATGCACAATATGGGAGCATCTTCGGCCTATCCGACCGACTCTTTGAGGAACGCCGCTTTCACTGCGAAATATGGTACGACCCCGTCGATTATGGACTATGCCCGCTTCAACTATGTGGCGCAGCCTGGGGACAAGGGCGTGAGGCTCGTCCCTCCGACCCTCGGAGTCTATGATGAATATGCCATAAAGTGGCTCTACACACCTGTCCCGGGAGCCAAGGACATCTGGGAGGAGGCTGAGATCGCCGGTAAGATCATCGAGGCCAAGGCCGGTGATCCGCTTTACCGCTACGGAGCGCAGCAGATGGCCAGTGCCAGCTATGGCTCTTATGATCCGAGCGCGAGGACGGAGGATCTTGGAGATGACCCTGTCAAGTCCAGTGATTACGGCATCGAGAACCTCAAGTACATCCTTCCACGGATGAACGGGTGGATCGGTGCTGATGACAGCGACTTCACGCACAGGAATGATCTTTACACCCAGCTGACGAACCAGTACTACCGCTACATCGGCAATGTGATGGCGCAGGTCGGCGGTATCTACCTGAACAACGTCAAGGACGGATCGGCTGTCAAGCCGTCAGTTCCGGTCGCCAGAAAGGTACAGAGGGCTTCCCTGAAGTGGGTGGTGGCGCAGCTGCGCTCCTCCTCATGGATCAATGAGCCGTCGGTGACTTCCAACCTGCCTCTCGCCGCCCCGCAGTCCAACAAGATCTGCGCCGCCGTGGCGAAGTCCCTCGCTTCAACGGTTCCGACGAATGTGATGCTTTCATCCGCCGTTCCAGGAGTGGCCGGACCTTACACGGTCAAGGAATATTACGACGACCTCTATGCCGAGGTGTTCGCCTCATCGATTGCCGGGCGCAGGCTCGCCTCTGAGGAGAAGACCCTCCAGAGGGAGGTGCTGACGGCTTCGTCAAAGGATGTCAAGTCAGTGCTGTCCAAGTCGTTTGCGGAGGAGACAGAGGCTGATGAACATCTTGGCGGACAGGATTGGTGCGGTTTTGAAGACTACAGCCTCGGTGAGGGACAGTCCCCTTTCCAGAAGGCCGTGAGTGTCCAGACCATCGACGAGAGTGACGGTTGCAGGATAATATTTCTCAATAAGGTAAAGGCACTGTGCCTTTCCCGCAGGTCTTCCGCTCCGTCCGAGGACAGGGCTCACTACGAGTACCTTCTCGCCCGTGTAAACGCGGCGCTTCAGAGCCAGAAATAACCTCTCCGGTCGCTGAGCCTGTCGAAGCGAAGGACAGAGACATTCATTGTTTAGGAAAGCTCGGTGGGCATGGTTCGACAGGCTCGCCAACCGACGGGTTCAATGACCGGAAAACACAAACATATTCATTAGATGAAGATAAAACAATTCATTGCGGCCGCGGCCGCGTTGATCCTCTCGGCCTGCTCCACCCTGAAGGATGGAGAGTACAATCTGTCGGTTGTCGCCACCGGTGACGGCCACGGCTACTGGTTTGCCAAACCGATAGAAGACGGAGGGCGGGCCAGAGGCTCGCTGATGTCGCAAAGCGCGTTCGTGAACGGAATCCGCGAGTCGAAGGGTGCGGGCAATGTCATACTTGTCGATGCCGGAGACAATTTCTTCGGCAGCGGCGCCCCGTTCTATTACAACTATGTGGACACAACCTCCTCGCATCTCTATCCGAGACTGGCTTCCTATATGAAATACGACGCCGTTGTCGCCGGCCATTCCGATTTCGAGTCCGGCCACCGTGTCTATGACCGTGTCGCCAAGGAGATGAAGAAGGAAGGCATCCCGCTTCTGGCCGGCAACGCCCTGTCCGACAGGAACGGCAAGCCATATTTCCCGGCATATTCAATAATTAAGAAAGGAGGAGTCAAGGTCGCGGTTCTGGGGTACACCAACGCCGCTAACGCCTCGCTGATGGACGGAAGCTGCGTCTCCGGCCTCCGTTTCGAGTCGCTTCTGCCTCTGGTTCAGGAGGATGTGGATAAGGTGCGCTCCAAGGAAAAGCCGCATATCGTGATAGTCGTGGCTCACACCGCGATGGGAAAGGGCGACGGCCTGAAACTTGAGAAACAGGGACTTGACCTGTTCAAGAGCCTTAGAGGAGTGGATGTTGTCGTCACTGGTCACGACCACGCCAACAAGGTGATGAGCGCCGACAGCATCGTGGTCTTGGATTGCGGCAGGACCGGCCAGAACGCCGGTGTCACTGACATCAAGCTCGTAGTGAAAGGAGGAAAGGTCGTCAGCCGCACCTTGGATGCCAGAATGACCTCCATCAAGAGCGAGGAATATGACACCGCTATGGAAGAGGCCTTTGAGGCTGATTACGATAAGGTTCGTAGTTTCATTACGGGCACCGTCGGCGAGATCAAGAAGGGCTTGGTTTCCAGAGAGTTCTACTACAAACAGTGCGACTATATGAACTTCCTGCACGCCCTCGCTATGAGCGCCTACCCGGTTGACATTTCCCTTTCGGCGACCCTTCTGATTGACGGGAAAGTCCCTGCAGGAGAGGTCCGTTATCAGGACATCCGCAAGGTCTATCCTTACGAGAACAAACTGGTCGTGCTGAGACTGACCGGTGCTGAGATTCTGAAATATCTTGAGGCCAGTTATGATGCGTGGATCAACACTGTGACTGAACCTTACGAGAATGCTCGCGTGTTGAAAATCAAACAGTCCAAGGATTACTCCACCGGCAAGATGGCCTGGAAGCTCGCCAAGAGTCCGGCCAATTTCGATTCCGCCGCCGGGATCAACTACACTGTCGATGTGACTAAGCCTTACGGCTCCCGTGTCGTGATCACCGATATGGCAGACGGAAGCAAGTTCGAACTTGATAAGGAATATACCGCCGCGATAACCACCTACAGGTCAGTAGGTTCTGGAGGACTGCTTAAGGCCGCCGGGCTGGAGGACATGAAGTCTGTCGAAGACCGGATTGTCTACCGAGGCCCGGAGTTCAGAACGATTCTCTACCGGTACTTCAAGAAGAACGGAAGCATTGATCCTGCTGTCGTTGGTGATCCAAAGGTCGTCGGCTCCTGGAAGTTCGTCCCGGAGTTCGCTCCCGCAGCCATCAAGGCAGACGTGGAATTGATCTACGGTAAATAATGAATATCCTTGCGTCGATGAAAAAGATAATCCTGAAAGACATTGTCCTTGCGGTGGCCGCGCTGCTTGCCGCAGTGACATATTCATTTGCCCAGACCCCGGCTACTCCGGAGCAAAGGGCTGCCGCAGAGGCTGAGTACAGAGTAAAGAACGTAGTGCGCAAGTATGACACCCATGCCGAGATGATGGCAGATCTGAACAGGACGGGAGGGGAATATTTCATGTACAGTTTTGACGACGTGAGGTTGACTCCGGCACCGAAAGGGTACAAACCTGTCTATATCAGCCATATCGGCCGTCATGGCGCAAGGTATGCGATCAGCGATCCGATTTATGAGAATCTCCGCAAGGTTTTCACTGACGCTCATTCGGCTGGAAAGCTGACAGAGGCAGGTGAAAGCCTTATGGCTCGTTATGAGGCTTTCTATCCGTCAGTGGCCCATCGCGGCGGAGAACTGACACATAAGGGTCAGGATCAGCTTCGTGGCATCGCTGATGTGATGTACAAGTCTTTCCCGGAGGTGTTCAAGGGCAAGACCAACGCCGAGGTTCTGTGTACGGTCACCCCGCGCGTGATTGTCAGTATGACTTCGTTCATGGATGAGATCAAAGGGTTGGACAAAGACCTGACTTTCACGCTTGAGTGCAGTAAGTCGATCATGCCTCGGATCCACCCGACCGGTTCGATGAATCCGTACAGGGTCAGGACAAAGGTTCCTGCCGCGGCCAGAGCGCAGGCTGACAGTCTCCGTGCCGCAAGGGTCGATGTCAAGGGTTTCTGTTCCAAGTATTTCAACGACACTGACTATCTTGAGGAAGAATATGGCCTTTGGAAATTCGAGTTGGATCTGAGGAGTGTCATTCTGGATTTCCAGTGTCTTGACGAAGTCCCTGCCGATAGGTTTGAGGACGTGTTCACTCCAGAGGAACTCTTCGCGATCTGGGAGGTATGGAATTTCAACGGCTATCTGAGCATGGGACGCTCTCCGATGACAGACAACAAAGGATGCCTCAGCACCGCCGCCATACTCCGTGACATGATCGAGTGCGCGGACCGTGACCTCGCTTCCGGTGACATCAACTTGAGTCTCAGGTTTTCGCACGACATAGCCATTCTTCCGATGCTCTCGTACATGAAACTGGATAATTTCGGAGCCGTGCTGACCAATCCATCCGATGTGAAGAACTGGTGGAGGAGCGATTTCATTCCGATGGCCGCCAACCTCCAAATTATCTTCTACCGCAGCAAGCGCAATCCGGAGATCCTCGTCAAAGTCCTCTACAACGGCCACGAAGCCTCCCTCCCGATCCCGCAAGTGGCCCCTTCCTTCTATTCCTGGACCGCATTCAAGGACTATTACAGGAATTGACTTCCAGTAGAGAGAGACTCTATGGTTTATCTGGCTTTGGCAATGGAATGCGCGCGCACCGCGAAGCGACGCAAGGAGGTTCAAAAGGCTGACTTGCTCAGCCTTTTGAGCTCGTAGTCGGCTTTGATCTTGTCGATTATGGCACAGACCACCTTGTAGGTCTTGCTGTCCTTGGTGTAGTTTGCGGGGACGGTGAAGTTGACGCGGCCTTGGTGCTGGAGTGTCTTGGCGAAGGCTTTCTTCTTCGGACTGCTCTCGTCGTAGACGGCGATGGCGTGGCCTCCGAACATCTTGACGATCTTCATGCACGGGATGTCGGTCTCACCGTCACCGAAGTAGATCATCTGGGGGTAGGGGATTCTCTTCTTGTCCTCGGCGACACTCTCGTTGACCATCTTGTTGTCGTGGGCGCTGAATATTCCCTTGTTGATCTTGAATATGTACTGGGTCTTCGCCGTGTAGTCGACGGCGATTCCCGGCCACTCGGCCTCGCCGTCCTTGTTGTACATGTAGGAGCAGGCGAAGATGTGCTTGAACTCCTTGGCTATCGGGCTGCCCTCGATGATCTCCTTGAGGCCGGAGGAGTTGATGTAATGCTCGATCTGCACGCCGCGTGACTCGCCATATTCATTGATCATGCCGAACCATTCCCTCACTCCTTCGAAGAGCTGGATGTGGCGGCCGAACTTGCGGAAGTCGCTCCGCCGGAGCTTGATGCCGTTCTTCTTCGCCTCGTCGAACATCATTTTCATGTAGGACAGCACATTGCTCGCGTCCTGCCCGACGGCCAGCCCGTCGCTCATCCTCCAGAACTCATCCGGGGTCTTCCCGATGGCCTGGATGAATCCGAATTCCTGCATATTCCCGGGAGACAGGGTTCCGTCGAAGTCGTAAATCAGCGCTACGATTGGTCTTTTCTTCATAATTTCGCCACAAATAACCGATTTCTGCAAATATACTATTTATTCTTTGTGAAGAATCCGTTGGATTCAGTTAATTTTGTAATATAATTTGAGAAATATGGATCACTATCTGACCCGGTTGCAGAACGCGACCAGAAAATATTGGAACAAGTCCGCGCTTAACACCCTTGGCGGCGAATCCTTCACATATTCACAGATGGCCACTTTGATCGAGAAGTTCCACATCTTCTTCGACAAGGCCGGTCTTCAGAAGGGGCAGCACATCGCCCTCTGGGCCCGCAACAGCGCCCGCTGGGGCATGTCCTATCTGGCCGTGAACACCTACGAGGCCGTCATCGTGCCGATTCTGGCGGATTTCACTCCGGAAAGCGTGGAGAGCCTCGTGAACCATTCGGACAGCATGGCGCTGCTGACCAACGCAGACAAATGGTCGAAGCTGGACATCACCAAGATGCCGGAGGTTAAGGTGGTGATGGATGTGGACAACCTTAAGATCCTCTACTGCAGCAAGCCGGAGATCGAGGAACTCTGGAACAACATCGACAATCTCCTCGCCGGGAAGTACCCTGACGGCTTCGGCCCGGAGGATGTCGTCTACCCGACTGACAACATGGACGACCTGGCGGTCATCAACTACACGTCCGGCTCGACCGGCAACCCGAAGGGCGTGATGCTGACCTACAGGAATTTCAGCGCCACGATCGAGTACAGCCAGGTTCACCGTCCGACCTCTGACAAGAACAGGATGATCTCCATGCTCCCGATGGCCCACATGTACGGCCTCGTGACCGAGTTCATCTACCCGCTCTGCAACGGCACGTCTATCTACTGGCTGGGAAAGACCCCTACACCAAGCACACTGATGAAAGCCTTCCAGGAGGTCAGGCCTTACCAGCTCATCACCGTGCCGCTTGTGATGGAGAAGATCTTCAAGTCCAAGGTGAAGCCTGTGCTGGACAAGCCGATGATTAAGATCCTTACCAGGATTCCCGGAATCAACACAATCATATTCAAGAAGATACATGACGGCCTGATCGATGCTTTCGGTGGCGAGGTAGGGGAGTTCATCCTTGGCGGCGCGCCGGTGAACCCTGAGATCGAGAAGTGGTTCAAGAAGATCAAGCTTCCCTACACCGTGGGCTACGGCATGACCGAGGCGACGCCGCTGCTGGCCTATGCCGGTAGTTCTGAATATGTCGCCGGCTCCTGCGGAAAACCTGTCGACTGCGCCACCGTGAGGATTGACTCCGATGATCCGAGGCACATAGTCGGAGAGATCCAGGCGAAAGGCGAGAACATCTGTATCGGCTACTACAAGAATCCCGAGGCTTCCGCCAATGCCTTCACCGAGGACGGCTTCCTCCGCACCGGTGACCTTGGACTGTTCGACGACGACGGCAACCTCTACATCAAGGGACGCAGCAAGTCGATGATCCTTTCGGCCAACGGCCAGAACATCTATCCGGAGGAGGTTGAGGCCGTGGTTAACAACCAGCCTTATGTGCAGGAGTCTGTCGTGGTGGACCGCGCCTCCAAACTCGTTGCGCTCGTCTACCTCGATCAGGAGGCTCTCCGCAAGGACGGCCTTGACCAGGAGGAGGTTTCCGACCTTCCTGAGAGGATCCGCGTCAACTCCGACAGGCAGCTCCCGAACTACAGCCAGATCGCCAAGGTCGAGATTGTGGACCAGCCGTTCGAGAAGACCCCTAAGATGAGCATCAAGCGCTTCCTCTACAAGTAATCCTTTGGGAGCGTCAGAATGAAATGAATATACAAAAGCGCCGTCCGAAGC